>Ga0115553_1002024_pt1 | contig 12557 bp, 10 predicted proteins | sample COGITO_mtgs_1103_2_FD_87284 | JGI IMG/M metagenome (GOLD analysis project Ga0115553, IMG submission 87284) | Pelagic marine microbial communities from North Sea - COGITO_mtgs_110331 | ecosystem: Environmental > Aquatic > Marine > Epipelagic | place: Germany:Helgoland, sampling site Kabeltonne... | reverse complement strand
TCGTGCGTCTCCTTTGATCAGCAGAAAGCGCCAGGGTCTGAGAACCGCGTGATCTGCCGCCCGAAAGGCTGCCTTATAGATGTTCTCGAGCATTTGCGGGGCGGGAAGAGGCTCGCTAAGTCTGGGGCCCGAGCTTCTCGAATGTAGTGCTTCTAGTGCATCCATAGCATGTGTTTTTCCAAGTCAATAGATGGCCATTGGCGAGCCACTCAGGGCAACGATGGTCGGCTTACAGTTGAAGCATAAAGCAATCATAGATTGCTGGAAACCGCTGCAGGTTCAAATAGCCAGTAACCACATTTTCCTTAGGGTTATGTGTGGCCGGGTTCATGATAATTATTCAGGATACTGGTATACTTTCGCGCTATTCAGTCGATAGTAAATGGATGGGCTGTGTTAGTGTTGATGGCAGGCTTTGCCTAGTTTTTTCGACCAGGTTTTTAGGATTAGGCTTTGGTAGGCCTTGCAAAGAGAGTACTCAGGGTTTAGTTATGAATTCCAAGGCAGATGTTATTGCGGTCGGCAACGACCGGCCGGTATATCCTCAGGATAAATCAAGATGGTTCGGCAGTGTTAAAAAGAAGACGCTACGCCTGGCGTTCTCGTTTTATTCCCCCGACGGTAACGAAATTGCCATGCCCATTGCGAGCATGTCGGCTTATTTAAAGCGCGACTTCCCCCACGTTGAAGTATTGCTTGAGCCGGTTCTTATTTTGCGCGATGCGGAGAAATATTCGCCGGAAAACTATGCCCGCATGATCCAGGATCTGGATGCAGATGTGATCGCGTTCTCGATCATGAGCCCGCACTGGTATCCGATGGAGCCCTATTTCGCCGAGATTAAAAAATTGATGCCGGATATGCCTATCGTGATAGGTGGCTATCAGGCGATGTTGTCACAAGAGCAGACTATCGAGAATCCTGATATCGATTACATTTGCGTAGGCGATGGTGAGTACGCTATTGGCAATTTAGTGCAACATCTAATGGGCTTGAAACACGGCCCCGCCGATGGCATGTGGGAAAAATTGATAGACGGGTCTGTCTATGAAACCGAAGCACACCAGATCGGAGATTTAGCATCGCTACCGTTCCCCGATTACGATGTCTTTGAAAAGGAAGACGGTTTCAAAGATGTAAACTCGTCGATTTTTGGTCCGAAGGGAAAGTTAGTGTTACCGGTTATGACTGGTCGAGGTTGTCCTTATCGCTGCACCTACTGTTGTAACACTCCAATTCTTGAAGGCTGGAAAACCAAGAAGACCTTTCTAAGAAAGTACGATCCGCAGGATATGGTTGATGAGCTCATCCGCCTACGCGACAAGTATGGCGTAGGCTATTTCGAATTTTGGGATGAACTTTTTCTTTCGAACCTAAAATTCGTGCGCGCATTCTTCGAGCTCTATAAAGAGCAGATACGTCTTCCGTTCTCGATAAATTCACGTGTTGAGGTGATGAACGAAGAATTCTGTAAGACAGCCGCCGAGGCAGGTTGTCATACAATCTGGTTTGGCATCGAAAGTGGTGACGAGCAATTCAGAGCCAAGATGCTCGGTCGTAAGATGACCAACAAGCAAGTTATCGAAGCCGCTGCTAACTGCAAGAAGGCCGGCATTAACCGGCTTACCTTCAATATTGTCGGTGCGCCACGTGAGACCGCTGATAATATGCGCCAGACGCTGAAACTAAACCAGGAAATAGCACCAGAGCATTTCTTCTTCTTTCCCTACATACCACTGCGTGGGACTCCGCTTTACAATATCGCGAAAGAAGATGGCTTGCTGCTTACCGATAAGAGGGAGCTTCACTACCTTTCTGCGGCGAATGATCAGCAGTTCATTCTCAATATGAAAGAGTGTCCAAAGCTGCTAACGCAGGAAGATTACAACGAGATCTGCATGGAAATGCTTGCCTTTCAGCAGGCGAATAATCGATTGAGCTATGACGATGAGCCCGGCGACGCGACTGTTGAGGACAAGAGTTTCACCTTCGTTGAGGCTGCCAACACAGAGCAGAAGGAAGCCGATGTGGTAGTGCCTCCACCCGCTTCAAGCTCGTTATTGGATGGCGTAAAGAACCTATTTCGCAGTTAGGCCTTTAGGCTATATTCTCTGAAGAGTTGGCGAGCGTTTCATGCTCGCCTGAGAGTGCCTTGTTGACGGTTCGCAGAGATATTGCGGCCATCAGAAGATTGCCACAAGCTGCCCCCGCGAAGAATCCCACCAGACCAAATAGCTGACTGCCCACATAGGCCAGAGGTACATAGAACAGGAAGAATCTAGCGGCGCTTAAGTAGAGAGCTGACATAGGCCTGTGCAAAGCGTTAAGCGACGAATTGGAGAGTATGATTATGCCCTGCATTCCGTAACCCAGGGGCAAGATCCAGAGAAAGAGTTTGATGGTCGCGATTACTTCAGCGTCGTCGGAAAAGGTAGAGGCAATAAGGCCAGCTCCAAGTGCCAGAACCACATAGACTAGTAACTGCCAGCTAAGAATGAACTTAATGGCTAGCCTGTAAGCTTCCTCGACGCGATCTATTTTCCCCGCGCCATAGTTTTGACTGATAAGCGGGGGCAGAGAGGATGACATCGCCAATACAATAAGTGTGGCTATGGGCTCCAGTCGGGCCCCGACGCCGAAGGCGGCTACGGCGGTATCGCCAAAGCTTGCGGCAATGGCGGTCATGACACCAGCGGCAAGTGGGGTCATCATATTCGCACCGGCTGCGGGCACTCCAATGCGCAGCATCTCTCGCCCCGATGAAAGCATGACAGGCCTGCTCGGTAGAGAGCGACTGACAAGTTCCTTCTTGACGACAAGCAGATACATCAGATAGAAGTAACTGAACCCCCAGGCTGTTACTGTAGCCCATGCAGCTCCCTGGATGCCGAGTGCCGGCACCGGGCCAAGGCCGAAGATGAAGATTGGGTCTAGAACCGCATTGATAAAGCCGGCGCCAGCCATCAATATGCTCGGTGTCTTGGTATCGCCGCAGGCGCGCAGCACACTGTTGCCAGTCATGATGCAGACCACCATGATGCTGCCTGGAAACCAGACCACCATATATTCTCTGATCGCTGGCATAAGCGATTCGCTAGCACCCATCAGGAAGAAGATCTCCTCCATGAAGAACCAGCATAGGCCCACCACGATGGCAGCGAGCATTAAGGAGATATAGTTGATTACGGTAGAGGCTTCTTTGGCTTTCTCGTATTCAGACCTGCCTAGATACTTGCCAACGACAGCCGATGCGCCTATGCCAAGGCCTATGGCCAGACTCATGATGGTGAATGTGACAGGGAAGGTGAAACTAATGGCGGTGAGTGCTTCGGTGCCAAGGAAACTGATGAACAGGGTGTCTACCAGGCTGAATGTGAATAGCATGAGCATGCCGATTATCATCGGTGTCGTCATGCGAATTAGGGACTTTTCTATGGAGCCTTCTGACAGATTAAAACTGTGCTTATTACTAGTTGAAGACATATAAATGCGGTATCCAGTGGAAATTTTTAAACCGTCTCGCCCTATCTATTCATCAATATACCTTAGATTGCAAAACAATTTCCGACAGACACAGAAAATTGCAAACCTAGACTGCAAGCCCCTTTCTTATCTTGCTTAGCTGCTTGTATATCTTCGGATTGCCGAAGTGCAGTTCCTTGGCCTCGCTAAGGTTGGGATTGCCGCTCTCGCTAGCCAGCAGCCCGCCGGCCTCCTGCAGTATGAGTTTGGCCGCGGCTAGAGTGAGTCGATTCTCATTGGCTGCGCTGCCACCTTGTATCCGATCTGCCGCTATCTGTATCATATCTAGCGCGGTACAGCCGGAAATCCGCGGGCTTGCTCCCGCGCTCATAAATTCTGACTGCAGGGCGATGGCTACGTCTTGGGGTAGTCCGTCTGGATTGATGCTGAGAAGGCTTCCCTGAATCTCTGTTCGATTGCCCACGCGAATTCTATGTGAATTCAGGCGAGCACCGGCGCCGCGTGTCGCGATGAACTCTTCACGTAGAAGCGGGCAGAGAAATATCGCATGTTGCACTGTGCCTTCGATCTGGCAGGCCAGAGATACGCCGAATTGGGTATAGCCGGTGGCAAAGTTTCTATTGCCGACCAGTGGGTCGATAAGCCAAACGGTATTCTTATTCTCGCCCTCTCTAAGGCCGGAGGCGCGGGAATGGAAACTGTGCTCGGGATGGGCCTTCTCTAGGTGATAGATAATCGTTTTTTCGGCTTCAAGATCCATCGAGGTGAGAAAATTGTCTGGATCGTCGTTGATTATTTTAATTCTATCGAGGCGATCACTGCTATGTGCTATGGCCTCAGCTGCATCTCTTGCAGCCTGCAGTGCGATGTTTAACAAGGGGTGCATTACTGACTTCCTGACCGTGCCAAAAGGCCGTGGCCTGCTGGTTATTCTTGGGCTAGAACCGAGTAGATGCAGCCCATCTGATTTGGGCCTGCAGGAGAATTCTTGGTGAATTGCCCGTGTCCGCGAACTGCGCTACAGCTACCGAATTTCGGGGCTATGATAGCAAACAAAAGAAAGCAGAAGGAAACTATTCCAATGTCGGTCAATTCAAAGGGGATTTAGCAGCTGTTAGCCCGCGACTTCGCTCGTATCCTGCTATAATTCGCCGCTCTTTTGGTCGGAATAGTTGCGGTACAATGTTTGATTTCAGTCAGGTTTCAGTAGTTCTAGTTAATACCTCCCACCCAGGCAATATTGGCGCCACCGCTCGCGCCATGAAAAATATGGGCCTAAGTAAGCTAACCTTAGTTCAGCCGGAGGACTTTCCAAGCGGCGTAGCAGTTGGTCGCGCTGTGGGTGCCGTAGATATTCTCGATAATGCGAGGGTGGTTGCAAGTCTTCAGGAAGCGGTAGAGGATTGCGGGCTAATCATTGGTGCCAGCGCCCGTTCTCGAAATATTCCTTGGCCCATGGTTACTCCGGAGCAGTGTGCTCACAAGACAGTGACCGAGGCCGGTGTAAACAAGGTTGCGCTGGTATTTGGCCGTGAAGACTCTGGATTGAACAACGAGGAGCTGCAGCTGTGTCATTTTCATGTGCAGATTCCCGCAGACCCAAATTACAGTTCCCTGAACCTGTCTGCCGCGGTGATGGTTGTTTGTTATGAGGTGCGTAAAGCCGCATTGGCCCTCGCAGAACAAACCGTCGTGGCCGAAGATGAGTTTTGGGATCAGGAAAAAGCCAATGGTGAACAGATGGAGCATTTCTATGTGCACCTGGAACGGGTAATGACGGCAATCAAATTCCACGACCCGGAGAACCCAAGACAGCTTATGCCGAGAATGCGCCGTCTGTTTAGTCGCATCCGGATCGATGTTATGGAGATGAATATTCTTAGGGGAATCCTCAGTAACATCGAGTTTAGACTCGACAACGAGAAGAAGTTAGAGGTCGAACTACAAGAAAAAAACAAAGAGTAGAATAGGGGGGCGGTTCGGCAAGTCTAGATTCTAGATTAGTTAGCAGAACTGACTGGTCGGCGCATCAAGAAAATCAGAAAGCGACAGGTGTAGTTATTTACAGTGGCCAGACAGACTTTTTATTTCAGTGATGGACCCTATCTGCAGGCAATGCATGGCTTGCATTCGGCGGTGTCTGGCACTGAGGCCTTCGTAAAATTCATAGGACAGCCGCATACCGGTAAGAGCGGGGTCTGTGAAAAGCTGGCGCAGTTCATGCAGCATAAGGATTACCGCGTTATCTATTTCGATTACGCTATCGAATCGCCAGATATGCTGCGCAGCATGATAGCTAAAGAGCTAGATATACCAGATACATTTAATATCTTCCGGCATTTGGAAGATAGCCTTGCGAGTACACCTCAGAAACCCTTGGTCATCATATTCGATGATGCGCACCAGCTAAGCGATATAACCGTGATTGAAATTTACAAACTGGCCGGGGTGCAAGTTGAACATAGTCGGGTTATCAACATTGTCCTGTGTGGAGAACCAGATTTAGAGAAGCGTCTGAGCAGCAAGAAGGAATTCAGGCCGCTATTGCAGCATGTGTCTCACAACTTCTTACTCGAGCCAATGAATGCTGAAACCACATCTCATTTCCTGGCGGCTTTTCTCGAGAAGATGAACCTTCCGGGTTTGCAACTGGCGCCTGGAGCGAAGAGTCAACTCTATAAGTCGTGTAAGGGATTTCCAGGGCCGGCTTATTCACTATGCCAATTAATACTTTCGCTACGGCAACACGACCTGGACTTGCAGCCTGTAAGGAAAGAAGAGTTGCTCAAGGCTATTCGTAGTGTCGATGGGGATAAGCCTGTCCCGAGCAGTGAATCCAGAGAGAGCAATCGATGGCTGCTGCTCGGTCCAATCGTGGTGGTAATCGTCATTGCCTCTCTAGCCTTGCTTATGCGACAACTGAACCCTGACGGGGCTGAGAATGCTGCTGAGGGTACGGTTGGCAGCATGGAGAATTCGGCTGAAGAGCAGGGGTCTCCCACGCTATCATTGCAACAAGGAAGCGTGGCGCAATAGAAGAGAACGCGTTATTGGCAATGCCAGTCAGATAATTCTGACACTGTTTGGCTTCGTGATAGTGAGCGAAGACGAGGAGAGCATTGAGTTACACTTCTGACTCGCCTACCGTCCGCCAAGCTATCGTGACGATACGCGCAAAAAACTGATACTGAAAAAGCTGCCAGCCACGAATCAGAGTGCAGAAAAATTGCTTATCCTCGAAGAAATTAATCTGGAAGTTCGAGCCTGACTAACACGAGTTAGCGTCGGCGTGGCTGCTGTCTCTGCCGCTTATTGCTGGGCTTCGCTTTCGGGATCAGGAACTTGTCACCGTCGCCAATTAGGTCGGCCCTGCCCATTTCATGTAAGGCCTCCCTAAGCATCGGCCAATTCTTCTCGTCGTGGTAACGCAGGAAAGCTTTCTGTAGTCTACGCTGATCGATATCTTTGCAGATGCTGAGCTTCTCGCTCTTGTATCGAACTTTCTCCAAGGGGTTGCGTTCGGAGTAGTACATGGCGGTGGCGAGTGCCATCGGGGAGGGATAGAAAGTCTGTACCTGATCGGGTTTAAAATTTCTTTCCTTAAGCCACATGCTGAGATTTAGCATGTCCTCTGCATCACTCCCCGGATGGGCGGCTATGAAGTAAGGGATTAGATACTGTTCCTTGCCGGCCTTCTTCGAAAACTTATCGAACAGAATTTTGAATTCGTCATAGGCTGAGATACCCGGCTTCATCATCTTGGAAAGGGTCTTGTCTTCACTATGTTCCGGTGCGATCTTTAGATAGCCGCCTACATGATGGGTAACCAATTCTTCGACATACTCGGGGTCTTTCAGAGCAAGGTCATAGCGCAGTCCTGATGCAATCGCTACGCGTTTTACGCCAGGGATCGCTCTCGCTTTTCTATAGAGTTGGGTGGTAGGGCTATGATCGGTGTTCAGGTGTTTACAGATGTTGGGGTAGACACAAGAGAGCCTTTTACAGGTTTTCTGTATCTTCGGTGACTTGCAGTTCAGCTTATACATATTTGCTGTCGGCCCACCAAGATCTGAAATCGTGCCAGTGAAGCCAGGAACCTGGTCTCGAATCTTCTCGATCTCACGCAGTATCGAATCTTCCGATCGACTCTGAATGATGCGGCCCTCGTGTTCGGTAATAGAACAGAAGGTACAGCCGCCGAAACACCCGCGCATTATGTTTACGGATGTCTTGATCATGTCGTAGGCAGGGATTCGCGCATCACCATAGGATGGATGTGGCCGTCTCTGATAGGGCAGATCGAAAATCCAGTCCATCTCGTCGGTTTCCAATGGTATAGGAGGCGTGTTTACCCAGACTTCCTGTGAGCCATGTTTCTGTATCAGCGGTTTGGCATTGTAGGGGTTGGCTTCCTGATGCAGCACGCGGGATGCATGGGCATACAATGCCGGATCATTAGTTACCTTATTGAAAGAGGGTAGGCGAATATAAGCGGTCTGGGAGTCGAATTTCTCTTTACGCTGCAAGGGTAGAGGTATGATTCGAATCGCCTGCTTGCCCGTGTCGTCACTGCCATTGGAGCCATCGAGAGATTCGGTAGTAGATTTCGAGTCTGTTTTCTTATCGTGGAAATCATAGGGATTGGGGATGTCGTCAATCTTCGACGGCCAGTCGATACGGGTGGAATCTATCTCGGTCCAGTCTTGTGGCGCTTCAGCTCTAATTCGGGCAGTACCGCGCAGATATTCCATTTCGTCGGTAGTCCTGCCGGCGGCCAGTTGATGCGCGACCTCGACCAGGGCTCGCTCTGCGTTTCCATACAATAAGATATCCGCATTGGAGTCGATTAACACGGAGCGTCTCACGCTGTCGCTCCAGTAATCGTACTGCGCGATGCGCCGAAGACTTGCCTCGATGCCGCCAATGACTATCGGTGTGTCGTAGTAAGCCTCGCGGCAACGCTGGCTGTAGACAATGACGGATCTGTCAGGGCGTCTGCCCGCGTCACCGTTAGGAGTATAGGCATCATCGCTGCGCATACGCAGGTCGGCGGTGTAACGATTAATCAGTGAATCCATATTGCCGGCGGTAACGCCGAAGAATAGATTGGGCTTGCCAAGTACCTTGAATGGGTCGGCACTATCCCACGCAGGCTGAGAAATTATGCCGACTCTAAATCCTTGTGCCTCTAGCAACCTTCCTATTACCGCCATGCCAAAGCTCGGGTGATCTACATAGGCATCACCGGTTACGATGATTATGTCGCAGCTATCCCAGCCCAATTGATCCATTTCTTCCCTGGACATAGGTAGATAGGGTGCTGTATCGAAGCACTCCGCCCAATATTTCGGATAGGAAAAAAGCTTTCGCGGTGAGTGTGATAGATCGCTGCGTTGAGAGTTCTTGTTGGATTTTTTTGACATACTTCTAGTGACTCGGATTTGGTAAATGCAATATTGATGGGCGAGAAGATCTCAGTCTAGCACTTAGAAAAACTGGTCCAGGGGAAGTTGGTCTCCATTTACCATTAGCATGCTGTCCTGCAGACTGGCTTCGATTGTTACTCTGCCGTTTGAGATTGTTAGATAACCCTGTTGAACATAGGGGTCAATCAGTCCGGCTATCGGGCTGCGCAGAATCGATTCCAGATCAAGGGATATCTCGAGTGTTATATCGAATGCCGCTATCGCTGCATTTGTATCGACCTCTGAAAGACTGGCCAGTGTTTCCAGTCCTGTCCACTCGATGCGCAGGTCCGCAGTGTGATCACCATCGAAGGCGTTAGCTGCTATAAGATTGTTTATCTCCAATGGGTTCTGCAGCACGATGAGCAGCAGTTCTTGCCCCAGAAATAGCAGCTCCTCGGAATAGACTTCGGGGTCTGCATTGAATTCGGTCTGTAGTTCGTTAAGCAGGCGGTAGTAGTCGCGCAGTAGTTCATTCTTTAATTGTTTGATTTCGCTGCGCCAACTGAGTGAGCGAACAGGTATGCTACCTTCGATGTTTGCAATGCTTAGGGTCTGATAGATTTCACTGCTCTGGGGATCAGCAGGTGAGCCATTCAGCCCGTAGTCGACAACGATGTCTGATATTGAAAACGAAATAGGTGCTGTGCTGCTGAGTGATGGGATAGAGAGAGTGGCGCTGCTATTGGCGAGCATGTCGTTCAGTTGAGAGGTTATGCTGGTGATGGCCAGCCCGGCAACAACGACATTGGAGTTGGCTGCATTCTCGGTAACTGCCAGTTCTCCCATGTTCACGACGAAGCGGGCCGACTGGTCAGAATCCACATGGATGCTAGCGTTCAGTCCATCAAAATTCATTTCTCCCTGGGTGCCGCTATAGTTAATCTCGCTGATATTCATGTCGAGCTGAACGGATTGATCGAAACGCACCAGAAGGTCGGCCATTATATCAGGCAAGGGGAACGAGAGCTCGGCGAGAGCTATATCGAATAGATCGTTGCGAATACCGGGTTTGATATTGGCATAGGCAAGTCCTACCCCAAGCCCATTCTGGGTTTGTAATAGTGGTCCGTGATCGATATCGAAGTCCATCACCAGCGCGATAGCATCTGTGCCTATGGGTGTGAAGATTAACTCTATGCTGGCAGAGCTTCGAAACCAGCCGCTGCTAATGTCATTGCGACGAATCTCTAGCTGACTCTCGGCTTCTGGCGGAATGAGCTCTATGAGCCTGTCTATCGTTGCTTGCTCTATCCCCGCGCCTATAACTCTTGGCGCCACGGCGAGCAGCAGCGCGATCAATGCGACGGTGCAGACTAAAACTTTGCTTGAGAGTGATTTCATAGCTGCCTGAGTTGTTTACGCTGACTTAAAGCCGCCTGGCGAGAAGCGGCTAACTATAGCAGAAATAGCCGTGAAATTTTCGCGTTTACGCGCCGATTGCGGTGATTTTGTAGGCACAGCGCCTCGCGCCAGCTAACAGATGGTCGGTGCGTGTTACGATGGCCTTGTCTTCAAAGAGTCGCTGAAATAGATCGAGCTCAGTCTCGCAAAATTGTTGGCAGCTAGTGGCAGCAGTGCAGATAGGGCAGTGATTCTCAATAAGCATAAAACCATCGGGTAATAGCCGCACTTCAGCCATATAGCCTTCGTCGCTACGCAATTGTGCGAGTTTCTCGATCTGTAGTTGAAGCTCGGGTGCGATGGTGCCTAGTTGCTCCCGGTACTGCGCCTCTATTTTGTCGCTGCGCTGCGCAATGAGTTGGTTCAGGCTCTGCTCGCCAAGGGTGGAGCGTATGACATCGATAATCTCGATGGTGGTTTGAGAGTGCGTATCGGGGAAGCGGCCATGACCGGCAGCGCTCAGTTTCCATAGATGGACAGGGCGTCCCCTAGTTTGTCGTTCTTCCTGCGTCTGACCCACAAGACCCTTAGATTCCAGCTCGGCGAGATGCTGGCGCACTCCCATCGTAGTCATATCTAATTGTTTTGAAAGGATTTTAACAGATTGCGGCCCCCGCGTTTTAAGGCGCTGCATGATGCGATCCTGGCTCTTTGGCAGTTCCATGGTCTTGGCTCGCTACTAGTTTGGCTGCGTATTATCCCTTTTAGTCGGCATTTTAAATAAAGTTTTTACTTTCGTTAAAAACTTTATTCTATTTTTAGTAATAGTAAAGTATATAATTTAGTATATTGAGACTAGCTAGGGAAATAAAGATTTAGTAATGTAAATACTTGAATATGTGCAGTTGAATCTGAACGGTTTGAGGCCTACGGTGCGGTTTCTGCGGGCTGCTAAGGCTGAAATTCGGCTCAGGGGGGTACAGTTTATGAAGAATCTTCGTCTTATAGGCCGGGTGGTCGGAGGCATCAATGGGCTAGTAGTTTGTCTCAATATCGCCGGTTTCAAGCTGTGCGATAGTGCGTTTTAAATGAGATTCCGCATCGCAAACGAATCTCCTGCAGGAAGGCACTGGACTGGGAATTCATCGAACGCCTTAAACAAGAGTCCGAGCTGCGTAACGACAATTCACTATGAGTTTGCGATTACGGGGTTGTAAGAAGACTGGTGCGGTAGCTACCTAGATGTTCAGTCTCATCTGGATATGGGGTATTCCATCCTCATCGTAGGGCTCCGATTGCGTCTCGAACCCAAGTTCGGTATAGAACTTCTGTAGATACTGTTGTGCCGATATAGTAATTGCCGTCTCTGGCCAATGCTCTCTACTAAAAGCGAGGGATTGCAGCATCAAGGTTTTTCCAAGCCCACCGCCGCGAGCCGACTTCCGAGTAACTACTCGGCCTACCGAGGCACCTTCGTACTTAACTCCCGGCGCAAGTAATCGCGTATAACATACGAGCTGCGACGCGCCTTCCTCTTCCGCGGCAGCCAGGTGTCCCATAATATGCAAGGCGGCCTGATCGAAACCATCCACATCCTGATAGACACAGTCCTGCTCGACTACAAAGATCTCAGCACGAAGCTGCAGAATTGCGTACAGGTCATGCGTGCTCAACTCATCGAAACGCTTACAGCTCCAAACTACAGTATTCTCCATCGCTTCAAACCACTACCCGCTATTTTCAGTCAACGCCTATTCTAGCCCAAGTAGGGTAAAGATGTGCTTGGCAGCGAGGATACAAAAACATATTAACCCGATGCTATACTGCGACCCCACAAGCCCCGGTGGCACAGCTGGATAGCGCGGCCCCCTCCTAAGGGGCAGGTCACAGGTTCGACTCCTGTCCGGGGCACCATTTATAAAGGCTTGCAGGGCAATAGCCTCGAATTTCCTCGAAAGAAAAACCTCGTGTGACCAATATGTGACCATTGCTGCAATGTAAACCAAACGTCAACTTTGGTTGCGGCTAGCTTTCCGCTATAGATTGTCGATACTTCAATTGACGCTCGCCAGTATTCATCTTAGCCTCAGTGCCAATATTCAAATAATGAGAGTCAAAGAGGTGTAAACGTGGGCTTAGCTATATTTAATCGGTGTGGCCGATGCTATTTCACTGAACAAGGAAATCCTGGCGAAGGAAGACATCTCAGATGAGGAGATTGAGCATCGCATCGATCTTATTCAGATGATGGAGAACATGAACTTC
>Ga0115553_1001998_pt1 | contig 12651 bp, 6 predicted proteins | sample COGITO_mtgs_1103_2_FD_87284 | JGI IMG/M metagenome (GOLD analysis project Ga0115553, IMG submission 87284) | Pelagic marine microbial communities from North Sea - COGITO_mtgs_110331 | ecosystem: Environmental > Aquatic > Marine > Epipelagic | place: Germany:Helgoland, sampling site Kabeltonne... | reverse complement strand
AGACAAAGAAGACGAAGAAGAAGAAGACGAAGAGAGAGAAACAACAGCGCTCTTTATTCACATATCGTTTTGTCTCATCTTCTTAAACAGATCATCATCGTCTCTCAAAGGTAGTAGTGTGACGACTCCGTGAAAGCGCGTACCTTTTTTTCTTCTGTTGCACCAAAGGTCACGTACAGCTTTGTGCCTTTTTCGACACAAAATTCAACGACAACAAGAACAACAACCATTACAACCACAACGGTGATGAAGAAGAAGACGAGGAGGAGAGCGAAGCCTAAACGGCTTCGAAACCCTTTCCTCCTCTTTCTCCTCCTCTTTCTCCTCTCGTCTTTCTCCTGGGAGTTCTTTTCGACGGCGAAAGAGAACGAAGGAGAAAGAGAAGGAGAACAGAAAAAACTCGTCGACCTGTTACCGTCCTCGATTTTCTCGCGCTTCTCCGAGCGCGTGAAGAAAAATCCGAGGTTTAAACTCATCGTTTCCGTGTACGCGCCGTGGTGTGGGCACTGTAAAGTGCTCGAACCGGAACTTGTCTCCGCGCTGAAAATAGTGCGAGAAGTAGATGGCACGGACGAGACCGTCGTGGACGTGGTGAAAATGAACGGAGACTTGAGGAAATATCCAATTCGAGAGGAAATGGAGCAGAGAGAAACGGAGGCGAGGAAAGCGTTTAAGAAAAAGTACGGGGTGAAGGGATATCCGACTTTATTACTGCTGGAAAAGAAGAGCGACGATGAGAGTAGTAGGAGTGGTAGGAGTAGGAGTGAAGAAGAAGAAGAAGAAGAAGAAGAAGAAGAATTGTTCGTGGCGAAACAATACAAAGGCAGTCGGAGTCAAGCCGCGCTGTTGAACTATCTCCGTCGCGCGAGCGCGTCGGACGTCGCGACGTTCAAAGACTGGCGCGAGGCGCGAGAATACGGGAAATTGAGAGCGACCGAGTCGAACGCGATGTTTTTTCACTTAATGGTGAATGGAGGGAGTTTAAAGATTAAGAAAGCGTTCGACTCGGAGGCGAAGAAGAGGGAGAATTTACAGGCGTGGTTCGGAGAAAGCGACGCGCCAAAGACGTTTGAGGAAACGAATGCGTTTTTAGACGCGTTTCACGCGAAGCAATTTCCGTGGAAGGATATCCAAAGCAAAGACGAAAGTTATTCGGTTTTGTTAGCAGTGCACCCGAGAGTGCCCGGAGATGAAGACGACGATTCCTTAGTATCGGATGGTGAGAATTATAAGGCGTTTACGACCGAGGTTGTATTGTGTAGAGTAGCGGAGGAGAAAGAGGAGGAGGAGGAGGAGAAAAAGAAGAAGAAGAAGAGTTATCGCGCGAACGACGCCGATATGAGCGAGACGAGTGGGTATGAAAATCCGTGCAACGTGTCTGCGTTTGTGCGCACCAGAATCGTCGCCCCGTTAGCCAAACTCGATCAATCCGTCTTCAACAACATCCTCGATTTAGATAGCCCGTCGGTATTCCTGGTCGAATCGGGAGGCGATGCTAAAATAGAAGCGTTCGCGAAGAATGCTTACAAACTCGCGCTGAAACACCGCAAAATATCCTTCGTTCGCGTCGACGGCGACGAGTTAGGCCCTTGGCTCGATAAGGAAATGGCTTTCGGCCCTCTCGAATCCTCCTTCCCTCTCTGTTTAGGATACCACAAAAAAACCCACCGGAGTTGGTACGACCGAAAATGGGAAACCAGGGGTAATACCATCGAAGAGTCGCTCGCCGTTTTCGTCGACATGAACTTCGTGGATATCAAACGACTCCCGAATTTCCTCCCGTCTATGCCTCTTTTAGGTAAATTGAAAAACATCCACCACAGAGCGACGTTTAGATTCTCCAACTCCTCCTCCCCGGTGCAACGATTAGCCACGTATTGGTGGTTGCTCGTCATCGCGTTGATCTTATTCGTCTTGTGCTTCTCGTTCGCGTTGCAGTATCAAAGAGAGGGTAAGTTCGACACGTCCAGCGAAGACGACAGTTCGGCAAAGTCCAGCGGCGAAGACGAGAGGGCGGCGAAAGTAGAAGAGTCCGACGGGGACGAACCCAAGAAAACAAAGTGAGAATTCAAAGAAGAAGAAGAGAGAACTTCATCATTTTCGCGGTGGTGAAAATACGCAACGTTCACGCGAAGAGGTATTCGCATCATTGTATTTATTGTAAAAACTTTCAACATAATAATAGTATACACATGCTTCGCCCATCGCTCAAAATCGAGAAAACTTTCGAAAATTTCTTCAAAAAAAAAGGATTTCTTCACCCATGGACGACGACGATGAAAACGACGACGACGGGTCGAGAAGCTCAAATTGGGAGAGCAAGAGGAGGAAGCGGAGGGAAGACGCGTGCGACGCGTTCGTCTCGTCTTTACCGTCGTCGTCGTCGACATCAATATCGAAGCGAAAATTGAATTCGGAATTCACTCCGAGAGAGCAAATTGAAATCGTTTTGCACGCGTTTTTGATGTCCACGAATAATGGCTCTTCTTCCGTCTGCGAGGCGCACAAATCCTTGAAACTGCTGGAGGAACGTCATAAGGTGTTGACGCTGAGCGAGGAAACGAGAGCGACGTTATTCAATCATTTGAGAAAAATGGCAAACGCAGACGCGATTGAGGTGAGAGATATTTTGCACGTTTTGAAAGGAACGAACAAGGAAAAGTCTACATGGAAAACAGAACGGATGGATGAAAAAATGTCCACGGTATTGAAATTGCTCTATGCGATGCGAGAGTCACCTCGAGCGTGGGTGATTGGCGAGAAAAGTGTGGAACGTTTCATAGAAGCGTTGGTGGAAAATTTTGAACACAGAAGACGCGGGCGAGAACCCGGCGAGGAAAAAAGCGAAACCGACGGCGAGGACGGCGAGAAGAAGTTCTGGATATTGAGGTCCGATGATGATTACAACGTTTGGAATTATATGGAAACGGTGAGGAGCATGGTAAAGTCTCTGAGGTTAGCGGCACATCCGAACACGTTGTTGTTGATGTCTTCGGCGGCGTCGTTTGCTGGTGGTAGTGGTGGCGATGAGATCGATGGTGCGACGACTACCGCGGACCGACGCGCGCATGAAAATAGAGGAGAAGGCGAACACGGAGGAGATGGAAACGACGACGACGACGATAACGAGAGAAATAAAGTAAAGAATAAAACGGACGAAGAACTGGAAGAAGACGAGCGCGTCGAACAATATCGGGCAGGGTATAAAAATTTGGAAAACAACCGGTGCGCTTCGAGCGCGAGGGCGTTTGCAGCCATATTCGAACAAATACAATTACGATGGATGCATGAACATGGATCCGAGATCCTAGGGAATGAGGGGGGATGGTCATTGCCAGAAGATGATATTGTATTTCAAAAGGAAATACACGCGCTGATTGAAGAAATTAACGCGTGCATTCCTGAACGCATAGATAGTTTTGACTCATTCGCAAACGGATTGGACGCGAACAGAGTGTGGGCAAACGCGTGCGGATTCGCGCTCCGAAAGTGCATGGAGGCTTTGGAGGACAAAGACGACCCGATTCGTGCGAAAGAGTTTGACCTTCTGGAACGTAAGATGCGAGGTAGTATTGATAGTAGATTGGTCGCGTTGGCTGTCGTTGAAGGAATGTTCCTGAAAGGCAAAGAAGAGAAAGAGAAAGACGAAGCCTGGAATGGATATCGAAATGAAATATTCTTCTTGGAGCCTTCGCAAGGGATCATTCTCGCACACGATATCTTGAAATGTATAGCAAATACTAGAATCGTCATGGATGACGACGGAGACGATGACGATGACGACGGCGACGACGAAGAGGAAGAAGAGACTGATGAAAATTCTGATCATCACCAAAAGCGAAGCGATTGCATCGTGAATGTTGGCATGGATGCGCTTCGCGCGCTTGCCGTGAAATTAGACTCAGTGTCCGTGCAAGCGGTGCTGAAATCGTGGCTAGAGCCTCGATTAAAGAGCCAAAAATTACACCTCGGAGGAGATGTAGCGAACGAAAACGACAAAAACAACAATAACAACGACGAGGATGGAAAGAACAGGAACGATGACTTTTCATACTTCCTCGGTAAGAAGCAATTAGATGCGATGGCGTTTGCGATGATTCCAAAATCCGACCGTCTCACCTCCTCGGCTGGCTTTGCGCTCGTTCGAGCCTCGCTCGAACTTTCAAGTTTTCTCGAAGAACTTTCTCAAAACGTAGACAATTTTAACCGGAGCGTGAACGTAAACGCCGACAAAAAGAGCGAGACGGTGGATGTGCACATTTCGGACGAAGTCGCGTATAACACTTCGAGTTTGTTCGCGACCGCAGCAGCGTTGAGAATATGTGTCATCGATAGAAAAGCGTCTGAAGACGATTCATTTCGTCGACTCCTCGCGCTCGTTGATGTCGAAGCGTGCCTAGATGCGAGGACACGTCAAAAAGCAGACCTGGAGTTGTGCAGAATTCCAGCCTCTAAATGGGTCGCCGCTTGTTCTCGATGTCTAAAAAATTCAGAGCCACTTTTGAACAAAATGCAAAGCGGCAATTCCATAATCGACGACGACGATAAGCACAACGATAGTTATAGCGAGCGCATGATTGCTGAACGACGAGTTTCAATTACAAAGCGTGCCGCACAGGCCATCGCCAAAGCGGCGAGCAATGGCTCTTCCTCCATGCCGCCCGATAATATCGCGCACATGTTGGTTACGTCGAAATGCTTGCGTTTATGCTCGGAAGTTGCCTCGAGCCTTGCCGGCGGTAAATTGATCACCACACCAGCAAGCGGTGCCAAATCTACGCCGCGAGTGATGAAAAACGACGACGATGATGACGACGAAATAAGCTTCTTGAGCTTGCCGAAAGAGTCTCGCGCGGCTATGGTCGGAGCGTGCATATCCCTTTTGAACTGCGCCTATCTTTTACCGGCGAACACCTACGCGAGACAAAGTATTTGGGATGCAATGTTCGCTACTTCAGGACGTGTACTCGCAACGAAATGGGCTCTCGAACGCGCGAATGAATGGAACGATCTTCGGGCAATCAACCCGGCGCTGCGATTTGCAGCGGCGCTCGACGACGATACTTCGTTGATGCTTGGTCATTCCACGTTCAACTTGAAAAACGTCGATGAGGAAGAGCAGCGTCAAATTTCGATTCAAACTTCGAGGAATGTTGCCATTGCACATGTCGTCGCCGCGGCGTGGTCGAACGGTGTCGATGATGAAGCCTCTATGGATAGAGAAAACTACGCGGTCAAAGAAGATGACGTTCTACATGCCATCTCTGCCATCTCGAGAGATGCCGCATTTGCGCGTTCGTCGTCCTCGAACACGCACACGCACAATCAAATGGCATCTTTCCTAACAATTTTTACCAACGAAGACGAAGATGAGGCCAGCAATAACGCCAGAGCAACCTTTGCGAGTCTTCGAGGGAGAGCTGAACTCGTCTCGCGCGGATTCTCTCACTTCAAGAAGAAAGCTTTCTCTTCGCAAAATTTGTTGTCCTTATACAAAACGGCGATGCACTTTTGCTTAGCATCCGCGGCTTCTGCCGATTCGTCGATACTCGATGAAGGTAAAGGTGGAGGAAATCTCGACCCAGATGCCAGAACTATTGTCAACGATCGCGGGGCGCTTTCTCCCGGCGCGGTCGTCCTCGTCGCGTCTGAAACAATCGAAGCCTTATCGGACGAAATTAGAAAGTGCGAAAGCGGAGATCAACAACAAAGCAAAGATCAAAGCACCACCATAGCTGATGCAGAAATGGTGTGTTTGCTGTTTTTGGACGGTTTACGAGCCGTTCGTGTTGTGTGTGAACTCGAAGTGCCCGGACCGGTGATGGCTGGGAGACTCGCGATGGCGTCCGCGTCCACTCTGTTGTCGTTATCGGTCGTCTTTGCAAAATTCAGCAACCAGAACTTGCAAGATATTGCCAGACGAAAGAACATGCTGGAGATGTGCATTCAAGGAATCGATGCCTTGATTGATTGCAAGGCTGTGTACGCCTCGCCTCGACGATGTAAGGCGCTACTCGACGCCGCAACGGCTGCCGCAAAACGCACTTCGGCGCTTTCCGCTGAAGAAATGATATCGCAAGCGAATACAACAACTACAACTACCGCACCCACTACTATAGCGCCCGCCGTCAACAATGATGGGAGTACTAAAGAGAAGAAGATGGACATTTCTAGAAGCTTTGATGCGAGAAGACTTCGACGGAAACGCAGGATTAATCGAGGCGGACGCGTGAAAATGTCAGCATCTTCTAAGCGGCGCGAACAACAATCGGCACTGCAACGGTCCGGTGCCGTCGGTCGTAAACGTTCTCGAGATATTCGAAACTACGAAGTCGCTTCAGACTCGGACGGTACCGACGACGACGATGACTATTACGACGATGACGGCGAAGAAGGCAACGACGGCGGAGGCTACGGCGCGGCAGCAATCATGGAAGAGTTCGAACCATCCGATATCGACGAATCCGACGACGACGATTCGGACGACAACAACGACAATAACGACGGTGGTTTTGGTATGCGCGGTGGTGGTATCACCGGATGGGGCTAAGATACTACAATAGACGATCCTCACATTCATTTAGAAACAACACCTTCCTTGTAAGGTAATTGTAGCGGCTAAAATCTAGAAACTAAAAAAGGACAAAACTTACTTCATCTTCACTCAGAGGCCGTCCAGCTCGTACGAAAGCGTCGTTTTCACGGCTATATCCCCTTCTTCTACCCTTCCTCCTTCCCCTGATGATGTAGAAGATGATGATAACGACGACGAGATCTTCTCTTCTTCCACCTGTTGAACTTTCGGCTCGTATTTCTTCCTTTCGAAACTCTTCGGATTGAATTTCACCTCGGCGATTTTGATCCCTCCAATATCCCCTTGACGCAAGTGCGGGTGGCCCATCAACGAGTACGCCACAATAGCGCGATCTCCGTCGGTAATGACCGTTGGGTAGTGTATGTACATCTTCAAGCTCCCTTCTTCGAGTTCGGTGATGGTTTTAAACCCAACGCCGCCGTCGCAGGAAATCGAAACGCGTAATCGACACCGGCCTTTGTTGATCTTATTCTTATCGGTGGCATCGTTAAAGGCGACGACAATCTCTCTCGTATCGGGAAATGAGGTCGCGTCCATTTTCGAATCCGGATTTGGTACCGTCGTCGGGTTTGCCCCGGTCCACGTATCTCCACCGTCCCAGGAAAACGCGGTGTACACTTTTCCTTTACTCGTTCGAAAAAACAGTTGCAGCGAATAATCTCTCCTTTCTACAACCGCGCCTTCAATCAACCACGTCCCGCCCACTCTAATCTTCCCTTTCGGTTGCCAACTCTTCCCTTGGTCTTTAGAAACTAAAACGCCGTGCGAAGCGGGCGATTTTGGTTGCCTGCACGCGTTCGATTCCGCTTTCTCCTTCCAATACGGCAAAACCCAATTCCCGGTCTGCGTGTGCACGGTGATTCTATTCGCAATCACTTTCGGCATCCCTGGTGAATCTTCTTTACTTTGCGCGTGCACTTCTTGCGGTTCCGACCACGTCTTCCCACCATCTCTCGATTTTGTCACTTTCACGTCTCCTCCTGGTGAAAATCTCGGAGGGATTTTCGATCCGCTCTTGTTCTCCCTTGCCGGTCTCAAACAGTTTTGCGACTCGGTGTAAAATAACCACAAACCGTTCTCCTCGTTTGGCGGGTTAAAAAGCACCGGCGACCACACCGCCGTTTTCACGTTCTGCATACTCGACACTCTCTTCGGTTTCGACCACGGTTGATCGACATCCTCCGCGTAGGAAATCAAAATCGACTGGCCTCGTATGCCTTCGATGCCGCTACTCGATTGCCACGCCACGGCGAACCCTTTCTTCGTCGCGTTCACGTTCCACCTCCCGATAGTCGCCATGTGCGAATACTTCCTTCCGTTCGCGGCTTCATCTCTCGCCACCCAAAACTTCCTCGGCTTAATCTGCTGAATCCGATTCCGTTCGTTTCTATTTAAACTCTTCGTCCGTATCGCCACGTCTTCCCGTTCGCACGTCTCTCGTTTCTCCTTGTCTTTGTATTTAATCTTGACGGATTCCGCCGGTATCGGTTCAATACCGTCCTCTTCCTCCGTGTTTACTCTCTCTAAATCCTGATTCTCTTGCTCCAACGCGTCGTCCTCGATTAACGGAGTACCCATGTCCACTTCATCTAAATCTTCCTCCTCTTTCTTCTTTAAAGCCTCTTGCTCCTCTTCACCCGCGCTCGCGCCAAACCCGCTCATCTGTGCAAACTTCCCAAACACTTGCCTGTAATACGGTTCCAACACGTCCTCGATTTTTTCCGCGTATTCTTCCGTTTTTTCGAGAACAATCGACGAGGAAACCGTGGACGATCGCGCGTGTCGGTTGTTCGCTCTGTGGATTAAAAGCTGCTGCTGTTTCTTTTGCATCATCCTCGTGGCATCATCCTCGTTTAACGCATCATCATCGACCGAAGTTGATGATGATGATTTCCCCGCGAAATCATCATCACCATGAAAAACATCATCGCGTGATGAAAAGAGCGCGCTAAAAAGAAACGAGACGAAAAGGACGGCACAAAAACAGAAAACAATCGCTCGCCGTCGTCTTTGTCGCCCGGAGGAAGAGGAGGAGGACATTTATGAACGTCTTTTACTCAAGTCCGTTGTTGTAGGGGTAAATTGTTTCATCAAAAGAAAGATATAATGGAGATTTTATCCACATAATAAGTAAACAACACACCATGGTTGCATCAGCAGTAGCAGCGGCAGCAGCGGCAACAGCATCGGCATCGTCTTTAGCTGCTGCTCGAACTGGTGCTGCTCGAGGCGCGTTGGCGTGCGTGGTGTACGTCTCCGAAGGGAGACGAATGGACGTGCTGAAAGCCATCGAATCCGTCGCTTTATCAAAACGGATTACCACGAAGCCGAATGATATGAAGACGAAAAGAGACGACGACGACGAGACCTACAACAACAACGCGGTTAAATTGGTGAAAACATTCATCGATGAACCGTATAACCGAACCGGGTTTACCTTTGCGGTGAGAACGGATGATGATTTTGATGATGCCGTGAATGGTGGTGACAACAGTGCGTTGGTGGTGTTGGACGGGAAAGCGAAGAACGAGCGGCGGAAGAAGAAGGTCTCGCGTCTCATCGCGAACAGAGTCCACGAAGTCGCCACGTCGGCGTTTATGGAAATTGGCTCGTTTAAGAAACACTCGGCGACGCACCCGAGGCTTGGGATTGTGGACCACGTTTCGGTGCACCCGATTGGGACGTGCGATATGGACGCGGCGAAGGAAGCGGCGAGAGCAGTCGGGAGGCGATTCGGGGACGAGTTAGGGGTGAACGCGTACATGTACGGGCACGCGACGATGGTAAAAGGTGGTGATGATGGCATAGGTGGTGAGGCCAGCGCGAATAGTGCTAGAGAGAAGGATACTGAGAGTAACCGCGAGCGGAGAGAATTAGCTGAAATTAGACGAAAATTAGGGTACTTCTCCGCCAACGGGGAAAACGAGACGTGGGTCGGTGCTTCCGACGTGTACGACCGAATGCAGAAGTGGGAGGTGAAGCCGGATTTTGGCTCGAGCGAGAAAAGCGACGTGGAAGAAAAAGGCGTGTGTTGCGTCGGTGCAGTGCCGTTTGTGGTGAATTACAACGTGCCAATGATATGCGAACTGAGCGACGAGAGTCAAGAGAAACTCGCGCTCGATTTGGGAAAACAGATTGCGAAACGCGTCAGTCAACGAAACGAAATCGACGGGTTACCGAACGTCCAAAGCATGGCGCTGATGCGAACAACAACAACACCATCAACACCATCACCATCGCGTCAAAACAACAAAATGGAAATTGAAATCGCGTGTAATTTATTAGACGAAACGTCCTCCACGACGAGAATTCAAGTGCAAAAGAAAATCGAAGAGTTGATGCCGGAACTGTTGGTCGAGAACGTGTTGCGCGGCGTCAAGTTGAACGGCGCCAGTTGTCAGATTGGACAAGGGTACGTGACCAATTTACAGCCGCAAGATTTCTTAGACGCGGTGAGTAGTACTTCGAGCGATGATACCGCGTCGTGAGGTGTTGGAACTTCCTCGTTGATGTTTGTTATTCACAGTATTCGTATGTGCGCACAAAGAGTAACCGTTCTTAGGTGATTTTCGCTCTTCATTCTTTTACCTCATGGCGTTATCGTCACCGCGATGTGCTGCTCATGCGAACGCTGCTTCTAATACCAAATTGACAAAAAGGAGTCCCAACGTCATGGGAGCATCTTCCAATCCAAAAGTAACGCATCATAATCATCATTCTCATCATCATCATCATCGCGAGGGAAACATCAAAGTTTTTCTCATTTCCGACGTCCACTTTGACGCGAAGGAAAACGAGAGATTCATCGAGCAGATGCCATCCTCCTCGAACAGTAACAACAACAAAGATGACGACTGCTATTCGATACTCATCATCGCCGGCGACGTCGCGGAAAAGTTGAGCGATTTAGAGCGGTGTTTTCGCGCGTGTTTGAAGAAGTTTGATTGCGTTTTTTATACTTTTGGCAATCACGACCTGTGGTGTGCCTCGAAAGAGGAAAAATGTTCGCTGGAGAAGATTCAATCGGTGTTTAAGCTGTGCGAGAGATTAGGGGTGAAAACGGATCCATCATCGGGAGAAGGGATTGGTGGCCCGAACGACGACGCAAAAAGGAGGGTATTCATAGCTCCCGTGCATAGCTGGTACGAGCGGGAGTTCGATACGGAAGAAGAGGTGGAAGCGCCCGAGGGCGTGAACATTCCCGGTGTCGAGAGGGTTATGACGGATTATCGTTTATGCAAGTGGCCGAAACTCGACGCGTGGAAAAAAGAGATCACGAAGACGACGACGATAAAGTCAGACGATTATTACATTTCGAAGAAAATTGACGCTTTGAACGACGCGGATGGCAAATTTGAACGATTTTTAGAAAACGTGAAGCGAGCGAAAGAGGAAGGCAAAGACGTGACGGTGATTACGTTTTCGCATTTTCTTCCGAGGATTGAGTTAATCCCAGAGAAGCGCTTCTTGCTCTATCCGAAGTTGACGCAAGCGGTTGGCTCGAATATCTTAAACGAACGCATAGAGCGCGTTACAGAAATATTACATCTCGAGAAATCGGGGAAGGACTCGCATACTCACGCTTTTGGTCACACCCATTTTGGATGGAACTTAGTTTTGGAGAATAACGTGCGTTACGTCCAAGCTGCGTTAGCTACACCGAAAGAGTGGGTGAGACGTCCGCGGAGTTTAGTCGTAGGCGAGTTTTTTTCAAACGCGCCAGGGAACTCGCCTTTACTTCTATACGACTCTCGGACGAATGCGTTTTCCGGAAGCTCGTCGAATATAAAAGAATATAATCCTGGATTATGGGCAAAATATTACGAGGAAAACGCGAGGGATCCGAGTAATAAGACGTTAGCTCCTTGGGTATTGTCGTACGTCTCCAGAGTGTGGGGTTCGCGAGAGTTGAAGAAGAGCATGATGATGACGTCGAATACCGACGCGTCGCCGTTGCCGGGTAAGAGCGGTCAAGTGTAGGTCGATTAAAATGTGTACAGCGTAATATCGATCTCATTTTTGTTACAAGCTTATATATATAGTAGTAGTAGTAATAGATGTAGCTGGTTTAGTGTGGAGTATAATATACTGTCGTCACTTCGTGTGTTCATTGCGTCATCGTTCTTTGATTCGTATATACCAAAGCGCCAAAATACCCGGTCAAAATAAGGTTCGCGACCGTCGCCAACTTATTAACCCCATTCGAATTCACCGCCAAACACGCCACCCAAAACAAAGGCACCAGCGTCGCCATTTTTCGGTCGAATTTGAACGGATCCTCCACGTCGTAAAAGCAGTACAAATAATACGCGCACAAACATCCCGTCGCGAACATCTCCGCGCTAGAATTCCCCCCGTGACTGCTATTCCTATCGTCCTCGTATTCTCGCTTACTCCCACTACCGTAGTGCGTCTTCGACGACTGACTCACTCTCACGTCTTTCCCGCTCGCTCTCGCTAACTTCCTCGCCGTCTCCTGTAACTTTTCGTTCAGTTTCACTCGCTGTATCTCGCTCTCGCGTATCTTTTGCACGCTCGCTCGAAAGCGTGATTCCGCTTCCTCCACTTGAAATTTCAACTCCTCGACGACGTATTTATGTTGCTCTTGAAAGAACTTCAAGGACGTATGCGTCGTATTCGACGTTGGTGGTTTTGACGCATCATCTAAAAACAAAGCTTTGATGGTAAAACCATTCCCGTTCTCGAGGATGCGTCGAAACGCGCGCGATATCGTGACCACTCTTTTCGTCTCCCTTTCCACGCATTCGTCGTCGTCGTCTGAATCATCTGAATCGTCGTTCGTCTTCGTCTTTGTCTTCTTCATCGAATGATGATGAGAAAAAATCTCACTCGCGGTTGCTTTCGTAATCTCCCACGGCAAAAGAAAAACCGCGAAAACGTGCAAAACAAACGCGATCGGAAACGTGATCAGAGCGAGAGCGCACGTTCGTAAGATCGAGAACAACACCATCAACACGGAAGAGCTCTTCTTTTTCTTCTGTGTTGTATTCGTCAAAGTCGTCGTCATCTCGTTACTTTTGTTCGTTGTGTTGTTT
>Ga0115553_1001979_pt1 | contig 12721 bp, 9 predicted proteins | sample COGITO_mtgs_1103_2_FD_87284 | JGI IMG/M metagenome (GOLD analysis project Ga0115553, IMG submission 87284) | Pelagic marine microbial communities from North Sea - COGITO_mtgs_110331 | ecosystem: Environmental > Aquatic > Marine > Epipelagic | place: Germany:Helgoland, sampling site Kabeltonne... | reverse complement strand
GTAAAAATCATGGTACTCAACAACGAGCATCTCGGTATGGTTAGACAATGGCAAGAATTGTTTTTCGAAAGTAGGTATGCTTCTACTGTAATGAGTAATCCTGACTTCGTTAAGATTGCTGCAGGTTATGATATAGAGGCAGCAAGAGTCAGTGAAAGAGATCAATTGGCTGGGGCCATAGAAAAAATGATGGCACATAAGGGACCTTACTTTTTAGAGGTATGTGTAGAAAATGAACATAACGTATTTCCAATGATACCCACTGGAGCATCCGTTTCAGAGATTAGACTAAAATAGCACAAGATGGAGAATGCATGGTATACCATCTCTGTTTACTCAGAGAATAACGTAGGATTATTGAATAGAATATCAGGAATATTCTTAAAGCGACACATCAATATAGAAAGCTTAAATGTCTCTAAATCAGAGATTGATAATGTATCTAAATTCACAATAGTTGTGTTTACTACACCCAAATGGGTGCATAATATTGCGGGGCAAATAGAAAAGCAGATAGAGGTGATTAAGGTTTTTTCTCATACAGATGATGAAATTATCTATCAGGAGGCTGCTCTATTTAAAGTAAACTCAAGTTTGCTATTTGACGAAAGAGAGATTCAAAATATTATAAAAGACAGCAATGCTCAAATTGTCACTGTTTCCAGAGACTTTTTTGTAATTTCAAAATCTGGAAGAAGGTCAGAGGTAGACACGCTTTACGATCAGCTAAAACCATTTGGTATTATGCAATTTGTGCGGTCTGGTAGGATTGCTGTGTCAAAATCAGAAATGCAGATATCGTCCTTGTTAAAGGACTTTTAATAAACAATTAAATAAATTATAACAAGAAATTTTTATCATGGCAAATTATTTTAATACCCTATCTCTAAGAGAACAACTGACCCAATTGGGAAAATGTAGGTTTATGGAATCTTCTGAATTTTCAGATGGGGTGGAAGCCTTAAAAGGAAAGAAAATTGTAATTGTAGGCTGTGGCGCTCAAGGGTTAAACCAAGGTTTAAACATGAGAGATTCTGGTTTAGATATTTCTTATACCTTAAGGGCTGAAGCGATTGCGCAAAAAAGGGCTTCTTTTATAAATGCTACTGAAAATATTTTCAAGGTAGGTACTTATGAGGCGTTAATTCCTCATGCAGATGTAGTCATTAACCTAACTCCAGATAAACAACACACCGCTGTGGTGACTGCTGTAATGCCACTCATGAAGCAAGGGGCTACATTATCTTATTCTCATGGATTCAATATTGTAGAAGAAGGAATGCAAGTACGTAAAGATTTGACCGTTATTATGGTTGCACCTAAGTGTCCTGGTTCTGAGGTGAGAGAAGAGTACAAGAGAGGTTTTGGGGTACCTACACTTATTGCAGTGCATCCAGACAATGACCCTCAAGGTGTTGGTTTAGCTCAAGCCAAAGCCTATGCAGTAGCTACTGGTGGGGATAGGGCAGGTGTGTTAGAATCTTCTTTTGTTGCTGAGGTTAAGTCCGATTTAATGGGAGAACAAACCATTTTATGTGGTCTGCTTCAGACTGGGTCTATTTTGTGTTTTGACAAAATGGTTGAAAAAGGAATGGATAAAGGATACGCAGCAAAATTAATTCAATACGGGTGGGAAGCCATTACGGAAGGATTGAAATACGGTGGTATTACTCATATGATGGACCGTTTGTCTAATCCTGCAAAAATAAAAGCCTACGAATTGTCTGAGGAATTAAAAGACATTATGAGGCCTTTGTTTAACAAGCATATGGACGACATTATTTCTGGTCATTTCTCTAAAACAATGATGGAGGATTGGGCTAATGACGACAAAAATCTTTTAGAATGGAGGGCTGCTACAGGAGAAACTGCTTTTGAAAAAACACCTATTTCTTCTGAGACTATCACGGAGCAGGCGTTTTACGATCACGGTGTTTTAATGGTTGCCATGGTTAGGGCAGGAGTAGAATTGGCTTTTGAGGCCATGACTGCTTCAGGTATTATTGAAGAGTCTGCTTACTATGAGTCGCTTCACGAGACCCCATTAATTGCCAATACAATTGCAAGAAAGAAATTATTTGAAATGAATAGGGTTATTTCTGATACAGCGGAATATGGTTGTTATTTGTTTGATCATGCTTGTAAGCCTTTATTGGCAGATTTTATGACGCGTATTGACACAGATGTGATTGGAACGGCTTACGGGAGAGGGACTGACAATAAGGTGTCTAACACACAATTGGTGACTATAAACGCAGCACTAAGGAATCATCCTGTAGAAATAGTAGGTGCTAGATTAAGGGCATCTATGACTGCAATGAAACCTATCGTTTAATATTGTATTAATAAATGGTATTAAAAAGCCCCGCTCTATGAGCGGGGCTTTTTTTATTGTATCAATGGGTGTTATAGTTCTTTATTAGGCTTCTAATATTTTAGCGGCCAACCAATCGCCTACGGCCGATGTCTTTTGAGGGGCCACGCCTTCTGCTAAGTCTTCAGTGACAAAACCAGCCTCTAGAGATTCATTGACTACTTTTCTGATTAAAGCAGCTTCTTCGTTTAGACCAAATGCATCTTCAAACATCATGGCAGCAGAGAGTACTGTAGCCAATGGATTGGCTATATCTTTTCCTGCAGCTTGAGGGTAAGAACCGTGAATAGGTTCAAATAAAGAAGTTTCTGTTCCAACAGAAGCAGAAGGCATGAGTCCCATAGATCCAGATATCACTGAAGCTTCATCTGTAAGAATGTCTCCAAATAAGTTTTCAGTAATGAGTACATCATAGGTATTAGGCCATTGTACTAATCTCATGGCCACAGCGTCAACAAATTCATAGGAAACAGTCACTTCTGGATAATCTTTTTCCATGGCTTGAACCGTTTCCCTCCAAAGCCTGGAAGTTTCTAATACATTCGCCTTGTCTACACAACACAATTTTTTAGTCCGAGTCATGGCCAATTCAAAGCCTTTTTTCGCCAGTCTTTGTACTTCTGGTCTGGTATAAGTACAAGTGTCATAAGCCGTATTACCATTGTCTTCTCTACCTCTTTTTCCAAAATAGATCCCACCAGTAAGTTCTCTGAGAAACACCAAATCCGTTCCTTCTATACGCGCTCTTTTTAGTGGAGATTTATCGATGAGAGAAGGGAAGGTAAAAGTAGGCCTTACATTGGCAAAGAGCCCTAATTTTTTACGCATTTTTAACAAGCCCTGTTCTGGCCTTACTGTTGCGGATGGGTCATTGTCGTACTTTGGATCCCCAATGGCACCAAATAACACCGCGTCTGCTGCGAGGCATATTTCATGAGTAGCATCTGGATAAGGATCACCAACGGCATCTATAGCCGCTGCTCCTGTGAGTGCTGGTTTCCAGCTAATTTCATGGTTAAATTTCTTGGCAATAGCGTTAGAGACCTTTACTGCTTGATCAATGACTTCAGGGCCTATGCCGTCTCCGGCCAATAAGGCAATAGATAGTTTCATAATTATATAATATTGAGCATTTTTTCGGTGGCTTTAATAGCAGAAACAGTTTGATCTGAATCTAAGCCACGTGTAATAAATTCTTTTCCGTTATGTTCCCATGTAATAATCGTTTCACAAAGTGCGTCTGAAGTACTTCCAGGGGGTATTCTAACTGCATAATCAGTTAAAACAGCCAATTGTTCTTTTTCATTTTTATAAATACGTTTCAGGGCATTCATAAATGCGTCAAATTGGCCATCGCCATTGGCGTGTTGCTCATGACTTACCGTGCCTATGGTTAAAGAAACAGTCGCCGAGGGCTGTAAACCTTTGGCATGCGTGAGTACATAAGCGTCAATTTTCACCCTATGGATGTATTTCCCAGCATCCAAAACATCAGAAATAATATAGGGAAGGTCTTCTTTGGTGACCTTTTCTTTTTTGTCTCCAAGATTAATAATACGCTCGGTCACCTTCTTTAATTCTTCAGAATTTAAGCTAAGGCCCAGTTCTTGAAGGTTTTTTAAAATATTTGCTTTTCCCGAGGTTTTTCCAAGTGCGTACTTTCTTTTTCTACCGAATCTTTCCGGTAGTAAATCATTAAAGTATAGGTTGTTTTTACTGTCTCCATCTGCATGTATTCCAGCAGTTTGTGTAAAAACATTTTCTCCTACAATAGGTTTGTTGGCTGGGATACCAAATCCAGTAAATGTAGAGACCAGCTTACTAACTTTATATAATGATTTTTCGTTGACATTTACCTTTACCTCAGGCATAAAGTCATTGATCACCGCAACCACGCTAGCTAAAGGGGCGTTTCCTGCGCGTTCTCCCATGCCATTTACGGTAAGGTGCAATCCATTGACACCAGCCTTAACAGCCTCCATTACATTGGCTACACTGAGATCATAATCATTGTGACCGTGAAAATCTAGGTGAATTTGAGGGTATTTTTGTCTAATCTGCTTGAGAAAATCATAGGTTTCTCTGTGGGTTAAAATGCCCAATGTGTCTGGAAGCAGCACTCTTTTAACAGGTTGAGTGGCTATAAAATCTAAGTATTGGAAGACATAATCAGGGTCATTGCGCATGCCATTACTCCAATCTTCTAAATAAACATTGGTCTCAATGCCTTTTTTAATGGCATCTCTAATAGTCGCTTCAATATCTTTGAAATGCTCCTGAGGTGTTTTTTTCAGTTGGTGGGTCAGGTGATTTAAGGAGCCTTTGGTTAAAAGGTTTTGCACTTTAGCACCCGCTTTTACCATCCAATCTAGGGAGACACCGCCATCTACAAAGGTGAGTACCTCAATCTTTTGGGTTAATTGTTTGCTATTGGCCCAATCCATGATTAGTTTCACCGCATTAAATTCTCCCTCAGAAACCCTGGCAGAAGCCACTTCTATTCTATCTACCTTGAGTTCTTCCAATAGTAATTTGGCTAGAGTAAGTTTTTCAGAGGCAGAAAATGACACACTAGAAGTCTGCTCACCATCCCTTAAGGTGGTGTCCATGATCTCTATGATACGTTGTTTTTTTGGAGCCATTAGGGGTGTATTTAAGGCTTTTTATAAGGGTGTATTGTCTGCAAAAGAGCTAATCTCTTCCTCCATACTTCTCAAATAATCTATGTCGTCAAAGCCATTGAGCATATTGTCTTTTTTATAGACATTAATGTCAAAAGATTCTTGATCTCCTGTACTAGGAATTCGAATGGTTTGTGAAGGTAGGTCTACGACTACTTCTGTAGTAGGGTCTTTAAATACCGCCTCCAATATAACTTCCAAGAAAGCGGGACTTACTTGAACTGGTAGCACACCAATATTTAAACAATTGTTTTTAAATATGTCTGCAAAAAAACTAGAAACTACACATCTAAACCCATAATCATATACGGCCCAAGCAGCGTGTTCTCTTGAAGATCCAGATCCAAAATTCTTACCACCTATTAATATTTTTCCGCTGTATTTTGGGTTGTTGAGCACAAAATCTTCTTTGGGGGTGTTGTCTGAATTGTACCTCCAATCACGAAATAAATTATCTCCAAAACCAACCCTTTCTGTGGCTTTTAAAAATCTTGCTGGAATGATTTGATCTGTATCTACGTTTTCTATAGGCAGTGGGACTGCAGTTGTAGTTAGTGTAGTGAATTTATCGTATGCCATTGTGTGGTAAATTTATTGTAAAAGTGTTCTTGGATCAGTTACTTGTCCTGTTACTGCTGCAGCTGCTGCAACTAATGGACTGGCTAATAGGGTTCTTGAACCTGGCCCTTGTCTTCCTTCAAAGTTCCTGTTGGAGGTGCTTACGGCGTATTTTCCTGCTGGAATTTTGTCGTCATTCATGGCTAAACATGCAGAGCAACCTGGTTCTCTGAGCGTAAATCCTGCTGTTTCTAAAATTTCCAAAATTCCTTCATCTTTTATGGCTTTCTCCACCTGATGAGATCCTGGTACCAGCCATGCAGTGACATGTTCTGCTTTTTTTCTTCCTTTTACAATGCTTGCAAAAGCCCTAAAATCTTCTATCCTTCCATTGGTACAACTTCCTAAGAATACATAATCAATAGACTTGCCAATCATGGTATCTCCCTCATTATAATTCATATAAGCCAATGACTTTTGGTAAGTGGCTACGCCACCTTCCAGGTCAGTAGCTAGTGGAATATCCTTTGAAATGCCCATTCCCATTCCTGGGTTGGTTCCATAGGTGATCATAGGCTCAATGTCAGCACCTTCGAATTCGTACACTTTGTCAAATGAAGCGCCTTCCTCTGTGTATAATGTATCCCAATAGCTCATGGCTTTATCCCATGCAGCTCCTTTAGGCGTAAACTCTCTGTCCTTTATAAAGTCAAAAGTCTTTTTATCTGGCGCCATCATTCCACCGCGTGCACCCATCTCAATACTGAGGTTGCAGACAGTCATTCTACCTTCCATACTCATCTCAGTGAATACATTTCCAGCGTATTCAACAAAGTATCCAGTTGCACCAGAAGTACTGAGTTTAGCAATAATATAAAGGGCCACATCTTTAGGTGTTACCCCATTTTGTAGACTTCCATTAACCCTTATCACCATTTTCTTAGGTTTGGGCTGCATAATACATTGCGTGGTAAGTACCATCTCTACTTCTGAAGTTCCAATTCCAAAGGCTATAGCACCAAATGCACCGTGGGTAGACGTATGTGAATCTCCACAAACAATAGTAGCTCCTGGTTGTGTAATCCCATATTCAGGTCCTACCACATGAACAATACCATTTTTTTCATGTCCAAGGCCCCAATATGAAATACCGTGGGCAGTTGCATTCTCTTCTAGCGCCCTTAATTGATTAGCAGACAAGGGGTCTGCAACAGGTAAGTGTTGGTTTATAGTGGGTGTGTTATGGTCTGCCGTGGCAAAAGTGCGCCCTGGATACAATACCTTAGCACCCCTGTTTTTAAGCCCTAAAAAGGCTACAGGGCTAGTAACTTCATGGACCATATGGCGATCAATAAACAGAACATCTGGACCGTTTTCAATGCTTCTCACTACGTGTGAATCCCAAACCTTGTCAAAAAGTGTTTTTTTCATAGAAAAAATGATATTAAAAAAAAGGCGACAAAAGTGCCTGTTAAATATGATGCAAGTGGTAAAAATAAATAAAAAATAAGTGTTTGCAGCTATCTTTATATTGGTGAATTACGATGTTCAACTGATATAATTCCAAATATTTTTATGTTTTACGAGTGCTCTATAAGCTAGTAAAATAGGTTTATTTTCAATTGAATCCAGTGAAGGATCTGATTTTAAAACAGTTACAGCAACCTCTCTGGCTTTTTTGAGTAAAGCAGCATCCTTAACTATATCTGCAATTTTTAGTTGTAACACGCCGCTCTGTTGGGTGCCCATAAGATCTCCAGGACCCCTTAATTTTAAGTCTACTTCTGCTATTTCAAATCCGTCACTAGAGGCTACCATAGTTTCTAGCCTCGTTTTACCCTCTTGAGACACTTTGTTTCCAGACATAAGGATACAAAAACTCTGTTCCGCGCCCCTACCCACACGACCTCTTAATTGGTGTAGTTGCGACAGTCCGAATCGCTCTGCACTTTCTATAATCATTACAGAAGCGTTAGGCACATTAACCCCAACTTCAATCACGGTAGTCGCTACCATAATTTGAGTTTCTCCTTTTACAAATCGTTCCATTTCGTAAGCTTTTGCGTCTGCTTTCATTTGTCCATGAACAATAGAGACTTGGAATTCTGGTGCAGGAAACGACCTAGAAATACTGTCGTATCCATCCATGAGATCTTTGTAATCTAAAACCTCGGATTCATTGATTAATGGATAAACAATATAAACCTGTCTGCCTTTTAAAATCTCTTCTTTAATAAATTTAAATACACCAAGCCTGTGGGAATCTGATCGCCAAACAGTTTTAATTTCTTTTCTCCCCGGTGGAAGCTCATCTATCACAGAAATGTCTAAATCTCCATAAATACTCATCGCTAAAGTCCTAGGGATAGGGGTGGCAGTCATGACCAATACATGTGGGGGAAGGGTGTTTTTGTGCCATAGTTTAGCCCTTTGTGCCACTCCAAACCTGTGTTGTTCATCTATAATGGCAAGTCCAAGATTCTTGTATACCACGTTGTCTTCAAGTAGGGCATGGGTGCCTATCAAGACTTTTAATTCTCCCTCCTCTAGACTTTCTAGCAAAGGTTTTCTAGCGCTTTTTCTGACGCTTCCAGTCAGTAATGCAACATGGATACCTAAGGGAGCTAAAAGCTCGGAAACCCCTTTGAAGTGTTGGTTGGCAAGTATTTCAGTAGGTGCCATTAAACAGGCTTGAAAGCCATTGTCTAAAGCAAATAAAATAGCCATTACAGCCACAATTGTTTTCCCTGAACCAACATCTCCTTGCAGTAATCTATTCATCTGGGCATTGCTTCCCACATCTGTTCTAATTTCCTTAACCACCCTTTTCTGAGCGTTGGTGAGTTCGAAAGGCAATTGGTTGTTGTAAAAATCATTAAAATACGCTCCTACATCACTAAATGGCAAACCTTTAATCTTCTTTTTCCTTACAAGATTCTTTCTAATAAGCTGTAATTGTATAAAAAACAATTCTTCAAATTTTAATCTAGCTGCTGCTCTGCTAAGCATTTTTGCGTCCTTAGGAAAGTGTATGTGAAATAATGCCGTGGACCGTTGTAATAATTTCAAATTTTCTAAAATACTAGCGGAAAGGGTTTCCTCAAAAGCACTACCACACTCGTTAAAGAGTTGTTCCATAGCTCTGAGCATAAACCTGTTGCCCATATTCGCATTGGAAAGTCTTTCTGTACTTGGATAAATGGCTTGCAATCCCATTCTGTTGTTGGCCTGGTAATTTTCCAACAGCTCCATATCTGGATGGGCCATATTAAACCTCCCTTGGAATACGGAAATTTTACCAAATATGACATAGGGTGTATTGGTTTTAATACTTTCTTTGATCCATTTGGCACCTTTGAACCAAACCAATTCCATAGCCCCAGTATTGTCTAAAAATTTAGCGACCAATCTACTCCCTTTTTTTTGGGTTATGGTTTCTATTTGGGTAATTACACCTACAATTTGAACTTCTGCTTGAGAGGCTTCCAATTGATTAATATGGTGGAATTGTGTTCTATCTACATAGCGATTTGGAAAAAAGTGCAATAGATCTTGATAGGTATGTATGCCCAGTTGCTCCTTTAAAAGTTTTGCTCTGGTGGGGCCCACCGTTTTAAGATAGGCAATAGGGGTTTGGAGCAGGACTGAATTCATGGTATAAATGTAACTTTTAAGTGTGATTTTTCCAATAGAAATTCATTTGAATCCTTTATTAAGCACCTTATTTTATTACATTTATAGACTGGCAAAAACAAAGCGTATGAAAAAAGCATTGGTGATTTCTGGAGGAGGTAGTAAGGGCGCTTTTGCTGGAGGTGTAGCCCAGTATCTCATGAGAAATCAGGGAAGAGAATACGATATTTTTGTAGGCACTTCTACAGGGAGTTTACTCATTCCTCAATTGGCTTTAAATAATTTAGAAAAATTGCATCACGCCTATACCAACGTTAATCAGAGAAGCATTTTTGATGTAAATCCTTTTGTGGTTAAAAAGAAGGGAGATAGGGAGTACGTGACCATTAATTACATCACTACTTTATTTCAATTTATAAGAAGGAAAAGAACTTTTGGAGAGAGTAATAACCTGAGAAAAACCATTGCAAAAAATTTCAGTAGGGCCTCTTTCGAAATGTTGTTAAAAGGGAATAAAGAAGTTGTAGTGAGTGTATCTAATCTCTCCAAGAATAGGGTAGAATACAAATCAATACACGATTATGACTATGAGACCTTCATAGATTGGATCTGGATGTCTTGTAATTATATTCCATTTATGTCATTAGTAACCAAAGACGGTTTTGAATATGGAGATGGGGGTTTAGGGTCTGTTGTACCCATCAGAGAAGCCATTAGAAGGGGCGCAAAAGAGGTCGATGTGATTATTTTAGAATCAGAAAACATGGACCACAATAAAGTATTGGGGAAAAACCCATTTTCACTCATGATCAGTATTTTTGGATTCGTATTAGATCAGATAGAATATCATGATATTTCCGAGGGCATATTAGCCGCAAAGCACAATGGGGTACAACTCAATTTATACTATACGCCAACAAAACTAACAGAGAACTCACTGGTCTTTAATAAGAAGCGAATGGCAGAATGGTGGCAGCAAGGTTTTGCCTATGCGCATGAGAAATTTAATTCAAATTCTTCTCCGCTACCACAAAAAAAGGAATTGTATTAATCCAATAAAAAAAGCCTCGATAAAACGAGGCTTTTAAAAATTAGTTTGGGATATAAAGCGATTAAACACTAATGAGACAGATAGTCTAAGGCCATTTCAGAAAGTGTTTTCACGCCCAACAACATTCCAGCGTCGTCTATTTTAAAGTCTGGAGTATGGTGGGGGAAAGCCTCTTTATTGCCCGGTGTATTACCTCCTAGGAAGAAATAGAATCCAGGTACTTTTTCTTGAAAAAAAGAAAAGTCTTCTGCTCCAGTGATGGCTTTCATAAGCATCACTTGTTCTTTACCTGCAGTTTTCTGAAGTGTGGGTAACATTTGCCCTACCAAATTAGCGTCGTTATAGGTAATAGCCGCACCGTTAACAATATCTACTGTAGCAGTACCTCCATAGGCAGCAGCTATAGCAGAAACCATTTCTTTCATGCGCTTACCAATATGATCCCTCATTTTATAATCAAGTGTTCTAATAGTACCCACCATTTCTGCAGTCTCGGGAATAATATTAAAACGTACTCCAGCCGTTATTTTACCCACAGTAATCACTGCAGCCTCGTTGGTTAGATCAGATTCTCTAGAAATGATGGTTTGTAAACCGTCAATAATTTTAGCACTGATCAAAATAGGGTCTACACCACCCCAAGGTTGCGATCCGTGGGTTTGTTTTCCTTGCACCTTAATTACAAATCGATCAGAGGCAGCCATTGCGCCAAGGGGCTTATAACCAATCATACCCACGGGAAGTACTGAGTTAATATGAAGCCCAAAAATAGCATCTACTGAAGGATTCTCTAAAACACCTTCTTTAACCATTAAGGATGCACCGCCTTCTTCTCCTGGAGGAGCTCCTTCTTCAGCAGGTTGAAAAATAAATTTTATAGTCCCTTTTATCTTGTCTTTGTGTTTACTCAAAACAGAAGCTACGCCCATAAGAATGGCCGTATGGGTGTCGTGACCACAGGCGTGCATTACGCCAACTTTTTCTCCCATAAAAGTGCCTTTTACAGTAGATTTAAAGGACAAATCATTGCGTTCCGTAACAGGCAATGCATCTATATCTGCACGAAGTGCCACTACTTTCCCGGGAAGATCCCCTTTTAAAATACCCACAACCCCTGTTTTTGCTACTCCTGTAGTTACTTCTATGCCCAAGCTTTTGAGATGGTCCGCTATTTTAGCAGCTGTTTTAAATTCTTGGTTCGAGAGTTCAGGATTCTGATGAATATCATGGCGCCAAGCTATGACCTGAGATTCTATTTTTTCATAATCCGATATAGGTAATTGCATTTGTGCTTGGGTAAAAGTACCTACACATAAAAAAATGGCTGCTAGTGTTTTTTTCATAAGTTGATTTAAAAAAATTAATTATCTGTTTTAAATATACTCATATTATTAAAACCTTTGTTTCTAGGGCGCTTTTTTGTTTATAATTATTAATTATTCCCGGCTATGAAACGCATATTAATAGTTAATTTTATAGCCTAAAGAGTGCATATTGAAAAATTATATAGAAAGCTTGAATGAGGCGCAAAAAGCCCCGGTACTTCATAAAGATGGTCCTCTGATGGTCATAGCTGGTGCTGGTTCTGGAAAGACCAGGGTGCTCACCATAAGAATTGCCCATCTCATGTCTCTTGGGGTAGATTCATTTAATATTCTCGCACTGACTTTCACCAACAAAGCAGCCAGAGAAATGAAACACAGGATTTCCAGTATAGTGGGTGGGGCAGAGGCTAAGAATCTATGGATGGGTACTTTTCACTCTGTATTTGCCAAATTATTGCGCTTTGACGGAGATAAGTTGGGTTATCCTAGTAATTTCACCATATATGATACGCAGGATTCACAAAGGCTCATTGCTTCCATTATTAAAGAAATGGGACTGGACAAGGATATATATAAGTACAAGCAAATCCAAAACAGAATATCTTCTTATAAAAACAGTTTAATAACGGTTAAAGCCTATCACAACAATCCAGACCTTCTTGAGGCAGACGCTATGGCCAAAAGGCCTCAAACTGGCGCTATATATAAAGCATATGTGGACCGCTGTTTTAAAGCTGGTGCTATGGATTTTGATGACTTACTCTTGCGTACCAATGAACTTCTAACCAGATTTCCTGAGGTACTCATGAAATACCAAAACAGGTTTAAATATATCTTAGTAGATGAGTACCAAGATACCAACCACTCGCAGTATTTAATCGTAAAGGCCCTTTCCGACAGGTATCAGAATATTTGTGTGGTGGGAGATGACGCCCAAAGTATATATTCCTTCAGAGGGGCAAACATAGACAACATTTTAAATTTTCAAAAAGACTACGATCAGGTAGCTCAATATAGGTTAGAACAGAATTATAGGTCAACAGATACCATTGTAAAGGCAGCCAACAGTATTATTTCTAACAATACCAATCAATTAGAT
>Ga0115553_1001967_pt1 | contig 12762 bp, 9 predicted proteins | sample COGITO_mtgs_1103_2_FD_87284 | JGI IMG/M metagenome (GOLD analysis project Ga0115553, IMG submission 87284) | Pelagic marine microbial communities from North Sea - COGITO_mtgs_110331 | ecosystem: Environmental > Aquatic > Marine > Epipelagic | place: Germany:Helgoland, sampling site Kabeltonne... | reverse complement strand
CTCCCCGTTCGTCTCGAGCTGCTTGGCGAGTTGGGCCAACAGATCCTTGTCTGTTCCGGCGGGCTCGGAGGGATGAACCTTTGGAAGTCCATCCGGAAGACCACTGGGCGCCGGGAGCACGAGTGACATCACGCAAGCCGTCGCGAGGGCGCCCGTCTCAGCGATGGAGCGACCCTTCAACTCCGCCAATTTCTTGAGGGCGTCAGCCTCAGCAACAGAATCGCGTGACTTGCCCTGCATCTCGAGAACTGCCACCTCCACGTCCCGCTGATACTCGCGTTCAGCCAAGTCCTCTGCTTCCTCGGCTCCCGGGCCGAGAGCGGCTCGACGCAGGGTGCGAAGCGAGTAGAAGATCGCGGTACCGTCGCGACGAAGACGACCGAGGAACTGCTGGAGATCCTCCCAGGCCAGTAACCTACCGAGATCCTCCTGAAGCAAAAGGGTGTCAACCGCGGGACAATCCGTACCGTAGATGGACGAGTAATCCACCACGAGAACATTAAGAGGCGGGGCGCGACCCTTCAGGGAGTCGGGTACGGTCAAAAGAGCCTGGTTGTACAGGCGCTTGACCATAGGGTCTGTTCCACTGCCACACGCGTACGCGATACCCTTGGAAAGCATGACGAGCGTGTCGATGTCGGATTCAAGCGCTTCGGCCACAGATACCTTGAGCATCGGTCGCAGGGTGATGAGGCCAATCTGCCCTTCCGTCTCATCGCCCATCTGTGCCTCTTCCTCCTCGTCTTTCTTTTTCGCCTTCTTTTCACTCTTGGCGGACTCTTTCATCACGCGCTCGGCTTCCTTCAGCTTCGAGTTGAGCCTGTGGACCTCCTGCGTCCACTGCTCCGAGTCACCGTAACCCGCCAGCATGAGCGCAACCTTCCTCGGGTCGATGCAACCCACCATCGTGACGCCCTCCTTGGACAGGGCACCGCGGATACCGTCAACCTTCTTTGCGGCACCGGCACCCGTCGCCCACTGCGCCTTCAGACGGGTGAATTCTTCGTACGACAGGTCCTTGAAGATTGGCTCGACGGCTAGGCGCAGAGACTTGACGTCGCCCTGGATCTTGTCCCAGTCGCCGCCGGGTCCCTTGATGCCCAGCAGATCGTTACCCTGAGCGGAAGTGAGATGGCGTAGGAGCAGAGTCGGCATGCGCTCATCGGACATGACACGCTTATACTCTGCATGGTTGTTGAACAGCGCCAAAGGGCTGATGGGCGAGATCGAGGTCTTCTCCTCAGAGTACACGTTGAGGGTTGACATCGGCAGGTCGTAAGGCTCAAGGCTGATGGTGATCTGCCTGGCGGGCGTCGTGCCGCGCCACCACGGTTCGAGCCCCTCCCAGGGACCCAGTGTAGCGGACGCGAGGACTGCAGCGACGGGCATGTGGTTCTGGATCGTCGAGACAACCCCGAGCACGTTGGGATCGAGGTGGATACCCATGTTCGGCTCGTCAAAGTAGAGGAGCAGGTTGTTCTTATGGTAGAAGCTCGTCTCCTTCGCCGCGTGAGCCGCCTTCAGAAGCGAAGCGGTAGTGTTCAGGTCGGCGATGATGATATCGGGCTTGCCGGCACCGCGATCCTTGAGCTTGTATCCCACGTCCGCGGCATACTCAAGCTGCTGCTCGATGTTGCCGGAACCGGCGCTGAGCTTCTCGCCAATCGCCGCCTTGGCGCGCAGCGCCTTCCTGTTCCGCGCCTTGTCACGAATGGAGTAAGGACGACGCACCTGGTGGAGAGTACCGTCGCCGGAGTGGTCGCGTGCGGCGGTCCAGTAAGGCGCGGCGTGCGCCTCGCACTCTTGACCGACGCGCTTCAGGACCTGCTTCGTGGGCACGGAGTAGACCAGGATGACGTTGGGGTGCTTCACCTTGAGTAGCCTGAGGTGCACCATGAGCGCGGTGAACGTCTTACCGGAGCCAGTCGGGGTGGAAAGAATGACGTGCAAGGGAAGAGGGGGCTTGGCTTCCGTCTCAACAGCCTTGTTCACGATCGTGTAGTGCTTGTCAAGCTCCTCCAGCAGCTCGTGCTGGTGCTTGTACATGCGCGCCACGCCGCCGGATTGAGCGCCACCCTTGTTTGTCCAGTGGTGCATGGCGTCGAAGGCCTGGTCCTTGATCCTGTTGCTGGTCTGGTCCCAGAGGATCGATGCCGCCTTGGCCTCCACGGAGCCCGGTCCGTGCTTCAGGGCCTCGCGGCGCAGGAACAGGTGGTCCGCCGCGGACGAGGACGCGTTGACAACCGCGGTGAGAAAGCGGAGGGTGTGCTTGCCGTGCTCCCTCATCGCCTTGATCTCATCCAGCACCGCCTGGGCCCAGAGAGACTGCAGACGCTTCTTCTCGGACTTGTCGTTCGATGCCTCCTCGTACTTCTTCGGGAAGCACTCCTTGACGAGCGTCTTCCAGAGATCAGCCTCCTTCCTCTGCACGTAAAAGAATTCGAACACCTTGCCCTCGAGCAGCGCCGGGGGCGCCTCGAGGGCGCCGTCCCAAGCGTGCAGCTCGCGCATGATGCGGAAACCGGCGCTGCCGCGGACCTTAGCGACCAGGTCGGAGTTATCGATATCCGCCCAGTCATGGCTCTGCGATGTTCAGGCGAGTTCGAGGTGAGTCGAGCGCGGGGAAGAGGTGGGCGATCGGGGCGGGCGGGATAGCCACTGATCGCGCAGGGGGAGATTGGCAGTCCTCGGGACGCACCGAAAGGCCGGATCCGACGTCGACGCTCAGGGTCGGGTCGACTTGGGGTTCGAACTCGTCGTTGATGTGACCATCGTCATCGGAGGAGTATTCCTCGGCGTCACTCATACTCGTACGTGCGCCGCCTGTAAAGGGCTCGGCCTCGGCTCGGGAAAAGTTTTAGGTCAAAAGTTGGCACCGCTGGCAAGACACAGGTGTTGGAAATAGGTAATTGCAACGTGAATTATAAAAGTTTCTTTCAGATGATACCAAGGTAACACTTACGTTGAAGTCAGGTTTTAGCTTAGGGTTTGTTCGATCTCGTCGCGGAGATCCAACAAGGATAAAATAAAAGCAAACGGAAGAACACGCCTTCCGCAATCTTCCAGCGCCCGTCGGTCTGACCAGCTCGTAATCGTCGACGCGGAACCACCGACGTTCATCAACTCGTCAAACGAAAGCGTCGAACTCTCGTAGCGCGCACGTCCTCTTCGGTACCCGTCGCGCTAAACGATACAATCAACGGATTTTTAACGGGGCACTGGATCGCAAAAGAAAATGGCGGTCAGGAGGCGCGCGGGAAGCGCCCGCAAGATGATGGCGTTCAGCAGGATCGTGAACTGCCACACGGTGGAAGAGTACGCCAAGATATTCAAGAAGGCGGGCGACAACGGTTTGGTCCTCGTCGAGTTCGTCGCGGGCTGGAGTTCCTCCAGCAAGAGCATGCAGCCTTACATGACCACCCTCGCCAAATCGCCCGAGTACAAGAAGATCCACTTCGTCCGGGTCGACATGGAGGCGCTCCCTGAGATCGCTCAGAAGTGCAACGTGAAGGCGCTGCCCTCGTACCAGCTTTGGAAGGGCGACGAGAAGCTCGAGGAGATGACCGGCGCCCTGCCCGCGAAGCTCGTGGCCATGCTCAAGACGCACCACGTCAAGGAAAAGAAGGGTGGGGTGGGCAGCCTGGTCGCCTTCGTGGGAGCGCTCGTGCTTGGCGTGTTCGGTCTGCTGAAGATCAAGGACCGGATCGAGGAGTGGGAGGCCGAGGAGGAGGAACGCGCCGCGATCCGCGAGGCCGAAGAGGAGGCTAGAAAGCTCGCTGAGGAGGAAGCCAACCGAGCCCGACAGGCGCGGCTCCGGGCCCAGGCGGCTGCGAACAGGGCGTCGTCTTCTTCTGCGGGGAGGGGTTGAGCGCGGAGTACTGTAGAGACATGTACGTTGATTTCTACTCGTCTATAATGTCGGCTTGAAAGAGTGCGCCACGAAACTAAAGCTCGGCGTCTAAAACATCTTGAACTGATCGAACGCGGCGTGGTGCTGTGGCTCCGGCTTCTTCTTCTCGGATGGCGTGTACGTGGTGTCCGGCGTGATATCCAGGGGCATGTTTCCCATCTGCGTTCCCATCATGCCGCTAGGCTGATGTATCCCCACCATGCCGCTGGGCTGCTGCATCCCCATCATACCGCCGGGCTGCTTCATCCCCATACCCATGTTGGGCTGCTGCAGCATCCCCATACCAGGCTGCTGCATCCCCATCATGCCATTGGGTTGCTGCATTCCCATCATGCCGTGGGGCTGCTGAATCCCCATGTGGGGCTGCTGAATCCCCATGTTGGGCTGCTGCATCCCCATGTTGGGCTGCTGCATCCCCATGTTGGGCTGCTGCATCCCCATCATGCCGTGGGGCTGCTGCATCCCCATGTTGGGCTGCTGCATTCCCATCATGCCATTGGGTTGCTGCATTCCCATCATGCCATTGGGCTGCTGCATGCCCATCCCCATGTTGGGCTGCTGCATCATCCCCGGCTGCTGCATCCCCATACCCATACCTCCAACCTGCTGCTGGGGTATACCTCCCATACCTCCCATACCGCCGCCTTGGGATGTGTTGAACAAGTTCATGATGTCATCATTTGAGACTTGAGGTTTGGCAGCCGGAGGTGCCGCCGCGGGGGCGTCCGTGAATGCGCCCCAGTCGTCAGCCGCCGCGGGAGCAGCAGTGGTTGCCTGAGGGGCGGGTGCGGCAGCGGGCGGCGCGGACACGAATGCATCCCATCCGTCGTTCGCAGCTGGACCTGCAGAGGCGGCTGGTGCGGGCGCGGGCGCACCAAACGCGTCCCAACCCCCAGCAGCGGCAGGAGCCGCGGGCGCTGGTGCGGGCGCGGGCGCACCGAACGCGTCCCAGTTCCCAGTGGCGGCGGGAGCCGCGGGAGCCGGGGCCGTGGATCCGAAAGCGTCCCATCCCCCGTTGGTGGCGGGAGCGGCGGGAGCGGCGGAACCGAAAGCACCCCAGCCTCCGTCGGTGGCTGCGGGTGCTGTTGCCGGTGCGACGTCGAGCAGGTCAAACAGGCCTCCACCCGCGGGGGGAGCCGCGGGAGTCGGCGTGGGAGCTGCGGTGGGCGCCGGCGCGACGGGTCCTCCACTTCCGTCTCCCCTGATCGGTCCGTCCCTGGAGCTGTCCGCGTACATCTTGCGGTCGTACTTGGCCCTGATGTACTTCTCGACCACGGGCAGCGCCGAGCTCGTGGGTTTCGCCCCGGGGGGGAGGCTCGCCTCCCAGTACGCGTTCGCGCGGTCGTTACCCATCGTCTCCATCTCCACCACCTGCTTCTCCTTCCACGTGTCCAACGTCGTGGAGCGCACGAACGATATGTGCACACCGAGCGAGCGGTGGATGCCCGAGCAGTTCGTGCAGATGAAGATGCCGAGGTTGACGGACGCCCAGCGCGGCTGGCGAGAGGGGCAGTCGGCGCATAGTTGGTTCTCCGGTCGCTTCAAGCACGCGTCCAGGCGCTTGAGAAGCTTCCTTTGCTCAAGCTCGGACATCTCGAGGTGCGAAGAGCCGGCCCAGATCTCGAGCGACCCGCTTGTGAAAAGTCCCGGTTCCTCCTCCGGCTGCTCGAATCGACAGATCGGCGACGTCCTCAAGCGACGTCTCTTTCTGTTTTGATTTTTTTTTTGTGGGTCCAAAACGATGGTCTGTAATCAGGACCATTCAAGGGCACGCGCCTCGGTCTTTTCGACGAATCACAGGGTCGGATTCAATATCTATCAGGTTGCCGAGGGGAGGGTCCTTTGAAGGGCCCATTGTGAGGGCGCCAGAGCGACGGTGGCACGCGACGCGAAGTTTGGCTCCCAGTGACGGACCCGAGCCTCGTAGGAGTATCCTTCCGTGACCGACGCGGCACCGAGGGTAGCGAGCGCACGTTTCGTCGCGCGAGAAGAACGGGGGCGCCCCGCTCTTGACGTCGTCAAAAAACCAGGGTTTTTTTTTAATTTCTCGGCAGAGGCACCCAACCATGGCGGGCGAGCCGGAGAAGAAGGCGACCGAGATGGCCAAGGACCAGCGCGAGGACTCCGGCGACTGGTTGGCGGACATCTTCGACGCGGCGGACGAGGGCGCGATCACGTCCCTGGAGATGACGGAGATGTCTCTCCCGCAGGAGACCATAGCGGCGCTGGAGGCTGAGGGGAGTGGCGCCGCGGGCACGCCCGGGTCGGGCGACAAGAGGGGGCGGGAAGAGGGTGGGCGCGAGGCGTCGAAGCACAAGAAGTCGCGGCGCGAGAAGCTGCGAAGAGAGGCGCTGAACGACAGGTTCATGGGACTCAGCGCGCTGCTAGATCCCAACGGGGCTGGGCCCCTCAAGACGGATAAGGCGACGATAGTGACGGATGCCGCGGTGGTGATCAAGCGACTGCGCGAGGAGCTGGCGAAGCTGTCGGCCACGCTGGAGTCCCTGCAGAAGAGCAACACCACCCTGGAGAACGAGAAGAGCGGTCTCGCCGCGGATAAGGCTGCGCTGCAGCAGGACAAGGCGAAGCTCGAGCACCAGCTGCACTGCTTCATGAGCAGCATGCCCTTCGCATCGCCCCCGCCTGGCGCGGCATTTGCGCCGATGCCCGGCCCCTTCCACCCACAGGGAGGCGCGGGCGCCGTGGTGGCGCAGCAAAACGGCGGTGCGGTCAAGCTCGCGCCGAACCAACCTGCGGGAGGGATGATGCCGGTCATGTGGAGCCTTCCCCCGCTCGTCGTGCAGACCACGACTGCCGAGGAGGACGCCAAATTACGCGCTCCCGTTGCATGATTTCGGCGTTTTAATACTTCATCAAACATATTTAGCGAATTATCTTACATCTCACGCGCGCTCCGGACCGGTTCGGCGTTCCCAGCCGTACCGATCGCTTGTTCACGCAAACCGGCCCGCGAGCACCACCACGCCGAGCACCACGAAGAGCACGGGGTGATCGCACATGACGGCGTAGATGGCCGGCGTCGCCTTGACAAAGGCGGAGACAAAGAAACCGAGAACGACGCCCACCCCAACGAGGAAGTGGGGCGCCCAGTCCGGCAGGTCCCTGCCGCCGATGAAGGTGCCCGTCGGCGTTGGGCACCAGATTTGATCCTTGGAGATCCCCAACCCGAGAACGGATGACTGCAGCGTGGGGAGCACCTCCGCGCAGAGGCTCGTCTCGTTTACCATCATCCCATCGATCAGGTTTCGGGTGGTGTCGGTGAAGTTCGCGTTGAGGAACGAGTGGCCCAGGAGCGCGAACGCGGTGGACGTTATGTTGACGTCACCGTAAGCCTCCACGACCCCCTCGGCGTGTTCCTGAAGGGCGTCCAGGAGCGCCATCCTTCGATCGGACTCGTAGATGAGCGCCTCGAGCTTGGCGGAGTGCGCCATGAGATCCGCGGTCTTCTTCGCGCACTTTTCCTCGTGCCGCTCGGACAGGCGCTCCGTCTCCTCCACCTCGAGGCAGTGGTTCAGCACGTGCCTCTCCATCCCGGTGCCCTCAGGCGGCGCAGAGCACTTCTTCGCCTTCTCCTTCTTCTTCTTCTGCAGCTGGAGGATCAGATCCTCCAGTGCCGCGATATTGTCGTCCAGCTGGCTCATCGCGCTGTTCAGGCCCTCGAGGTTCATCTCCGGCACGTTCGCCTGCACTCCCGTCACGGCTTCCTCGTCGTCAACGAGCAGATCCGCGGTGGTGTCCCGGAGCTTAGCGAGCCTGAGTTGAGCGGCCATGACGGGGTTCGGGGATTTACCCCTCCTGTTCTTCTTCTCTTTCTTCGAGTCGGATCCCCCACCGAACCACCCGCCCTTAGTATCGACCTCGCCGCCCCCGATCGCATCGGGCTTGAGCGTCACCTCGCCGTCTGATCCGCACGTGAACGACTCCTGCGTGTACGTCTCCGGCGGGGGTTCGGGAGCTGCGCAGCCGCAGTTCCCGGGTTTGAGGGCGCGCAGCGCGTCGAGCTGAGCCATGAGGTCCTTCAGACCGGCGTCGAGCTTCTCCTCGTCCTCCTTGCACTTCTTCGTCCACGCGCGGTTCACCTCCTTGGTGCACACGGTCTTGACCTGCTTCTCCACGGGCCTGCACATGCGCGCCTGAGCCTTGCGGCACGCGCGGTGCTCAACCCTCAGTCGATCGCAGACGTCGTACTTGTATGAGCATATGATCGATGTGATGCCGGTGAAATTCACGGGGGGACACTTCTCGTCGAACTTGCACGGGTTGCACGTGTAGTCGGGGCACGCCGCCCTGGAGTTGGGCACGCGGGAAAGGAAAGATCGAGTTAGAGTTCCGCGAGAAGAGAGGCTTCTTCGGCGGCGGGTAAGTCCGCCGGCGGGATTAGGCGAAGACGCGACTTTTATACTCACCATGTTTCGTTATCGTACACCGCGGGCGCGCTCGGGTCCAGCGCCTCGGCCACGGGAGGGTGGCGGGAGCCTGCGGGTGGGAAAGAGGAGTGAATCACGCGGTTCAGCGACACGGCGGGAACGAAACGATTGGGGCGGTCGAGTCGTGCGGGCGCTTGTTCGGTCCGCGCGATCGCGACGAGGGGGGATGACGCACCTAGGGCGATGAGCAAAACCGCGACGACCCACGCTCGGAGGACCATCATGTGGACCGCCTTCCTCGGTGGCGCGAGTTGGTTTGGGCTGGGTGGTGTTACATAGAATTTCAGGTGGCAACCGCCTTTTGCAGCAAAATACGACGGCGTTGCAGTCATGATCATCAACAAATAATTGATTTATGGACTATCGTCGTATCGTACGTGACTAAATGCCTATAGGTAGAGATCCTAATTAATTGTTGTGCAACTAAAAGTTTCGGGACAAGCTTCCCGTCCACGCGATGCGCGCCCTGCGTGTTTGTTTGTGCGAACCCCCATTCACTGGTGTCGGTGCTGATGATCGTTGGGCTGGTGGTGGGCGGGGTTCTCGTGCGGCGCCGTCGGGCCAGCCATCGACTCTCTCCTCCGAACCCGCGCAAAGTGAAGGCTGTTCAGGAGGGCGTTTATCTCCGTGTAGTGCATGCTGCGACCGAACGATTCGTCCTCGTCGATCCCGTCAACGCGCTCGTGCTCATCCTCGGGGACTTGATACATCGGCGGCGCGATGCCAACCCCCCCGACCCCTCCAGAAGAACCGACGAACCCGGCCGTGAGCCCATTTCCGCTCGAAGTGCCACGGACGCCTCCCGTGTTCAGCCGCTTCACCGCCCTCTGAAGTTCACTCAGTTCCGGATCCTTGTCGACATCCGCATGCGCACGCTTCGAAGACCGCGTCTCCATCCAGCGTCCTGTCGAATTGACGCGTCGCTTCCAACCTCGTCCCCTCGCTTGGGAGGTGAGGAGAGATGGGTGTCTCCTCAGATCTACAAGACCCGTTCGTCCAGAGAGATCCGAGCCCAGTTGCACAATCTACCTTGGGTTTCTCAACCTCGGAGGTCGAGATGGGTCCACGCGGGTTGTTGGCGTGACCTAGCCTCAGAAGCCGCTCGCACGTGCCACGAAGAGCGTGTGCGGCGTCCTCTGTCTGGCGGTCGACTCTCTGAGGAAAAATAGTTTTGGTTTTCTCGTCAAACTGGTGCACGTCAGTGAAAATTGAATGTGACGCGCCGACACTCTGACTGGCGCCAACGAAGGTGCGGACATGGGAAAGACACCGGAAAAGAAGTCATCGGGCAAAAAGGCACCCTTCGGCACGACCAAGGGTGCCTTTGGCAAGGAAGGGAAGGGGGTTAAGGGCAGAGGAGGAAGACCACTTGGTAAAATGGTGAGCACCGCCGCACAACCGCCGCTTTTTCCGCTAAACTCGACGAGCGTTTGCTTACCTCGCACCTCGCCCTTGCCAATCCTCACAGGAGTGCGGACAGGATAAGACGAAACGAGGGGGTGAAGCGGTCTTCGACGACAAGGTTCGCAAGTGAGTCAAAGCCCATCCCCGCGAACCTTTAACCCTCCCAGGCTGAGCGCCCTCTTTTTTCCCCATGATCATGATTCGTGTTTGGTTACGAGTATAATACCCTCACCTCTCGCATCCGTCCGGCCGACAGGGAATGGGTAACCGGGTACAGCAAACGTAAGACACAGCGTAGGAAGTTTGCAATCAAGCAGGCTGAGGAAAAGGCGCGGAAGGAGAGGCTCCAGGAAAGGAAGGAGCGCCGTGAGGAGATGCGACAGAAACTCGGACTGGACAAGCAAGAGGAGGAGGAAGAGGAAAAGGTGGTTGGCGCCGTGGACACGGAGGTTGTGGAGTACGGCAGCGGGGTGACGGTGACTGTGGAGGGCCTCGACTGATTGCTTCGCGGGTAGTATGCATGCGTTGGGTCAGCGACAACGTAACTAACGGAAGCTCACTCAACTCAATCCCACTCGATACTCTTCTTGTTTCGCAGTTTCTTCTTGTCGGACCCTCGCTTCTTGTTCTCCAGCCTCACCTTGTTGGCCTTCTCCGCCTGTTTCACCAGCTTCTTCTTCGCAGTCTTGTTCGACTTGTGTTGCGGAAGCTTTGACGCGCGGTTCAGGCACGCCTGCATCTTCTCCAGCGCGTCGTCCACGTTCTGCGATTGCGTGCGGAACCTGGTCGACTGGATCACCAGCTCGCCGTCCTTGTTCACCCTGTTCTTCTCCAGCACCATCAGCCGCCGAGTCACCCACGGATGCAGCCAGTCCGAGGCGCGCTCTAATTGCAGCCGCATGTCCACCTTCGTGTTGACCTTGTTGACGTTCTGCCCGCCCGCACCGCCGCTCCTGGCGAACGCTATGGTGACGTCGTCCTTGGTCACCCGGCGAGGCGGGTCCGCGCACTCCCCTGGCTCGGGCATCGGCAGGGTGTCCGCGACCCGAGGCCCGGAGATGCCTCGTAACGTCTGCACGTCTTTTGGGCCTTTAACATCCTGCGGCGTTTCATCGAACTCCTCGTCGTCATCGTACTGCGGAGCGGCGGGCGAGAGTGGGGAAGGGATGTCAGGGGAGTACGTTGCAGACGCCGGATGGGATGAGGTATTTGGCGCGGGCACTGACCCACGACTCGTCGTCTTCGTCATCTTCGTCCCAGTATTCGTCATCGTATTCGCCCTTTCCGTACGAGCGCACGAGCCGGAGCCCGTCACCACGTCCTGTGAGCCCTTCACCGAACCGCTGCGTTCGAAGCGTGAAGGGGAGTCCGGAGGGCGAGCTCAACCGATGTGCGCCAGCGCGTGCGACTATCGCAGCGCGCTGGAACTCGCCCCTCGCTTGGGGTGGTCGTGCCGCCGCTCCGCACGATGAGACAACTCGACGGCAAAGTCCCAGCATGGTGCGAAACCCCGTAGCCGGCATCAGGTGCGGGCGAAGCCGTCTGATGGGGTGGTCGGCATTTCACACGCTATTTGAAAAAGGTCAGAGCAGGCGGTTCGTCACTTCCAGAGGACCATGGTCGTCAGCAACGTCCCTCAACAACGTGACCTCCGAGATGACCTGAACGTCAATCGTCGGCGTAGAAGGAATAAGGGCGCCCCCCGCGGCCTGAAGGACGGCGAGAGTAAGGACGAGCGGCAGCAGCCCGCGATCGAACGTCCGCTCCCCGGGCCCCGCGCGAAGGGTAAGCAGGAGCAGGGGCAGCAGAGGCCGAAGCCCCAGAGAGGGAAGAAGGGTCGCAACACCCGAGACTTTGAGCCGAGCCATGCACCCCCTGGGCTGAAGGTGGTCGTCGGCGACGCCTCCAAGGAGACGCTGGGCAAGACGCTCCACGGACGTGCAGTCGTGTACGTCCCTAACTTTTTCTGCCAAGAGGAGGATGCCTCCGTTTACGAGAAGCTGATGCAGGAGGTCAAGGCGGCGGGCTCGCCGGACATGTGGGTGCCCTGGCACGAGGACTCGCATTTTATCGCCAACGACAGGGATCGTCACGGCAAGTGGAAGCAGGAGTCGCCCATCTTCATGGCTGTCGTGGATCGCATATCCAAATATTTCTCGATGGACGTGAAGGCAACGCGCTTGAACTGGTACCGGGACGCGGAGGAATGGAAGCCCTATCACCACGATGCCGCAGCGGTCAAGCCCGACAAGGCTAAGACGCAGAATTGCACCGTCGCTGTATCCTTTGGGGCTTGTCGGGACGCAGCCTTTGAGCACGCTAAGACGGGCACGACTGTTTTTTTCCCTCAGGGGAACGGCTCCGCGTACACATTTGGACATGACGTCAACTGCGAATGGAGACACGGAATCCCTCAAGTGCCCGAGGAGCTTCGCAAAGGGGGCGGGATACAAAACGCCGGACGCATATCCATCATCGCCTGGGGCTGGGTGGATCAGGATAGAGACGACATCTCAGCTTTCAGAAACTGACTTGAACATCAAATCCTATTTGGCGGTGCTCGCCGTTGATTTATGATTGCTAGTCCTGCCTCGCCCGGCGACCTCTTTCGACGCTCTCTTCCGCAAGAACTCGAGCGCTGGTTCACACTTTTCCTCCCACGACGGCATATCGTCATCCTCGCCGTCGAGCACCTCATCGTTGTGTTTGTCCCTCGCGAGTCGCACCGTCAACTCAATCAGTGCCACCCGCGCCTGGCGCTCCTCCCTCGAGCCGTTCTCCCCCGCCCACCTGTTCCCCGAGCTCTTCCTGAGGGAGTATATCCTGTCGTGCAGATTCATTCCCCACGCCCACCTCGGCACGTCCTTTATCCCCCACGGTACCGTGTACGACGGCGGCGGCGAAAGGTGTCCGTACTTTGCCACGTAATAGGTGACGACCGGCGCGAGCGTCCTCCTGACGAAGTGATCCGGCAGGCTCCAGGCGAAGCCCATATCGTTG
>Ga0115553_1001954_pt1 | contig 12804 bp, 9 predicted proteins | sample COGITO_mtgs_1103_2_FD_87284 | JGI IMG/M metagenome (GOLD analysis project Ga0115553, IMG submission 87284) | Pelagic marine microbial communities from North Sea - COGITO_mtgs_110331 | ecosystem: Environmental > Aquatic > Marine > Epipelagic | place: Germany:Helgoland, sampling site Kabeltonne... | reverse complement strand
TCGGCAAGATCAACGAGCTGGACGAAGAGCTGGCGGGTGTCACTGAAGTGCCGATGTTTGAGGGCGAAGATCTACGCAAGCGCCAGATTGCAGCGGGCTACACGATGGAAGAGCTAGAGCAAGTGCTTGCTCCGATGTGTGAAGACGCCAAGGAAGCGCTTGCCAGCATGGGCGACGACACGCCAAGTGCGGTGCTTTCAAAGCAATATCGCCCCTTGAGCCATTACTTCCGTCAGAACTTCTCTCAGGTGACAAACCCGCCGATCGACTCCTTGCGCGAATTCCGCGTGATGAGCCTCAAGACGCGCTTTGGAAACCTCAAGAACGTGCTCGACCAGAGCAGCGCACAGACCGAGATTATTGTGTTGGAAAGCCCGTTTGTTGCGAATGCACAGTGGGACGAAGTCACGCGTCACTTCAACGCCGACTTGGTCGAGATCGACTGTACGTTTGAAGAAGCCGCTGGCGAAAATGCGCTGCGCGACGCTCTCGAAAGCATCCGTCAGCGTGCGGAAGACGCTGTCCGCTCGGGCGCGGGGCATCTTGTGCTCACAGATCAGCACCAGAACGAAAACCGTGTCGCGATCCCGATGATCTTGGCCACGAGCGCAGTACACTCTTGGCTGACGCGCAAAGGCTTGCGGACGTTCTGCTCGCTCAACGTACGGGCAGCGGAATGTATTGACCCACATTATTTTGCCGTTCTTGTCGGCTGTGGTGCAACGACCGTAAACCCATATTTGGCCGAAGACTCTGTGGCCGACCGTATTCGCCGTGGCTTGCTCGACGGAACACTCACAGAGAACATGGCGCGCTATCGTGAAGCGATTGACCAAGGCTTGCTCAAGATCATGGCGAAGATGGGGATCAGTGTTATTTCGTCCTATCGTGGCGGTATGAATTTTGAAGCCGTGGGCCTCAGCCGTGCAATGTGTGCCGAGTATTTCCCTGGCCTGACAAGCCGTATCAGCGGGATCGGTATTCGAGGGATTGAAGAAAAAGCAGTCTCTATTCACGCCAAAGGCTTTGCAACGGGCACAGATGTTCTTCCGATTGGCGGCTTTTACAAAGCCCGTAAATCAGGCGAAACACACGCTTGGGGTGCCAGCACGATGCATATGATGCAAAGCGCCTGCAACCGCGCTTCATATGAGATGTGGAAGAAGTATTCCAAGGCGATGCAATCTAACCCGCCGATCCACCTGCGCGATTTGCTGGCGATCAAACCTTTGGGTAAATCTATCCCGCTGGAAGAGGTCGAAAGCATCACAAGCATTCGGAAGCGTTTTGTCACGCCCGGCATGAGCCTTGGCGCGCTGTCACCAGAGGCTCACAAGACACTCAACGTTGCGATGAACCGTATCGGCGCGAAATCTGACAGTGGTGAGGGCGGCGAAGACCCCGCACACTTCCACCCAGAGCCAAACGGCGACAATCCATCTGCAAAGATCAAGCAGGTGGCGTCAGGGCGCTTTGGCGTGACCGCGGAATACCTCAACCAGTGCGAAGAGCTAGAAATCAAAGTTGCGCAAGGCGCCAAGCCTGGTGAAGGCGGTCAGCTTCCAGGGATGAAGGTCACTGATCTTATCGCACGGCTGCGGCATTCAACAAAGGGCGTGACACTGATCAGTCCACCGCCACACCACGACATCTACTCAATCGAAGATCTTGCTCAGCTGATCTATGACCTCAAGCAAATCAACCCGCGCTGCAAAGTGACTGTGAAGCTTGTCGCAAGCTCGGGTGTGGGCACGATTGCCGCGGGTGTGGCCAAAGCCAAGGCCGATGTGATCCTGATCTCGGGGCACAACGGCGGCACGGGTGCGAGCCCTGCAACCAGTATCAAGTTTGCAGGTCTGCCATGGGAAATGGGCCTGACCGAAGCACACCAAGTTCTGAGCATGAACAACCTGCGCGAGCGTGTCACGCTCCGCACGGATGGCGGGCTCCGCACGGGCCGTGACATTGTCATGGCGGCGATGCTTGGCGCAGAAGAATACGGAATCGGGACCGCTGCTCTGATTGCGATGGGCTGTATTATGGTGCGTCAGTGCCAGAGCAACACCTGCCCTGTCGGCGTCTGCACACAAGACGAAGACTTGCGCGCCAAATTTACCGGCAATGCCGATAAGGTTGTTAATCTCATCACTTTCTACGCAACAGAAGTGCGTGAGATTTTGGCCGAGATCGGCGCAAAAAGCCTTGATGATGTCATTGGCCGTGCGGATCTTTTGAGCCAAGTCAGCCGTGGCTCGGAAAACCTTGATGATCTGGACTTGAACCCGCTGCTCATCACCGTGGATGGCGCGAAAGCGATCACTTATGATCGTGACCGCCCGCGCAACGCTGTGCCTGATACGCTTGATGCCGAGATCGTGCGCGATGCGCAGCGCTTCTTGGAAGACGGCGAAAAAATGCAGCTTAGCTACGCGGTTCAGAACACGCACCGCACGGTGGGTACGCGCACCTCAAGCCACATTGTCCGCAAGTTCGGCATGCGTAACAGCCTTCAGGACGACCACCTGACTGTGAAACTTACAGGCAGCGCGGGCCAGTCTCTTGGTGCGTTTGCAGCGCCTGGCCTCAAACTGGAAGTCAGTGGCGACGCCAACGACTATGTCGGCAAGGGCCTGTCTGGCGGTATGATCGTTGTGCGTCCGCCTATGGCGAGCAAACTGATTGCCAGCGAGAACACCATCATCGGCAACACAGTGCTCTATGGCGCAACAGACGGGCATCTCTTTGCTGCGGGTCGCGCAGGCGAGCGCTTTGCTGTGCGCAACTCGGGCGCGAAAGTTGTGATCGAGGGCTGCGGAAGCAACGGCTGTGAATATATGACAGGCGGTGTCGCTGTTATCCTCGGTAGCATTGGCGCGAACTTTGGCGCAGGGATGACTGGCGGTATGGCCTATGTGTATGACCCCGATGGCAAGGCGCAAGACCTTATGAACCTTGAAACACTGGTGACTTGCTCTGTAAGCGTGAGCCACTGGGAAGCGCAGCTTAAGGGACTTGTCATGCGCCACGCAGAAGAGACAGGCAGCCGCAAAGCCGCTGAAATCCTGCTGCATTGGGACATGGAGAAGCAGAACTTCCTCCAGATTTGCCCCAAGGAGATGCTTGGTAAACTGGCGCATCCGCTCACCCGCGAGAGCGAGGCCATGCCGGCAGAGTAAGCTATTTGATATACTGACAGAGAAAGGGCGGCCCTCAAAAGAGCCGCCCTTTTTGTTTCCTGTTGAACGACTGAAAATGTGGCGGGAATGCAGCGAATGTTGGCAGTCGCTTAAAAGTTAATTTTTATAAATGCTTAGGTGATGTGACTCGCTACGCTTTTACTCATTGTTTCGTAAAATTTACCTCATTGTTTCCATTTTAATGCCGCTTTGCAGAGCGAAGCTTGCCTTTGAGAGCAGTCAAAGGACGAGGCAAATGCCCATATACACAACACGATTCTGGCAAATGGACCCGGCAAACCCTCCGGGCGTTGGAGCGACGCTTACCTATTCGGTTTTGAGCATCAATGACAACAACGGTGATGGCGACTTTGACGCCTTCGACAACGACAGCATCAACGGGATTGATATCTCGCAGTCCTATTCGGGCGATACCGTGACGGTCAATGTTCCGGGTGTGGGGAATGTAACTTACACTGGCACGACTTTTTACATGGCCAACGGGCAACGCTTTTTCACCCCTGAAGATGGCCAGCCCCTCAAAAGCGGAACATTTGTCAGCTCGACCTTTGTGACACCACAGGGGCCGCTCTTTGTCCCCGAGCTTGGACCCGCATGTTTTACCGAAGGAACAGCGATTGAAACGCCTTATGGCGCCGTTCCTGTTGAAAGCCTGAGCGTGGGCGACCTTGTCATAACTCTTGATGGCCCACCGCAACCTATCCGCTGGATTGGAAAGACCGTCTTGCGACATACAGGCAAGCATACCCCTGCAAGATTTGAGGTTTGAGCCATCGGAAACACCGAAGTTCTTGTGGTTTCTCCAGAGCACAGAATGTTTGTGACGGGCTGGCAAGCCGAGCTCCTGACAGGCGAGAGCGAAGTTCTGATCGCGGCCAAGCACCTTGTGAACGGCACAAGTATTACGCGCCAGAACGACGGCGGCGTTTGCTACATGCATTTGCTGTTTGACGCGCACGAGATTATCGAGGCGCATGGCGTTTACTCGGAGAGCTACTTTCCAGGACACGCCAAGCGCGCAGCCGAGACAGACGCCGAAACGGAGCTCGCCGAGCTCTTTCCTGAATTGTTCGTAGAGAACAGCGAGACCTGGCAGCTGGCCCGTCCGGAACTGCGCGGCTTTGAGGCCGGTTTACTAGCGGCCTGATTGAAGCTTTCCTGCGCGCCCAGAGCAACGTATATAAGCAACGTGGCGAAAAGAACGAAACCCAATGCGAAACAGGAGCCTAGGCTTCAGCCCATGCGCTGGCTCAAGCGGTGGGCTATCAGGCTGTGTCTGTTAGTCGTAGTTTTGGGGCTTGTAACTGTGACGGCGCACCGCTTTTTTGCGCCGCCGCAAGGGATATATATGCGCCAAGAAGCAGCGCGCCTCGGTGGGATCAAGCAGAGCTGGGTAAGTGCTGACGAAATCGCACCTGTGATGTTTCGATCTGTTGTGGCGGCCGAAGATGCAAACTTTTGCGCGCACTGGGGCTTTGATATGAATGCAATCCGTGCGGCGCTCGCGGACGGGACAGGGAGAGGCGCCTCGACGCTCACACAGCAAGTCGTGAAGAATGCTTATCTTTGGCACGGCCGCAACTGGAGCCGGAAAGCGCTTGAAGCTGTACTAACGCCGCTTGTGGAACTGATCTGGCCAAAGCGTCGTATCCTTGAGGTCTACCTCAATATCGCAGAATTTGATGAGGGTGTTTTTGGTGTGAAAGCAGCCGCACAGCATTACTTTGGTGTAACGCCAGCCAAGCTGAGTCCGCTGCAGGCGGCACGGCTTGCCGCGATCCTGCCAGCCCCAAAAGACCGCTCGGCCTCCAAGCCTTCAAACTATATTCGAAAGCGTACCGCTCGGATCCGCGACGGCGCTGAAACAATCCGCCGAGACGGGCGCGCCAAGTGTTTCGAGAGTTGAAACTTCGCCGCTAAAGTTGCATTGAAGAACAGTCCCAATCTTTGAGCATCTGTTATGGCCACTTTATTTCATGTTCCTCTCTCTCCGTTTTGTCGCAAGGTGCGGCTGAGTCTCGCTGAAAAGCGGATTGAATGCGAGTTGATCGAGGAGCGCTATTGGGAGAAGGACAGCGATTTTTTGCGCCGCAACCCAGCGGCTAAAGTACCCGTTTTGAAGATTGACGGACGCACGCTTTCAGAGAGTGCCGCGATTTGCGAGTACCTTGAAGAAGTCTACCCCGAAGTCTCTTTGATGCCGAGCGCGCCTGAGGCACGCTACGAAGTCCGCCGTATTGTGGGCTGGTTTGATGACAAGTTTCACCGTGAAGTGACAGCAAACCTTGTGTATGAGCGCGTCAACAAAAAGGTGATGGGGCAGGGCTATCCTGACAGTAAAAACGTGAAAGCTGGCGCGAAAGCGATCAAGTTTCATCTGGATTACATGACATGGCTTTTGGAGCAGCGGCGCTGGCTTGCGGGCAATGAAATGACGCTCGCGGACTTTGCGGCGGCGGCGCACCTCTCTTCGCTTGATTATATCTCGGATGTCGACTGGAACCGCTCCGAGACTGTCAAAGACTGGTATGCAAAGATCAAGTCGCGGCCTGCGTTCCGCTCTATTCTGGCAGACCAAGTGTCAGGCTTTCCGCCCCCTCCACATTATGCTGACCTCGACTTTTGAGCCCGATGGACGCGCTGGCAAATAAGCTGCGCGAACAGGCGAGGGCCGAGGGCTTTGACGGCTGCCAGATTTGCGCGCCTGACGCTGTGCCCGACGTTCCTGCGCGGCTCGATGCGTTCCTTGAAAAGGGATATCACGGGCAAATGGGCTGGCTCGCCGAGCGGATCCATTGGCGCGGGAATCCTGCGGCGCTCTGGCCCGAGGCGCGCTCTGTGATCATGCTGGCCGTCAGCTATACGCCTGAGGCAGACCCACTGGAGGCGCTGACCCAGAAAGAGGCAGGGACAGTCTCTGTTTATGCCCAAAACAAGGATTATCACGACCTCGTCAAAAAAGGGCTGAAGCGTTTGGCCCGCTGGCTGATCGCGGAGGCGGGTGGCGAAGTGAAGGTTTTTGTAGATACCGCACCTGTGCCTGAAAAACCGCTGGGGCAAGCCGCAGGGCTTGGATGGCAAGGCAAACACACGAACCTTGTGAGCCGTGAGCTTGGCAACTGGTTTTTTATCGGGTCTATCTTTACCACGCTCGATCTGCCGAAGGACGCTCCAGAACAGGACCATTGCGGAAGCTGCCGCAACTGTTTGGACGTTTGCCCGACCGGAGCCTTTCCTGCGGCTTATCAGCTCGACGCTCGGCGCTGTATCTCTTACCTGACAATCGAACACCACGGGCCTGTCGACGAAGAGCTGCGCCCGCTTCTTGGCAACCGTATTTATGGCTGCGACGACTGCCTTGCTGTCTGCCCTTGGAACAAGTTTGCGCAAAATGCCCGAGATATGCGACTAAAGCCGCGGGATGATATGCAAAGTCCGCCATTGGCGGAGCTGGCAATGCTAAATGACACAGCGTTTCGCGAAAAATTCTCTGGCAGTCCGATCAAACGGATCGGACGGAACAGGTTTGTGCGCAATGTGCTCTATGCAGTCGGCAACTCGGGAAGCACAAACCTTCTGAAGTGCGCGCAACACCTGCTGAATGACAACGATGAAACCGTCCGTGACGCGGCGGACTGGGCCTGCAAGCGACTGAAAAGCGCCGCAAACGGGCAGGACGAAGCGGGCTAAGCCGCTAAACCCGTAGGGCGAACAGGATTTGGAGGCGACATGGCTATTTTGCTAGGTGTGGATACAGGCGGAACATATACCGACGCAGTTTTGCTGCGCGACGAGGAAGAAGTCCTCGCCTCCGCCAAGTCTTTGACCACGCGGCATGACTTAGCCATCGGAATCGGCAAGGCTGTGCAGGCGGTGCTGGATGCCTCCGGGGTTGATCCCTCAACAATCGGTCTTGCTTCGCTCTCAACCACTCTAGCCACCAACGCACTTGTCGAAGGGCAGGGCGGACGAGTCGGGCTTGTCTATATCGGATTTCCTGAAAGCGACCTTGCCAAGCATGGGCTGAATGAGGCGCTCAAAGGCGATCCGCAGATCGTTTTAACAGGCGGCCACGACCACGCTGGGGGCCAAGCGCATACGCTTGATGAAGTTGAGCTTTCGGCATGGTTAGAGACTGTTTCTGGCGTGTCTGCCTTTGCGGTTGCAAGTAAATTTGCCACCAGAAACCCAGCCCATGAGCTGCGCGCAATGGAAATGATCCGCGAAGCGACGGGCGCGCCTGTCTCCGCGTCACACCAACTGTCTGCGAAGCTCAACGGGCCAAAGCGTGCGCTCACGGCACTTCTGAATGCGCGGCTGATCGGTATGATCGACAAGCTGATCGTGCGGGCCGAAGACGGGCTGCACGACCTCGGAATCACTGCGCCGCTGATGGTTGTGCGCGGCGATGGTGCGCTGATCTCTTCAGCACAGGCGCGGGAAAAGCCAATCGAGACAATTTTGAGCGGACCTGCGGCCTCAATTGTCGGCGCGCAATGGATGACGGGGGCACAGGAAGCGCTGGTCAGTGATATTGGCGGCACGACAACCGACATTGCGCTTTTGCGCGACGGGCGGCCCAAGATTGACCCCGAGGGTGCGCGCGTGGGGCCCTATCGCACCATGGTTGAGGCCGTGGCAATGCGCACAAGTGGACTCGGCGGTGACAGCGAAGTGCACTTTATCACCGAGGGGCTCAAGGGCGGGCTGACGCTTGGACCAAGGCGGGTTTTGCCCGTGAGTCTGATTGCGCTTGATGCGCCAGAGCTTGTGAAAAGCACAATGGAAACGCAGTTGCGAGCGCCTGCGCCAAGCGAGTTTGACGGGAAGTTCATTAAGCGGGTGGATGGCGTGAGCCATGCGGGACTTGCACCCCGCGATGAGGCCGTTTTGGAACGGGTTGAGGGCGTGATGCCACTGAGCAAAGTGGTCCGTACACGTATTGAGACACAAAGCATCCGCCGACTTGTGGAGCGGGGGATAGTTCAAGTCTCTGGCGTGACGCCCTCGGACGCGAGCCATGTGCTTGGCTTGCTCGACAGCTGGGACGCAGAGGCGGCACATCTTGCGCTTGAGTTGTTCTGCCGCCGCCGTAAGGGCGACGGGGAGCGACTGGCCAGAGAACCGGAAACACTGGCGAGGCTGATCCTTGGTCAGATGACAGAACAGACGAGTTTGGCCTTGTTAGAGACTGTTTTTGCCGAGGAGGCCGAAACGTTCGAAACGGAGCCCGCAAGGCTGGCACGGCACGAATTGCTACGCGCAGCGCTCCTTGGACACAGCGGGCTTATCGCGTTGACTGCAAAAGTAAATGTGCCGGTTGTGGGCCTAGGGGCTTCGGCGAGCACATATTATCCTGATGTGGGCGGGAAGCTCGGCTGTGAAATGATCCTACCAGAGCATGCGGGCGTGGCGAATGCGCTTGGCGCGGTTGTCGGGCGAGTGACTATGCGGCGGAGCCTGTCTGTGACCAGCCCATCTGAGGGGCTTTACCGCCTTCATGCGGCGACGGGACCAGAAGACTTTACCGAGCTTGAACCCGCGCTAAAGGCCGCCGAAGACTGGCTGCGCGCCACTGTTATTCAGGCAGCAAAGGATGCGGGAGCAGACGATATAGAAACATCTGCGACAAGAGAGCTGCGCCGCAGCGAAGCAGAAGCACGCGAGATTTTTGTCGAAGGCCTGGTGACTGTCGAGGCCGCAGGGCGGCCCCGAATTACTGCTTAGGACTTGGGCATAGACGACACGCCAACTTGCGACGGACGCAAGAGACGATCGTGCAGCATGAAGCCCTCTGTCGAAACCTGAATGATATCACCCGCGTTTGTGCCAGGGACAGGGGCTTCAAACATCGCTTCGTGGATGTTTGGATCAAACTTGTCACCAACTTGCGGCGCAATGATAGTCATACCGTGCTTTTTGAAAACGTTGAGAAGCTCGCGCATTGTCAGCTCGATACCCTCGATGAGGGCGGCGGCACCTGCGCGCTGTTCTTCTGTGGCGGCTTCAAGGGCGCGCTTCATGTTGTCATAGACTGGAAGCATATCACGCGCGAGCTTTGAGCCACCGTATTGCTCGGCGTCGCGGCGCATTTTGTCGCCACGCTTGCGCGCGTTTTCAGCATCGGCCAAAGCACGCATGAACTTGTCTTTGAGCGCGTCACGCTCGGCGCGAAGGTCATCAAGCTCGTATTCTTCAGGGAGCGGCTCGGAGAGCTCTTCGGACATTTCGTCCAGCTCGGCCTGCTCGATATCATCCAGGAAATCGTCTTCTCTGCGATCTGCCATGTCGTCACCTTTAACTTTGGTTGGATATAAGCTTGCCAACCAACTGCGCTGTATAATCGACTATCGGAACAATGCGGCCATAGTTCAGCCTCGTGGGCCCTATGACGCCGACAGCGCCGATAATCTTTCGATCAGCGTTCATATATGGAGAGACAACCAAAGAGGAACCCGAAAGTGAAAAAAGTTTGTTCTCTGAGCCAATAAAAATGCGCACACCCTCACCCTCTTCGGTGAGTTGGAGGAATTCGACGATATCTCTCTTGCGCTCAAGGTCATCAAACAGGGTTTTGATGCGCTCAAAACCCTCTGTCTCGGACTCAGCAATCAAATTGGAACGGCCCCGGACAATCAGGCGCTCGTAGCTTTCTCCCTGGCCTTCCCATACCGCGAGGCCGCTATCGACCAATTGGCGCGCCAGAACGTCGATCTCTTGGCGGCGGCTCTCGATTTCACGGCGGATAGTTGTGCCAAGCTCTGTGAGAGTCTTTCCCTCCGCGAGCGCATTGAGAAAGTTTGCCGCTTCGCGCATTGAGCTTGGGGTCGCGCCCAAGGGCGGATTGAAGACACGGTTTTCAACATGGCCATCGGAGAAGACCAGAACAACAAGTGCGCGATCCGCTGCAAGGGGGACAAACTCGATATGTTTGATCGCTGCTTCATGCTTTGGCGCAAGAACGAGCGATGCACCCTGTGTAACACCCGAAAGCGCGGCGCCGACACGGTCAAGTAGCCCGCCCACATCGCCAGAGTTGCGCCCCATTGTTTCATCAATGCGTTGCCGGTCATTTGTCTCAAGCTCATTCACTTCGAGAAGGCCGTCAACAAACATGCGCAAGCCTTGCTGCGTTGGAATGCGGCCAGCACTTGTATGAGGGCTGCCAAGAAGACCCATGAACTCAAGATCAGACATAACATTGCGCACGGTTGCCGCGCTCACCTTTTCGCTCATTGTGCGAGTGAGGGTGCGCGAACCGACAGGATCACCTGAATCCAGATAGCCCTGCACGACGCGTCGAAAGACTTCGCGCGTACGATCGTTCATTTCGGATAGAAGCTGTGAATTGTCACTCATTTGGGCTTTCCTCGCGCAGCATTAAAGAACCACAGGCTCCGAAAGGTCAATCGGGCTTGTGTTATGGGGCTTGGGCCTTGTATCCCAACGGGAACAACAAAAGGATTTTGTAATGCGACCTTCAGGCCGAAGCCTAGACCAAATGCGCGATGTAACCATCGAGACAAATGTAACGAAACATGCGGAAGGCTCCTGCATGATCAAGGTCGGAGACACACATGTTCTTTGTACCGCGACACTGGAAGAGCGCGTGCCGCCGTTTGTAAAAGGCTCAGGCCTCGGATGGGTCACCGCAGAATACGGGATGCTTCCACGCTCAACTACAAGCCGTATGCGCCGTGAAGCGACAGCCGGAAAGCAAGGCGGGCGCACTGTAGAAATCCAACGCTTGATTGGCCGCTCGTTGCGCGCGGGTGTTGACCGTGTTGCACTTGGTGAACGCCAGATCACAATTGACTGTGACGTTATCCAAGCCGACGGCGGCACGCGCTGTGCTGCGATCACAGGCGGTTGGGTTGCTCTGAAGCTGGCAGTGAACAAACTGATGAAAACAGGCGCTGTGATCACCGATCCGCTGATTGACCCTGTGGCAGCTGTGTCTTGCGGGATCTATGCAGGCCAGTCTGTCCTTGATTTGGACTATCCAGAAGACAGCGAAGCTGGTGTTGACGGAAACTTTATTATGACAGGCTCCAAAAAACTGATCGAAGTTCAAATGTCTGCGGAAGGCCAAGTCTTTAGCCGCGCACAAATGAACGAGCTTATGGACCTCGCCGAAAAAGGCGTGAGCGAACTTGTTATGCTTCAGAAGGCAGCGACCAGTGCGTAAGTTTGACGGAGACCATCTGGTTATTGCGAGCCACAATAAAGGCAAGCTACGTGAAATCGCCGAGCTTCTTGCGCCTTTTGGCGTCAAGGTCAGCTCGGCGGCGGAGCATGGACTGGAAGAGCCAGATGAAACCGAAGATACTTTTGTCGGCAATGCGCGGATCAAAGCTCATTTTGCCGCGAAGGCGACGGGCCTGCCCGCGTTGTCCGACGACAGTGGGATAGTTGTGGATGCACTTGGCGGTGCACCTGGCGTTTACACTGCCGACTGGGCCGAAACGCCAAACGGGCGCGACTTTGGTATGGCGATGGAAAAGGTCTGGACCTTGCTCGACACCAAGATGGCGCCGTTTCCACGGACTGCGGCTTTTAAGGCGACACTGTGCCTTGCTTGGCCTGACGGGCACGACGAAATCTTTGAAGGTGAGGTAAAGGGAGAGGTTGTTTGGCCTCTGCGTGGCGTAGATGGCTTCGGATTTGATCCGATGTTTCAGCCCTTGGGCAAAAGCGAAACCTTCGGGGAAATGGACCCCGCAGAAAAGAACGCGATGAGCCATCGGCAGGATGCTTTTGATAAGCTTGTGAAGCGCTGCTTTGAGTAGCGATTGGGAACATGGCGGCTTCGGCATTTATGTGCATTGGCCGTTTTGTGAGGCCAAATGCCCTTACTGCGACTTCAACAGTCATGTTGTGCGCGAAATCGACCAGTTGCGCTGGCTTAGAGCCTATCTTTCAGAGATTGAGCGCTACGGGAGAGAGCTACCAGGGCGCGTTGTTTCTAGCGTTTTTTTTGGCGGCGGCACGCCAAGCTTGATGAACCCAGATATTGTTGCGGGGGTCATCGACAAAATCAAAGCCACATGGCCTGTGGCCAATGATTTGGAAGTGACGCTTGAGGCAAACCCAGGCTCGGTCGAGGCAGGGAGATTTCGGGCCTATCAAGAGGGAGGCGTTAGCCGCATTTCTATGGGTGTTCAGGCGCTGAACGATCCTGATTTGCGGCGCTTGGGGCGAATACACAACGTTAAAGAAGCGCAAGCGGCCTTTCAAATTGCACGCAACACTTTTGAGAACGTCAGCTTTGATCTGATTTACGCGCGACAAGGGCAGTCGCCCAAGGCGTGGCGTGCGGAGTTAAACGAAGCCTTGGCGCTCGCTGTTGACCATCTTTCGCTCTATCAACTCACCATTGAGCAAGGCACCGCTTTTGGCGACAGATACAACGCAGGAAAACTGCGAGATCTGCCCGACGATGACGATGCAGCAGAGATGTATGAAATCACTCAAGATGTTTGTGGACAGGCTGGCCTATCTGCCTACGAAGTTTCGAACCACGCCCGTACGGGCGCCGAATGTAGACACAATCTGATCTATTGGCGCTATGGTGATTACGTAGGAATTGGGCCAGGGGCACATGGCC
>Ga0115553_1001942_pt1 | contig 12844 bp, 10 predicted proteins | sample COGITO_mtgs_1103_2_FD_87284 | JGI IMG/M metagenome (GOLD analysis project Ga0115553, IMG submission 87284) | Pelagic marine microbial communities from North Sea - COGITO_mtgs_110331 | ecosystem: Environmental > Aquatic > Marine > Epipelagic | place: Germany:Helgoland, sampling site Kabeltonne... | reverse complement strand
CTGTGTTCTTGTTGTTGTTGTTGTTTGTTTTCACTTTTCACCCACAAAAGTGGGCGTTAGATACAAAAATAAAAACTCTCTTCCCTCCTCTCTCTCTCTCGTTTTTGGACGAAAGTATACGCTCATCATCGGCTCAAATGCTACAATTGTGTAATCAAAGGACTCCACGAGTACTTCATAAGGGTAGAGAAGGGTAGTTTTTGTCATCATCGCCGCGCGTTGTCTCTTCTTCGTCCATACGAGAGAGAGAGAGAGAGAGAGAGAGAGAGAGAGAAAAAGAAAGAAAGAGAAGAGCGCGCAAAAACGCGACGAAAATTTTGTATCTACAAAATACGCGAAACGTGGAAAAAAAACAAGTCGTTGCTACTGCTTTTCTGCCGCGACTCGAGAGAGAGAGAGAGAGATAGGCTCAGAAACACGTTGCATAATCACGCAGTTTTCTGTCATACTTCGACGTTTACTTATTTTGCATTTTTGTTGATCATCATCGCCTACTAAAGGGCGATCGATTTTAAAACGAGAGCAGAGAGAGAGCGCAGACTGAGGTTTATAAAAAAGAAGACTTTTCGCAGACGAGAGAAAAAGTACAAAAAACAAAAAAAAACATCAAAAAACACTTGAAAGTAAGTATTGAGCGCTCGGGGAGCTTCCACGAAGGAGTAGTCGTAAGCACGAACAAATGCTTTTCACCGGATATAGGAAAACTGAGCGTGCGTGAGTACACAATTATCCGGACGACTTTGTGCACGAGTGAAAACACTTACGGTGATTAATGTGTAGATTGGAGTTTGAAGTGTAAAGGGAAAAAAAGAGCATGCCTCGTCGTCGTCCTCCTCTCTCCTTCCTCCTCCTCCTCTCTTTCCTCTTCGTCTCTCTCGTCTTCTTCTCCAACAAAAGCGAGAATAAGAGGCATACTCTCGAAGATTTCGCGTTTGAAACATCGCAAGAACTTTTCAGCGGGACGTGGAGAAACGTCGTCGCCTTTGATTCCAAATCCATCCGAGAGAGGAAAGAGCGATTGGCGAACGTGTTTCATTTAGGGAACGCGGACGATTTTGCGAGGAAGAGAAGAGAGGGAGAGGAAAGGGAAGAAGAGGAGGAGAAGGTGTCGGTGCCTTTGTTGACAACGAACCGGGCGGAGACGAGGAGTAGCGACGACGACGACGACGGCAACGCGCGTTGATAGATTTAGAAAGAAAGAGTAGAGTATTAGGGGATTATGTGTTAGATGTTTTTAGATATTTCAATGTTTCTCTCTCTCACTCTCTCTCTCTCTCTCGTCTTCAGTGCGTATATAAACGAAGTTTTTTGTGCGTCCGTAAGCTCTTTTTACTTACTTGCCTGGGCGAGTGATCGAGCGCATCCAAGACGCGCGCGCGCGCGCTTGATTTCTTTCTCACGCGAAAGGCGCGCTCGATCGACCACCGACGATGGCGTTCGTAACGTTCACGGCAACAATCGCTCCGACGAGAACTCCAGCTGCTTTCAAAAGGTTCTTATCTTCCTCGGATAAACCATTTTTAAACGCTTTCGCCCTCCTCCATAAGTCTCGAAAGCGTCTTCTCGCGTCTCGCGTGAACCTTCGCCACGCGGCCGGCGCCGCGCGGCGAAGGTCTACCGCCGCTTTTCGTGCGTTGCGCAAGAACGCGCGCACTTCTGTTCTCAACGCTTCCAGGAATGATTTCTTCCTCTCTTTCTTCTTTTCTTCCCTTTCGTCTCTCTCGTCAGAAGAAGAATGCTTCGAATCTTCGCCTAAGTCCGAAAACTCTTCTATTTCCGAACCACCACTCTGATCCTCCGTTCTTCTCCTTCCTTTCGTCGTCGTCGTTGTTTTCTCCGAGACGACGTTTTCTTCTCCTTCGTTTTTTACTGTCCTCGTCGCAACGGTACCCCCAATCTCCAGCGACGCCGGCGGCGAGAGCGACAGTAGTCCTCCTTTCTTCCTCCTCAAAGTCTCCTCTTCGCTCTCGCTCTTCTCCTCCCGCATCGTCCGTTCGTTCTCGTCCTCGCCGCTCGCTTCCGATTTTTCCATCACGTCCCAAGACGACTCTTCCTCTTCCTCTTCCTCTTTAATATCTTCGGTAAAAAAAGTTTCCTCTTTCATGTCTTCTTCGTGGCCCTCTTCTGACGACGACGACGGCAAAGTTTCCTCCTTCTTTATTTCTTTGTCTTCTGCGCCTTCTTTATCGTCACTTGTTGCGCGTCTTCTTCTTCTCGGCTTTACGCCTTCTTCTTCTTTCTCGGACATCTTACGTGCGCCCTCACGTTGTGTGGGAGTTACTCGTATTTTTTGCTTTTAAAAAAACTCACAAATATTTTTACCTCTTTCCTCTCTGCTCGTGTTGTTGTTGAGAAGCGCTTCGAACGAACTCGCGAGCAGCTCGCGTGACTGTCCTGAAATATATAACACAATTGCTTCTCGATGCGTCTGATCGAGTTAGATGTGATATAATTGCGTTTTAGTACGTTTGGTATTTCATGCGTTTATGAGAGTGTTTTGACTCGTATTTTTTGGTAAAAACCACACTCTTTTCCACACAAAAAACAAAACAATAAAACGATGAGAAGAGCATTGTCGTTGTTGGAGAAAACCTCTCGTCGTAGCAGCATTAGCGGTAGTAATAATAATAGTAATAATACTTTAGCAGTAGCTCGTCAAAGCGCTAATGCTTTCTTCTCGGGCAGAAATGGTTTTGGTTTTGGAGAGAGGCGCGCGATATCTTTTCTTCTTCAGAAGAGAAATGGCGATTGGAAAACACCTAATAATAATAATAATAATACTAATAATACGAACGCGTCGTACGCGACGAAAGGTCGGGGCCAATCCGCGCCGAAAGGGTTTACTCCACCGGCCGCGATGGCGGCGAAAGCGACCTCGAATAATATCAACTTTAACCCGTTTCAATCGAGCTCGAACGCACTCGCGGAACCGTATCGAGGGAGGAGGAAAATGCCGAGCTCGATGACGAAAATACCTCGATATTTATACGATATCGGCTTGAACAAAGCGAAGGACATATATTGCACGTCGAAAGTGACATCGGCAATTAAAGGGTTCGATTTAAACATGTTTAAGAGAGATGCGTCGATATTGTACGAGGAGATATCGAGAGCGATTGCGAATAACAATTTGTCCAGTTGTCGCCGAGACGTGAGCGATAAAGTGATGCAAGAGTTGAAGCAAGAGCAGAAAAGAAGGACGAAGAACGGGTGGTCGAGGATTCGGTGGAATTTGAGCGAAAAAGGGGTGGAGAACGTTTCCGTGGTGCAAGGACGGATGATGGCGACCAGTCAGGACTTGACCAACGCGTTCGCGCAGTTTACGGTGAGGTTCGAGAGCAGACAGGAGTTTGGCGCGTACGACGACAACGACCGGTTAGTCGCCGGGGATTCCGAGGAGGTTGGGGCAAATTTGAAGGTTGTAGATCATTGGGTGTTTGAGAGAGGTATAGGACCAATTCACAAGACGAATTCGAGGTGGCGGTTGTGCGCGAGACTGATCGTAGAGGAGTGATTTTTGAATGGGAAGATGAATTTTCTTGCATACGCGTGGGTGCGCGTGTGTGATTTAGGAGTGTATATTAATTGATACTATGATCTCATATAACATGTATTCATTTTCAACCAATCGTCGTCTCTAAGTTAATATCAATCCTTGATAGTAAATGCGGAATGCTACTCGCCACGGCTCCAAACTTCTCGGCGTTGTCGTACAACTCGAAAATCGGTACCGCCACCAACTTGCTCGTCTTTGGCACCGCAAAGTAACACTTCTCCGGCAACTCCACTAAAAACACCTCCAACGTTTCTTTCGGTTTCGTAACGTGCGGTGGCAAATACGGGTACATTTGCGGCTCGAATCCTATCCTGTACCACGTGGACAACTGATCTAAAATGTCAAACGAGGCTCTCAAATTCGCCTCGTTCGATTCGTTCGGCGCGGCTAATTTGTTCGCTAACTTCCTCTTCAACCCTTCCGTGGTCCCTTCCCCGGCTCTTAACCTCCCACCAGGTAACCGAAACGTGCTCGTACTCGCGGAAAAGTGCTGCCCAGGTCTGTCCCACTGCGACGCCGGCTTTCCGTCCGCCGTTCGCTGCTGCGCGCCCGGAGGCAACGTCGATTCTTGCAACAACAAGACGTGCGGACACCCGTGCTGATTCACCACGCACACGCCAGCCACGGACCGTCTCGCAATCCCTCCACTTTTTTCGTACTGCTCTCGAATCCTTCTTAATCTCGCATCTTTCGCGTTACTTTTTTCCTCCTCTTCTCCTCCTTCTCCGCCTTCTTTCTTCTTCACCACTTTTACGCCAAACGTGTAATTCCCCAACGAATGCACGTTCAATCGTTTCGATTTGGACAGTATCCCTCGCATGGAGGCCATTTGTTGTCGCAGTAAATCATCGTCATCCATCGCGTTCGGATGACCACGACCACCCGCGCCTCCCAAAGCGCCTTCTCCGTGCTCCTCTCCTTCTTTCTCCTCTCCTCCATTAACAACACCTTCATCAAACATTCCCCCAGCATCATCATCATCATTGCCGTCTTCCTCTAACGCCTTCTCGTGCGCTTTGATGTCCTCGAATTCAAAGTCTTCATCCTCCGAATCCTCATTTTCGTCACCACCACCACCATCGTCGTCGTTTTTGCTGCTCATTTGTTGTCTTCTTCTTCTTCTTTAATGAAGCCTCTTCTTTGTTGTCTTCTTCGCGTTGTCTTCTTTGTGGCAATCGCTTTTCCTTCTAAAGTTTTGTCTTCCTAATTAGGTTTTAACACCCTAAATTTTTAATTTCAAAATGTGCCTCTCAAAAAAAAGGGAAAAAGCGACAAAAAACAACTCCCTGCGCGCGCTCGAGACACGCTACTTTCGGGGAACGACAACGCCCGAAGAAAGACTTGCGATGACGACGACGACGATTCGGAGGATTCCGACCCCCTCGTTGTCGTCGTCGTCTTCATTTTTTTTGCGGAGGAGGAGTAGGAGAAGGAAGAGAGGAGGGAGACAGCAACAACAACAACATTCGTTGGTCGTAACGGCAACATTCGTCTCGAGTCGCGGGCGCTTTGTTGTTGCGAGAACTGACGAATGCGCGTCGTCCTCGTCTGTTGGCGAGAGTAGTATTGCGAGTAAAAGGCTGCCTTCTTCAAGAAGAAGGAGCGTTTTGATGAGCCCCCCGGCGAAAGCGGCGTCGATAACGCCGTCGGATGATTACTTGGACGGGGAACGTTTAAATTTTTACGCAACGACCAAAACGACGAAAAACGCTCCCGACGACTGGTTGAATGCGAGCGAGAAGCGAAAGAGGAACATTTTACTCCCTTCCTCTTCTTTGGAGGAAGAAGACGCGGACGACGACATCTACCAACTCACGAGAGAAGACGAGAGTGTGCACGAGGAAATGTGGCTGGAAATTATGGAAATAGTGGCGACGTTTGGCACCATCGGCGGCGGCATCGCCGCCGTCGCGCTCGGCGAAGTGTACTTGTGTTCGCTCGTCATCGTGTTACCGATACTGACGTTTTCGTTGAAGAAAAAGAGGGAGACGAAAGTGAGAGAGAAGACGCGGATGCGATTGATGCAGTTGAAAGAAGAGTTGATGGTGGTGACGAGGAATAAGACGACCAATGCGACCGTGATGAACTTATCCTCGCAGTTGCAAAAGAAGAACATGGTCGCGCTCGAGTTTGCCATTCAAAGAGCTTTGAAAGAAGATGGCGCGGAGTTCAGCAAGAAAATTGACGCTCGATTAGACGCGCTGGAAAGGGCGATGCAAAGAGCCGCGGAGAAGCAAGCGGCGAGTCAACGAGATTCCGGTGCCGTGGCTGGGATGTTAGCCAGGGACGTCGCGGATGCTAGGATTGACCAGAGAGAGAATTTTAAAAAAATGTACCGCGAGTTGGAAGAGGCGACCAAGTTATCGATGACGGAAAACGAACGAACGAGGCAACAGGTCCAGAAAGAGTTGGAAACGTTGTGGGAGCTGGTGGAAAACGTGGAGAGGGAGATTTCCGGGGTCAGCGACGGCGTTGGAGAGCGGTTGACGATGATTTTAGAGGCAAGAGCGGCGGAACAGAAAAGGTTGAGAGAAGAAGAGGAAGAAGAAACGGAGAAGAAGAATCCGTTTGAGAACAAAGCGATTGCTGAATTCGCGTTTTCCGAGGAGTTGCAAAACAGAGTGGATGAGATTGCAAAGCTCGCAGACGCGGTGCAACGCGTGAAAGAAGCCATCGACGCCAGAAACGAGGCTGAGCTCGGGAACGAGCTGATTTCAAAGATGGACGAGAGTCAGTGGCAAGCGCTCGGTTTGCGATTTGACGCGCTCTCGGAAATGGCAGAAACGACCGCCGAGCGAGTGGTTTCGGAAATCAGTGAATCGATCGAAAAAAAGAGAGGAGTGTTTTTGAGCGATGATGATAGCGGTGATGCGAACGCTGCGATGATCAATGCGATGAAAATGGGCGCGAACAAAATCATCGCCGCCAAGGAGAAGGAAGAGTCGTATTATTCGTTAGATCTGGACGATGATAGCGTGGACGATATGAACGAATCGAAAACCGGATTTGAGCGCGCGTTGCGACGAACGGGAAGCGTTGAAATGGTTGCAGAAACTGTGAAAGCCAGTAGTGATGAAGATAGCAGGCGAAGGCAAGAGCCATCGGCGTCCATGCAGACGAGGATGGCGATGCAACAACCGACGACGTCCACATCGGAAACAAATAGTAATAGCAACAACAACAGCAAAGAATCATTTAGCAGCAGCGTCACTAGCGATGCTCCGATAAACGCCCAGCCTGGCGTAACGAAAGAAAGCGCGTTCGAAAACATGCAAGCGATGCTCAGAACGGAAGAAGTAGAGGAAGATATCTTCGACCCGTTCGCCGGAATAGCGGCGTCCGCGTCGGAAGAGTCTTCAGAAGTCACCGCGAGTGCGATTAGCGAAATAGTCACCGACATAGCAGATGCCAAGAAGCAAGTAGATCAGAAAGCCCAAGAACCGATCGCGTTGGCATCGTCGTCGTCGTCGTCGTCGTTCGACGAGAAAATCGCTTCGGGTTTAGAAAGCTTACGCCAAGGCCGCAAGCTCGCGCGAGCGGCTGAAGACGAATCGGCGAAACCTGCGGTATCTTTGGAAAACCTCATGTCCGCGGAAGAGTGTTTTGCGAACGCCGCCAATGACTTTGTCGTCGCCGTAGAAGTAGAACCGAGCGCAGTTTCAGCGAAAGGGAATCTGGGCAACGCGCTTCTCGCTCGAGGCGTCGCGTTGCGAGCTTTACGAGATGCCACCGCCGAACGCGTGTTTGGTTCTTCGTCGAAAAAAGGTGCATTTGGCGGTTTAAGTGAAGAAGACGTGCGCTTCTACGGCGAAACCGCCGAGGACGCGCTCGTGGATGCCGGCAAATACTTTCGAGCCGTCGCCGTCGAAGACCGCACAGCAGCGGCGGCTGCGGATGAAAATGAGCAACAAGCCTCTACTTCTTCATCGTCGTCGGTTGCCGTAATCGTAGCGCTCATCGCCTGGGGACGAGCGTTATCGCAACGCGGTGCGCTCGTCCGCGATGACGCCGAAGTTTTCAATTTATACGATTCCGAGGAGGAGGAAGACGAATCTGTCATTACGAGTAACTTGGCGGACGCCTCGAAGTTGTTCCTCGCCGCGGCGGAAAAGCACCGAGCGGCTATCGAAAAATGTGCCTCGGCTGAAGAAGAACAAGGAGACGCTAAGAAAACCAGCGCCGCCAAAACGCTCATCCAATCCAGACGCATCGAAGCCTACTGTCGCTGGGGCGAAGCCCTAGAGTCTGCCGCAGAGTGCGAGTTCGCACTCGGAAGCGGTAAAGAACGCGAACTTTGGACGGCGGCGAGCGGAGCGTACGGTGAGAGCGAACGCCTCGGTGAAGAAAGCGGCGCCGCCACTGCCGGCGTCGAAAGGTGTGAAGCAAAGCTCGGCGAAGATTTCGAATAATAAAGTATGAACCGGAGGCGACTACCTAAGCACCGTAGATTTTCTGTGTTAATTAATATTACTAAACTAATCCTAGAATCAGTTTTTCAACTGGATCCATGATCTTAACGCGCCTTTTGGATGGCACGCCGCCTTTCTCAACCGCCAACTCGCGTAATGCCGCAGCCGCAGCTTTGGCCGTCTTACTTGCCCCTGAGCGGATAAACACCGCGGGCCAACCCATCGGGGCATCCGCGGTCACCCATGTCCCGCTCCCACTACTTTCCTCGTCGTCGCCACTTTTTTTCTTTCTTACCGCCGACGTCGATATCGGCGCTAAAATGGTTGTCCACGCGTCCATCCACACGTCTTCGCGAGGTAAATAACAATGCACTCTCGACGTTTTACGATCCAAAACCGGCGCGATCAACAAGTCCCGTCCGAGTAAAAACTGCGAGGTCAAATCACTCGCTACTTCGTCGTAGGTGTAGTGAATGAACATCATTCGCGTCATAGGTAAACCGACGTTTTCCGCCTCGCGCATAGCTTCGCGTTTGTATTCGAGCAACGCAATGTGCATGGACGTGCACCACGCTAAATGCGCAATAATCTCCTCGTCGTCCCATACTTGCGCGTTGTGGTGTGGTCTGTTTCCTTGGTGTGAACGATACACAGCGTCTGAAAACGCATTCAATTCCATCCATCGCATCAGCAATTCTTTCGATCGGTGTCGCCCCGGCGTCGCCGTGTACCCGCCGATATCCGAATGACTCAAAGTCAAACCGCTTAAACCGCCGGTTAATATGCCATTCAGCGCGGATTTAATGCCGTCTCGATTATCCCAACTCACGAGTTGGTCGCCAACCCACTGAACGCTCGTAAATGACGGCGTCAATAAACTCGCCGATCTCGTCCAGAAAAATCCCGTTTTCTCCAAGCCGGCGCGTCGCAGAGCGCGTTTTTGAATCCTCGCCCAATCTTCCGGGTACCGGTTGTGCGTTAAAATTGGTAACTCTCCAGATTTCAGAGTTGCATCGAACGGTAAATATTCTCCAAAATCTGCCATGAACGCTTTCGCTTTTGTCGCGACGAGCATATCGACGATGACATTTTCGATCCAACGCACGCACTCCGGGTTGGTTAAATCCAACAAGGAAAACGTAACCCCTGGTTCACTCACGAAACCGTACCCTTCGCCTTTCTTGTTCTTGATGAAGTACCCATTCTCTAAAGCAAAACGGTATAAATCTCCGTGATGGTCTTTCGAGTCCATCAAAAACGGATTCACGTACGTTGCCAAGTGTGTGCCTTTCTTTTCAAACTCCTCGCGCAACGCGTGCCAATCCGTGTATAAATCTTCATCGAGTTTCCAGTTCCACCAGACGCGTTCGATGCCGATGCTCGTGTTTCGAAATCCCGACCAATCTTGTAACCAAAACCCGGCTATTTTCACCCCGCCATCGGTTAGCTGTTTTTCGATGCGTCTGACTTTACTTGGACCGCCAGTCATACCGACGATGACGCCTCGCATCGCCCATTCCGGTAACGGTTTAATGCGTCCAGAATATTCCGTGTACGCTTGTAATACGCCCGGAATATCTATCGCTGCGATGATTTGACCGCAAACTATGCCGGTAGGCGCAACCACGTGCACGCTGATTGCGTTTTCCTCCGTAAAATCAAACTCAGAATACGTGTAATTGGTGAGAAAAAACGATCGCGCCTTCGAGGTGACGTAATGTGGAATCGCCGAGTAGGTTGTCCACCAATCGCCGCTGGAACCTTTAAATAGGAGCTCCGCGGTCGCAGAAATCGGTTGCTTCCCTCTCCCTACGCCTTGTTCGCCAGTTATGATTGGCACTCTCCTACCTGTGTGTTCGATCGATGTGTATTGTTCACCTAATCCATACACTCGCTCGCGCTTCTCCACCGCGTGCGTCAAAATCAAATGGTTCAAGTTCACCATCCTCCGATTCCTCCTCGGGGATCTTTGCACGCCCGGAACGATTTCGTCCCAAATAATCGTGAATCCAATTCTATCATCGCTTCTGGATGCAAGCGCGACGGAATATGACGCTCTCAATTTCGCGTTTGCTTTCTGCTTCGCTAACTCAATTTCCGATTCTTGGTCGTCCGAGAAGAGCGCGTGGTACATTTTACTTCGTCGTTCGTAAAATGTGTTCACGAAGTGGTCAATCCACGCGTCCTCTTTCACCACCGTCCCTTTGATGACTATGCACTCCACTAATTCTACGTTACTATTGCTATTCTGACTATTCCCATTATTACCACTACCACTACTACTACTACTACTACTACCGCTACTATCGACTTCAATCAACGCGACGCCTCCGCCGCCGTCGTCTTTGTCCTCCTCCTCAACATCCGTCGTCCTCGTCTTCCTCTCCACCCTCCCGTCGTAATGCACCTCGCACGTCTTCCTTTCCATACTATCGATCGTCTGTACCGTCGTTCTCAACTTATCTAAAACCTGTATCCTAAAATGCCCGTGGATCAACTGGTGCACTTTAATCGGCCCGCTCGCGAGCGTTAAAAACGGTCTCTTGGAGATGGACGACCACGTTTCCGTGATTGGACACAAGCGCTGCCGGAAACAAAACTTGGCTCTCTTGTGCGTGATTTTCAGCGTTTGCTCCGTGTTTTGCCACTGCGTCGTAAAGAAGATAGAAGAAGAGTCGTGCGAACGATATCGTCGGGTCAGTAAACGCTGAATATGTGATGATGAATGTGTGCGCGCAAAGAAGAAGAAGAAGAAAATTTTAATCCGAAAACTCTCTCACCTGGACGGTAAATTTCCCAACATCAAACCTCACATCCCCCAAATCCGAAGCCACCCTCCCTTCCTCTGAAATCTTATGATACGTCTTATCCACGTACGGCGCGATGATAAATATGATCGCCAACACGAACGCGGAGGAGAATATTGGAATTTTCGGTCGGTAGAGTTGCGTCCGGACGAGTTTGATGGCGCGTTTGATGGGGGATTTCGGGGGTCCAATTTTCCCCAATTTTGTGTTTCCTCCTCCTTTTCCTCGTTCTTCTTTTGCTGTTGAAGAGCGAGGACCTCGTCGCGGTGGCGTCGAAGGTGGCGTGCTCTCCTCTTCTTCTAATTTGCGTCGGCGTCGCGCCGTTGATGGTGGCATGATGTGATTGATGTTTACGTGTGTGTTGTACGTGTTGTGTGCGTTTTTTTTGAAGCATATGACTCGACAAAAGAAAAACTCTACAAAAATTTCTCATCTGAAAGCGAAGACGTTGAACAACATGGACCCTTTCAAATGCTCCGGTTGCTCGACAATTACCCGCGGAAACTTTCCCCTCGATTTTAACAAAGCGACGACGTCTTGAACTCCGGTTTTATCCTCCTTATCGTGGACTTCTACGACGATCGTTTCGATGTGTGCAAAATCTTCCTCGAGTATGCCGCGAAGGACGGAGAGCTCGTATCTCTCCACGTCGATTTTTAAGAGGTTGATTTTTTTCTTCTTCTTGTCGTTGTTGTTCTCGTTCGTTTCGTCTTTGAAGATGGCGTTGGATAAAGTCACGCACGGAACGGTTTCAATTCTTTTCCCTCGCGATAACCACTTCACGACGAAGAAACAGATGGATTTAATAAACGCAGACTTGACGAAAAACAGATTCTTCTCCAAGACGAACCTCGCGAATGTTTTCAACATCAGAAACGTCGGCGCGTGTTTTATAATCAACGCCACGGCGTATTCGACGACATTTGCGAGCGTCTCTTTCTCGTCTTCAATCGCCGTCGACCACCCTGCAGCGTTTGGAAACGACGTAAACGAGATTGAATCTTCTTCCCCGTCGCCGACGGCTTCGTTCGCCAAACGCAACGATACGTTCGGATCGTCCTTAAACTTCCTCTCCAAGTTGCGCTTCAACGCTTTGTACGTTTCCGGTGACGGTTCGAACGCGTATAATATGCACTTTCTGTTATTTTGTGACTTTTTTTTCAGCGCTTCCAAGGCGAACAATCCGATGTTTGCGCCCACGTCGACAATCACCGTAACAGCTTCTTCTCCTCCCGTTAGGGGTTGTTCTACACCTTGAATCAGATACAAATCATCCGTCGATATCTCATCGAATAAAAACTTCACGTCCAGCTCTGACACGTAATCAATCAACACGTTATCCGGTAACAGAGCTTGTTTTTCTTTTCTGTTCAGCGTTACGGTCTTCTTCTTCTTCTTTTTCTGCCGCTGCTGCTCGCGCTGCTTCTCAAAGCCCGACGATGCACACGCACCACCCCTGATGGATTTCATCTTCCGCTGACTGAAGCCAAAACCAGCATCATCATCCTTCTTGCGGCAATGATGATGATACTGGTAATGAGAAAGAGAAGACGAGAGTGCCATCATCATCCTCATCGTTGATTTCAGAGGTGTCGTCGTATTCTTTCGCGTCGTTTACGTCGTCGTCGTATCATCATCATCATCCTGTTGGGTTTGAAGCGCTTGCACACCCCTAACTGTCTTTTTCTCTCTTACTAAACGATTAGGGTTTGAAACCCTAATCTTGATTTTGAATACATTTAAAAACAGAAGAACAACGACAGAAGAGAACACGCTTTCGCGCGCGCATTAAAAACAATCGGAGAAGAAGAGAGAGTAAGAGAAGCGCAGATCTCTTCGTAAAGTATTTTTAAGCGCAGTAGAGCGCGAGGTTTGTTGTTGAAGAAGAGGTTTTGAAACAACAACAACAACAACCTGTTAGAGACAAAGAGAGAAAGAGAGATCTTCGTCAGAGAGAGAAATCTTTGTGTGCGCGAAAGTGTTAAAGAGATAATGGCGATGACTTTGGACGAGGAGGACAAAATCGAAGAAGAGACTCCTCCTAACGATGAAAACAACACGAACGCGTGCCG
>Ga0115553_1001932_pt1 | contig 12901 bp, 9 predicted proteins | sample COGITO_mtgs_1103_2_FD_87284 | JGI IMG/M metagenome (GOLD analysis project Ga0115553, IMG submission 87284) | Pelagic marine microbial communities from North Sea - COGITO_mtgs_110331 | ecosystem: Environmental > Aquatic > Marine > Epipelagic | place: Germany:Helgoland, sampling site Kabeltonne... | reverse complement strand
CTAACAACACCACCTCACTCAGCTTCTCGATTTTTATGATTTCGATGGAGATGAAATCCCCATTATTAGGGGCAGCGCTCTTTCTGCTGCTGAGGGCCGTGACAAGGACACTCACGGGGAGGCTGCTATCCTTGAGCTTATGGCTGCTGTGGACGAGCACATTGTCGAGCCAGTCCGCGACTTGGAGAAGCCCTTTTTGATGCCTATCGAAGACGTCTTCTCCATCTCGGGGCGCGGAACTGTCGTGACGGGGCGAATTGAGCAGGGTAAGATTAACACCGGTGATACTGTTGATATCGTGGGTCTCAACAACGATGCCACCACCACTGTCACTGGAGTTGAGATGTTCAAGAAACTTCTTGACTTTGGACAGGCTGGAGACAACATTGGGGCTCTCCTCAGGGGAACTAAGCGTGATGAGGTTACCAGGGGACAGGTATTGGCCGCGCCCAAGAGTATCGGAACGGCAAAAAAATTCGAGGGCGAGGTCTATGTGCTGAGTAAGGAGGAGGGAGGACGACACACTCCCTTTTTCAGTAACTACAGACCACAGTTCTTCTTCAGGACTGCTGATGTCACTGGAGCGCTCAACTTGCAGGAGGGCACCGAGATGATGATGCCGGGAGACAATGCTACAGGTAAGTGGAAGCTGCCGCTCTCTAGAAGTTAGGCTGGGGTGAGCTGCACAGAGCCTTGAGCTCTGCACTGGGCGGCTGTAAGCCATGTGAAACTTGACGCGTGGAGGATTCGTCCTAGGATTGCGTGTTGATGTTATTGGCAAGAATATTTGGTTTGGCATATTTAGTGTACTCCGTGGGAAATAGCGCTATCCGTGTGCATTTCCCCCCACACTTTGCGACATCTTTTTACTGATTTTTACATTGACTCACACAAACATTCCACGAAAGTCGATATCGAGCTTATCCACCCCATTGCCATCGAGGAGGGACTTCGATTCAACCTGCGGGAGGGAGGCCGAACTGTTGGAACTGGTGTTGTATCTAAGATCGTGGAGTAAGCATCGACACACATAAAACGTTGAATGTTTTTGTCTCCTACAAATTCCTGCTTTTTTCTCCGCCGCTCGCTCTTTCTTAACTCTACTAATTATTTTTTGAGTTCACAACTTACAACTGCCGCTGTTTTGTCGAATGAATTTTTCGTTGGCTACCTCGAGTTTCGGATCAAATGATCCCGGAAAATTTGACAGCTGGGCCAATCTTTCCAAATTCATCTCCCCAGATGTTGATTTACCGTTTATTACCCAGGTTGGAAAGCCGCTTTTGTAAACCCCACTCTCTTGGCATTGCTTCTGATCATAATCTAATCCCTGTGAAGCGCACTGCATGACTATGTCAGCAAATCGAATCATCTTTAATATCGGATTCTTTCTCTGAAAAAAAAAATCATCCAAACTTACCTCCACATACGGAAGCGATTTCAGAGCTTCGCTGCCAAAATACATTCGCTGGTTCAAACAATGAGGACACCAAAAGGCGCCGTAGAACTTGGCACCAATTTTTTCCAAGTGCTGTGAGAGTCGCACGGCCTGCTCCGTGCTTGCATTTTTTATCCGAGCTGGTTAGTATATGGTGCCCAAACTAGGGGATGTCTGGATAGGAAAGTAACCAAGTTCCTCTGCGATTACCTCAATTGGCGGGGCAGCGTTCGCAGGCTGCTGCAGTGTTCCTAGAGAGACAAGGAGGGACCCTAAGACCGCTCGTCGACACTTGATTTTCACCACTGTGAGGTCCCTTTGTGACCGATTCAGAACCGGCAAACGAACATTATTCAGGGAGAAGCATGCGGATATTGATATTGATAGGACGACGAGAAAAATACGCATGAGGTGGGAGGAATTCAGCTGTTTCCCTTTTTTTTTGTTTTTTGTTTCCGAAATTTTGGGATTTTTTGTTTGTTTTTTTTTGGAAGTTTGGGTGTTTGTGAGGAGTTGAAAGTCCTGGTATTGAACCACTCATCGTTCTTTTATAATATACCCTAATTTACTATGCCCTCCTCTTAAAGCAACAGCAGAAGCTGCAAACACCCAATCCAAAAACAAACATTGCAATACCAACGAATGTCCCTGTCCTTGCGAGTCTCTCAGCCAATCCGAGCAAGGATCCGTAACGTAGAAACTTTTCCGCACTAGCTTCATCGATGGTTGCCGTCTGATCGATCCAGAAGGCTGGTATAAAGATTTCAGGTTTTAGCTTGGGCGTGAAAATGTTGGCCGCTGACCTTGCAAATCCCCCAACGATTCGCCCCTGGATGAGAGGGTTCTGAGAAGCGATACTGTAGCCGTTGGCGTCACCATCTGATGGGTTCCATTCGTCGAAGTTGATGAGGTTCTCATTGAAGAACAAAAAGGCAGCATTGTAAGAGTCATCGTCGGTAGAACCGGTCGGGTCGACAGGGGCATTGTACATATAAAGCGAACCCATAAGTCTGGAATGGCCACTCATAGCCTTTCCAGTGCTTGGTTCGATGTCTAGATAGGTCTCGAATAATCCCCTGTTCTTTTCTACTGACGGCGGAGTCATGAGCTGGTGCGCAGATAGCTTCTTGTAGTTATCGTTGTAATCGTAGTTGCGATATACAGCGAGCATCTCATCTTGGTTGAGCAAATAGTCAGCATCCAGAAAGTTGGGGAGTGACACTAAAACAGGGGCTTGAAACTTAAATGTCTGAACGCTCGTTCCCTCGATAATGCCGATTCCCTCCTTTTTGTGCTCCGGCGTGGCGGCAAGCACTTGCTTATTAAGCTTATACCTCGCCATTGGGATACCCTCCACAATTGATTCCCCATCATAAACAACCTTGATCCCGCGGAAGAGATAAGAAAGAAAAATACTGAACGAGTGATTACTACCAATCGTTTGCACAGGTTCGCCGCGGCTAAAAAGGTCACTCCCCCATACTCGTTCGTCAAGTCCCATCGGTCGCAAGGCAGGCGACTTTTTCCCCCCGATACTGTTGAATTTACCTCCCATTTGATCGAATCTCGACAAATCGTAGCTGTCACTGGTAGGATCTTGCAGGTTACTGAAGAGCTGGACGTCACTGGGACTCGGTAATTTCTCGCCGTTAAACCAGATTGCTCCCTCAGTCTTATCCATGTATTCGATGACCTCATCAAAGGTGTCCTCCTCGCCTTCCTCAAGACCGCATCCAGTACCTGTTTTGTAATGGGGCTCATCTGCAAGCCATCTATAGACATCACTCTCGTTCCATCTGTTCTTTTCCGGCGTGATCCATCCCGGGATCCACGCCAAGCACCCTCTGCCCTTCATAGAGGCAGGTCCTGCAATACAACAAGCCTGATGAGGATTAGTAATTGTGCTCCCATCGCTGCAAATGCAGTCAAGATCGTTATTAATGCATTCTGCCGCGGCATCCACTCCGTCATTCCCGACCTCACACTGAATTCCACTGAGATATTTCAATGAGCTCGTCCCTTCTCCTGTCATCTCCGTAGCATTGTAAATCTCTGCAAGTCCACTATATTCATACTCGAGTCCGTGATCTCCGTCCGGAACACCATTTGCAACACATTCGGATTCGCAAGTGTCGTCTTGAACCGAGTTACAAACAAAACTGCAGGTGCTTTGACAGCTGCAAGAGCCCCCTCCTATGGCGACACAGGCCGAACTACACGTGTCCGTGCCTAACCAGACACAGTTTGCTGCACAAGAAGAAGTACAGGAGCAGCGAGGCGATTCACCGCTGCTTTTCAGCTTTAAGTTGTTGCTGCACACTTTGTGGACGTCCCTAGTTAATTCTCCAAATGTGGTACCACCGACGTCATACTTTTCAAGCAAAAGCTGAGTTTCGGCTAGCGACTTGCCGTCAGTTACTACACCCGCACCCAGCCACCCGCCTAAAGCAAACGGATATCCATAAGCGTATTCACGTACGGTCTTGGAAACCATTGCTGAGCTGTAATGCGCGGTCGTAGCTGTTAGAACTCCACCATCATACTTATTCATTCTAGAGAGAAAAGGCTTCACACTATTGATGAGCGCAGTGCAGCTTCGGTATTCACAACCACCAGACAGAATGCATGCATTCTGCAGAAGAACAGCGGTATCCTCACCATTTTGGTAAGGCGAAGAAAGCATGGCAACATCAGGAAGACAACAACCCCTATTCGCATTGTCAGGATGAGTCACACCCTTTTTCCAATCTACAGGGTGCTTGCTTGTGTCCGTCGGATCAATCTCTCCAATTGCTTTGAGCTGTCTTGAACTGCAACCAGCTGACTTCAGGAACAGCATCCCCTCATTGACCGTGTTGGTCAGCACCTTTGCATATCCTGGAGAGGGATTCACGAAAGTTCTGCCTTCGTGGCAGTCAGAACAGCTCATCGAAGGGACAAATTCACACGCCTGGTACTCCTGAAATGAAACAAATTTTTGATCAGCAGTGAACTCCACATTGAGTTTTTTCTTCCAGCACTGGTACACAAACGGCCCTACCTCCTCCACCTCAGCCTTTCCACCTTCATAAAAGCTGGCCGCATTTGAAACATGGAACATCGTCAGCTTTTGGTAGTTGGCTACACTGGAATCAAAGTTACTTTCCCAACCTGGATAATTGTTCGACTCTTGTGAGCAAACGGTTGAAGCGCCTTTGAACATATCACCAACATATGGAGCTCCTTTTTTAGTCACAATTATACTCCCCCCTGTAATCACAATACCGAGGACAATTAAAATCACTGATAGGGTCTTTGTCAAGCAGCTGGAGTTGCAGCAGGAAGAATCGGATCCTTGGCCAGTTAGAGGGGTAGAGTCCGCTTCTTCGTCTTTTTGGACCTCAACATCAATCTCGAAATGAGACGCTGTAGTGGTCGATAGATCTTTCATCACAGAGGATGTTTCCACGAAAAGATATTTTTATACTTGGCCGGGGCGGCCGGGGCCCGGGGGTATTTTTGTTTTACCTTTGAGCTGGTCAGCTTGGCTGGAAGGGTACAAGTTTTTCCACATCCATTATCTCTTGCTTGCTGCTGCTTGTCACAAGTGTTTAAAGATGCCATCCAACGAGGAGATTCTAGCTTCTGAACCATGGCATACGACGCTCTTCCACAAAATCGTGATTCTCATTCTCTTCCCCATTTACACCATGCTGTCCTGCTATTTTCTCTTCTTCTTTCTCCTCTATAGATACCCCTCTTTTCGCGCACCCCTACTCGTATACTATGCGTACATCATGTTTTTTGATCACCAGCCTTCGCATGGATGGAGCTGGTGGAAGGTTGAGTGGATAGAAAGGTGCAGAAACTTTTGGGTGTGGAGGTGAGGTTGTGCTTGTCAAGAAGCCGAGAAGTAAAAAAGCCGAGAAGGATGGGAAGTGTACGCACACAAGCGAAATTAAGCTATCTACTTACTCCCTCACACCCAAACTCACTTCAGGCTCGCGAGTGACTACTTTCCTAATAGCAAGCTGGTGAAAACATGTGATCTTCCGCCAGAATATAACTACCTTTTCCTCTACCACCCTCACGGAATCATCAGCATGGCACTGCAGATTAGTTTGGCCCTGAACCCTATGAAGTTTACAGAGGTATACCCAGGAATCAAACGTCGCGTCTGCACATTGGTGGCTTCCTTCAAATTCCCTTTCTTTCGAGAGGTTTTGCTGAGCCATGGTTATCTCGATTGCAACAGGCAAACAATCAAAAACGCTTTGTCGCAGAAGGGCGAATCACTCGTACTGGTACCAGGAGGCGCGAATGAGGCACTTCATAGCCACCCAGGTTTATTCAAGTTGCATTTGTTGAACAGATTCGGTTTTGTAAAAGTAGCACTACAGACTGGTGCGTCCTTGGTGCCATGCTTAGGATTCGGAGAGAACGAACTCTTTTCCACCGTCGACAACCAGTCAACCAGTCTCATAGCAAGGACAACATACAAAATTCAAGTATTTTTAATGAAGAGGTTGAGCTTCAGCGCACCTATTATGACCCAACTGTTCCCAAAGAGGGGGAGCCTCATCTGTGTGGTTGGGGCGCCGATACACTTGAAAAAGAGACAGACAGCTGATCCTAGCACCGAGCTAGTACAGGCAGTACATAAGGAATATGTCGAAGCTCTGAAAAAATTATACCAAGATCACAAGGAAGAATATGGAAATGGCATCGAGTTGGTACTGACATGATAAAAAAAATCGTTGCCAGTTTTAGCGTTTTATAATAAATTCTACAGTTCATGCATTCCATCAAATTCGTTTAGCCTCGCGTACGTGTTGTTTCGCTCGCATCCAAGAGCATTGAAGAACATATTAAAAATGCAGAACAGGCAAGTATATGAACGCTTCACACGCCATATTTTCACCTCTCCCAATTCCCCTCCCCAATCGTTGCGAAGAAGCCAGCGTCTACGTCTTCCTGCTAACTCAACCTATAATCTCCAACCGGTGGTCTTCGACAGAGTCCACTATAACATACGAATACGGTGGTTCTTGGTTACAACTGAACTAAAGTGAGAAGCCTCTCTTGGGCAAAAGCTGAAAGCAGGAAAATCTACGAAAAAACACCGCGATAGCGGAAAAATACGGCGATCAAGCAAGGGATGAACGTCAAATCGGTGTTTGGGTGTTTGTTTGTCGTAGGAATCAAAGAGTCTTCCAGCTGAGAAGACGAGAAGTGGAGAGGCTCCCAAATGAGGATATCTTGTTTTCTGCTGTCCATAAGTTGTTAAAAGAAAAATGCTCTCGCGTGTGGCTCGACCAGCTACTCTTAAGGTGCGTGAATAATAATTAACTCACTCTACCCCCGTTTAAACAGCTTTGTGGTATCCTTCACAACCGTTGCTTGGGTTGCTTAGGCTTCATAAAGTGGCCAGATTCATCAAAAACCGCCCATCCTTGTCTTGTTGTACCCGAGACAGTAATTGCACACGCGGAAAAGTTTCCGTGGTCACTGGACCTATGTAATGACTCTCCTGCGCTGTCAATTGTGGCGAAAAGTGAAAATTGGTGAAATTGCTCTGCTTTGTATCTCTGTTATAGTGTCTGCTCAGATTGAAAACTCGTGACTAACCCGCCCTTTTCACTGCAGTCTTTTGCGAGCCAATCTCGCTCCGTAGCCACATTGAAAGAGGTTCTGGAGGCCCAGGTTCCGGAAAAGCAGGCCTCTCTCCTTGCCCTCAAAAAAGAGCACGGTGACAAGGTCCTTGGAGAAGTCACTGTCGACCAGTGTATCGGCGGTGCCCGCGGCGTAAAATGTATGCTTTGGGAGACCTCGAATCTCGACGCGGAGGAGGGAATCCGTTTTAGGGGCTACACCATCCCTGAGTGCCAGGTAAGGGGGATGTGATAGGAAGGGCAGGGCAACCCAAAAGATCCAAAAATCCAAAAATCTCAACCTTCTAGGTGCTCAAAAAAAATAAACGTGCTTATATCTCACATGAATCTCTGCTCACTATCTCTCCTGCTCGGTAGGAAATTTTGCCAACTTACAAAGGCCCTGCTGGTGATGGTGAACCTCTCATGGAGAGTCTTCTGTGGCTCCTCCTCTCCGGCAAGGTACCTACCAAGGCCGAGGTCGATGGTTTGACTGCTGACCTCCACGCTCGCGCGGAAAAGCTCCCTTCTCATGTCGTCCCGCTGTTGAACTCCTTGCCCAAGGATATGCACCCTATGACCCAATTCAGTATTGGTGTCAATGCTGCTCAGACAGGCAGTGAGTTCAGCAAGGCGTACCAGAATGGAGCACCTAAGACTGAGTATGCTGCCCACACGCTCGAAGATGTGCTCAACTGCATTGCGCAGCTGCCCGAGATAGCCGCCACAATCTACCGCAACAGTTACCACGATGGAGTCGTCAAGAAAGACACCTCTCTGGACTACAGTGGAAACTTCAACAGAATGCTTGGCTACGATAGCGAGTCTTTTGACGAGCTGATGAGGCTCTACTTGTGCATCCACACTGATCATGAGGGTGGAAACGCCAGTGCGCACACCACCCATCTCGTTGGATCTACCTTATCTGACCCCTTCCCGTCTTATGCTGCTGGACTCAACGCCTTGGCCGGCCCTTTGCACGGGCTTGCTAACCAGGAGGTTTTGGGGTGGTTCCAGGATTTGTCTGCCAAGTTTAAGGCGGAGGGTAAGGAGGTCAATGCTGAAACAATCACGGAGTTTGCTTGGGACACTCTCAACGCGAAGAAGGTGATCCCAGGTTACGGGCACGCAGTCCTTCGCAAAACGGACCCTCGCTACACTTGTCAGCGCGAGTTCGCATTGAAGCACATGCCTGACGACGAGCTTTTCAAGGTTGTTTCGACTATCTACGACGTCATGCCTGGTGTTCTGACGGAGCATGGCAAGACTAAGAACCCGTACCCCAACGTCGACTCTCACAGCGGTGTCCTGTTGTGGCACTACGGTTTCAGGGAGTTCCAGTACTACACTGTTCTCTTCGGTGTATCTCGCGCTGTTGGCGCCTTGTCGCAGCTCTACTGGGATCGCGCTCTGGGGCTTCCCTTGGAGCGACCCAAGAGTGTTACCCCCGAATTTATCAAATCCTTCTGCGAGTCTCAGTAATTAAGAACATAGACGCGAGTTTCAGTGACAAAGGTACGAGTCTCAGTGACGAAGGTGGTGCAAGTGTTTTTTGGAATGAAGACACTAGTCTCTGTGACATGTGTGGAGTGGACTAAAACGTGACAATAGGAATAAAAAATAAAAAACGCACAGTGAAGGGAGATTTACCTGCATCTTTGCCGAAGGAGATAGAACACTTCTTTCTTAAACCCGGTTTTTTAGCAATCTATATATGTCATCAAACCATGTCAGTCGCCGACGTCATAAATGGACTCGCAGCGACGCCCGCACCGAGGGCGCCATCCAAATGCACTCCATTCTCTGCGTGCTGCGGATTATTCTTCCTCCGCAATATTGACACCCTTTCTGCTATCAGCAGGAAATAAATCGAGGTCTCTTTTTGACTGCCTTTTTGACTGTCATGTTGCGAAGAGGTGCGTGTTACTTAACTTCTTATCTCCTTAAAAAAACTTCTTATTTTCTTCAACTGATGTCGATCCTGCGATCCTGCCTACCACAAAAAATAACTCCCTGGGTAAAAAACAAATATAGAAAAGCTTCGAAAATGGGGTGCACCGAATCTTCTCCAGAAGATTTACCGGAGGACCCTTATGCTCGCGTCGTTGAGCAGATTAAGAGAGCCCGTGAAGAGCTCAGACAGAAACCTGAACTGTTGGAGGAAGCCGCTGCTTTTGCTCGTTACCTGTCCTCCACGAACAACAAACAGTCGTGTGTTATCCAGTATGTTACAAAGGAGCTTAACGAAGAATTCGCCCTGAGACATGGCTTGCACTTCCACATTGCCAACCAGGATGCTGTCGATGTTTACACAGCATCCAAGGGAATTGGGTGCGATGAGGCCAAGATGTGTGCCGTTATCATTGGTCGGCGCCCCGAGTCCATTCGCATAACGGATGAGGTCTACAGGCAGAAATACGATGCCTCCCTGGAGAAGATCGTCCGTGGCGAGAATGTCACCCTTCTTGGCTACTTGACCGGGGGCTTGACCGACTTTGGGAAGTTTTTAACCTACAGGACTATGGAACAACCCGCTGTTATGGCTTTACTCATCCGCAAATGCATGACCGGCATGGGCTGTTCTGACTATAATCTGATGGAGATACTCACCACCCAAACCAATGCTGATCTCAAGGCCGCAGCTGAGCACTACCAGAGGGAGTTTGAGGAGGATATGATCGAGCGCATAGCGAGCGAAACCTCTGGCATGCTGAAGAAACATTATAATTCCTGGGCGAAATGTTTGTGCGAATTTGACCGTGACGAGACAACTGAGGTTCCCGATAATGTGGATGACCTGGCTCAAGAGCTCTATGATGCAGGTGCTTCCAAGATGATGGGTTGTGACGAAGAAGTCTTTGAGAGGATCCTATGCAAGGCGAACGAGCCTACTTGCCAGGCTATCAGGGAAGCGTACGGACGTGTCACAGAAGGAAGGGACCTAATTGAAGACGTCAAGAGCAAAATGACAGGCGATTTGGAGTTTGCTGTCGTCGCTCGTTTGAGGCCCCGCTATGAATTTTACGCTACGCAGATTTACCGTGCTTGCAAGGGCTTGGGCACAGATGAGGGAGCATTGTGCCGTATCCTCGGCATTAACGACAACGAAGAGTGTCTGGAGATGGCCAAGGTTTACAACGAGTTTTACTCTGATCAGGACGAGCCCTACAACGACTTCAGGTCTTTAATGGAGAGCGAGCTGAGTGGGGATTTGCTTGATGCAATTGTTTTGATGCTAGAGGCGGCACCGCCCGCAGGCCACTGGAAGGACCCGGCATCTTACACCGTTGCTGCTTCGGAGGCAGGTCAAATTTTCTCGGAGGAGGCTTCTGCTTCGTTGGATGGTCAAATCGAGGCCGCGACAGCATTGGGGAAAGGAGAATACGACGGGCCCTTGAACTACTTCAGCAACCCCGATGACGGCATGTTTTTGATTCCTGGGTGTGATTTCGACGTCAAGACAGTCCGTCCAGTTTATGAGTCGGCCATTGAGCTCGACGAAGAAAGAATGTACGAATTCAGCACCGACCCAGTTCAGCCCGAGGACGGGGAGGCGGAGCCCGTGGAGCCTGATGTGGAGGCAGCAGAGGCATATTTGGGTGAGATTCAAGAGAAAATCGCCGAGTATGATGCGGCAATCGAAGAGTTTGAGAACGAAATTGAGGAATCGAAGCAGAGGTATCGCAATTTGGCTTTCGTCAACCGAGCCACCGCCCATCATGCTGCTCAGTTGATGCTAGATAACTCCAATATGCTGGAATTCTGCGCTCAGCGTGACGCGGAGAATGTCAACGAGGCCTGCGAAGGTTGGGGCACCGATGAAGACGCTTTAATTAATATTCTGGCGGCTCTGAGCAAGCCACAGATGAAGAGGGTCAACGAGATATACGCCGAGAAGTATGGAAAGAGCATGTCCGACACGCTGGATGGAGAACTCAGTGGCTTCTTTGGCGGTTCAACGGATTTTCAATACTTTATGGGGTGCTTGGTCAACGATACCGCCACTAATGATGCTGAATTCTTAAAGGAGGCTATGGTTGGATGGGGCACCGACGAGAAATTGCTTACGGAAGTTGTATGCACTAGGACAAACGCTGAACTCAACAACGCAAAGGTGAAATTCGAGGAACTAAATGGTAAAAGCGTACAGGATTGGATCGAAGGCGATACAAGTGGCAGGTACGAAAGGTTCTTACTGATGTGCCTGCAGGGAAGGCGGAATGAAGACGATGGGAATGTTGACATGGACATGTGCGCAAATGTTGCCAGGACGCTGTGGAAATGTGGACTCAGTGGGGAGGAAGAAGAGGTTAACGAGGACGCTATCATGCATAATTTGGCGTACGCAAGTATTGCGCAGATCAAGGGGATTGGAGATGCGTTCGCTGAGGCTTATGGTAAGAGTCTGAATGAGGCTATCAAGGATGTCATGGGTGGCGATTTAGAAAATGCCATGATCATCAGGGCCTGCGACAAGTACGAATACTTCGCTGATGCGATTAATAAGGCATGGGAGGGCTTTGGAACTGACGAAACTGCCACCAGCAGGATCCTTGGATATTTCAGCAAGAAAGAAGTCCGAAAGATTGCTGCCATGTACGAGAAGAGGTACCCCGACAAGGGAGGATTCCAAACACAGCTCGTGAGTGAGTGCGGTGGCAACTACAAAAAGGCCATCATGGCCTACCTTTACACTGAGATGCCCGGCTACGAAGAGTTGGAGGGAGATGCTGCGCCCATCAATGTTGCGGTGTGATTAATTTTGTAAATACTTAAGGGGGAAGAAAACGTAAAAATGCGAGGAGATTGAGGAATGAAATACTGACTGTGAGGGCACGCACTGCCTATGCAAACTTTTCCGTTAATAAAACCCCATTTTTAAATGTCCACCGTCTACTGCGATTACTTGCCCGGTGCAATAACTACTGGCAGGCGAAGCAAAGAACTTCACAACATTCGCAACTTCATGGACCTCACCCACACGTCCCATCGGGGTGCGAGAGAGAACAGTTTTGAGATAAGCCGAGTCCTTAAGTACTTGTTGAGCGAGAGGAGTGTTAATATACCACGGACATACACAATTCACCCGGATCCCATCCTTAGCCCATTCACAGGCGAGATTGCCAGTGAGCTGGTTCATGGCCGCTTTGGTCATGCTGTAAATACTCCCCGTTTTTGAAGGGAGCATTCCGACGACACTGCCAATATTCACTATGGAAGCACATCTGCTTTCACAAAGAAGAGGATGAGCAAGCTGGCAGAGAGCAAAACAACTTTTCAGGTTCGTGTTCATCACGTGGTCGTATTCGTCCTCTGTGTATTCAACCGTTGTCTTCCGAATATTAGTTCCCACATTGTTGACGAGAACGTCGATTCTCTTCTCTTCAAAAACACGTTCAGCTTCCTCTATAAGTTTCTGACGCCCAGAAGAAGTGCTCACATCTGCGACAACCCCAAACACATTCGGACGATCCTTCAATGAGGCTCTCAACTTTTCATCGTTACGAGCGCAGGCCAGAACTTTGATATTTGAGTCCTTTGCCAGTTCATCGACGATTGATGCGCCAATTCCATCACTGCCTCCTGTAACAATTGCGTGGATGGTCCGATCGGTTGGAAACTCGGAGGTGGCAGCGATACAAATCGAAGCTAGCAACGACGAGAGGATAATTCTAATCATGGAAATTTCACTCAAATTAAGAGAGTAATTTATTTTTCGGGCGTGCGCGGCAGATCAGAAGACACAAAAAGATACGTTGAAATGTCAGATGTTGAAATGTTAGGAAACATCCCGTATTACTCTGTTTTCGAGAGAAAAAAAAAAACAAAAATT
>Ga0115553_1001923_pt1 | contig 12933 bp, 13 predicted proteins | sample COGITO_mtgs_1103_2_FD_87284 | JGI IMG/M metagenome (GOLD analysis project Ga0115553, IMG submission 87284) | Pelagic marine microbial communities from North Sea - COGITO_mtgs_110331 | ecosystem: Environmental > Aquatic > Marine > Epipelagic | place: Germany:Helgoland, sampling site Kabeltonne... | reverse complement strand
TTCCGCGCCAGAGTGCCGTTTGGCGGGCCGAGAAACAAGGGCAGCGGGATGGTTTTACGGGGTTAAGAAAGCTTGGCGATCACAGCAACGAGGTTCGCTTCATTCATCGCAATATCAGGATGGTCCGCAGGCAAAGCCGCCTTACGAATAACAAGCGCCTGCTCTAACAACGCACGCGCCTCGGCGTATTTCTCTTGAAAATACATATTTACACCAAGGTTACCCAAGTGCTTGGCATATTCAGGATGCGCCGTCCCAATCGTCGCCACACCGATCTCAATCGCCTCGCGGAAAAGCGCCTCTGCCTCCGAATACCGCCCCTGCGCGTCCACCACACCCGCAAGGTTATTGAGGTGAGCGGCATAATCAGGATCCGCCGTCCCAATCGTTGCCGCATCAATCTCAAGCGCCTCGCGAAATAACGCCTCGGCCTCTGGATACCGCCCCTGCGCCCGCACCACAGCCGCAAGGTTGTTGAGGTGGGCGACGAAATTCCGATCATACCGGCCAAAAGCGGCAGCGGCCAAATTGTTTGCAAATTTTATTTTGCCTTTCAATGCCCCGTTGGAATGACGAAGCCCAAATCTAGCCACATCGATTTCCTCGGCCGCAAATAGATCGATGAGAGCTTCCTCTAGAGAACTAGTCGACATCGGGCACCGAAAGAATATCTGCGATTATGACGTCCCGAAATTTTGGATCGAGTTCAACAACTTCTAATTGGGCATCCGCGAGCTTTTCTTTGATGACCTCGCGAGCCATGCGCAGCCTCTTCTCTAAATTATCACCGCGAAGTCGTTCCATGACGGTCTTGTTCGCTGTAATATCCGTGATTTCAAAATCATCTGACTTGCACTTCAACATAATTCGAATGCCCATATCGGACAGCCTCTTATCAACCTTTGGCGTCAATTCCATAAGACTCGAGGTCCCTTCATGGGCATGCCCCTTCAACGTTTCCGCTGCAATTGGCTCACAATCCCAATGATGCTCATCTCCAACTTCACGATAGATCATTCGAATATGCTGGGTCAAAACCTCCGTAACTTCATTTTGACCCTCGTGCGACTTGTTGGATGAGTTTTCAATCTTCCTAGCCACTTTAGCACTCGCGCTTGGGCCCTCTTTTGCACTTACAGCAGCTTGCCCTTCAGCCGTTATGGAGTCTGTTGTGCCAGTTGAGTTCTTCAACCCCTGCAATTGCCTTACCGTTTTTTGCATCGGCGGATGAGCACGGACCTTCGTCGCTCTTGGTATACGAAGTTCAGGGTCACATTTGACCACAAGTGTTGCACGCTTCAAACGCACGCGAAATTCAATCGGGAAATTATCTTTTCCAGCGTAGCGTGCGTCTCCAAAAGCCAAAGCAATATGGAATTTACTCTTTTGGCCGAATTGTAACGGTTCATGCCAAGATTCAAGGCTGACGAGTTCCTGCAAAATACGCGCGCTATTCGTGGACTCAGTCATACGTTTCCCTTCCTAAACAATTCCCCCCCAACCATACCAACCACAACCAAGAGTGGAAGCCTAAATCCCCCACCTCGCTTTGTCCAAAATACTCAAACTGCACCCGCAGCGTTGTGGACCTGCACAGATCGGTGCACGCCCTGTGCACGCTTGGTGCACGGGTTGTGACAAATCTTGTTAAGCCTGAAACGTTAATGCAAACGGATGCAAAGGTTAACGCACTTTCAGCGTCGCAAGACCGATCATCGCCAGAATAAGGCTGATAATCCAGAAGCGGATCACGATCTGTGGCTCTGCCCAACCCTTCTTCTCAAAGTGGTGGTGGATGGGTGCCATCAGGAAAACGCGCTTCCCCGTCTTCTTGAAATAGAGCACCTGAATGATGACAGACAGGGCCTCGACCACGAACAAACCGCCGACAATTGCCAGCACGATCTCATGCTTGGTGGCCACCGCAATCGCACCCAATGCACCGCCCAAAGCAAGCGACCCCGTATCGCCCATAAACACCGCCGCAGGTGGCGCGTTATACCAAAGAAAGCCCAAACCGCCGCCGATTAACGCCATGCTGAAAATCAGAATTTCGCCAGAGTCAGGCACATAATGCAGCCCAAGCTCCTCGGAAAAGTCAACGCGACCAACAACATAGGCGATGATCCCAAACGTCCCCGCGGCTATCATCACAGGCATAATCGCCAGCCCATCAAGCCCGTCCGTCAAGTTCACCGCATTGGCGGCACCCACAATCACGATGATCGCGAATGGAATATACAAAAAGCTAAGGTTGATCAGAACGTCTTTGAAAATCGGCACCGCCAATTGGTTCTGCAACCCTTCTGGGTGATATTGCGCAGCCCAATAGCCCGCGATTGCAGCGATCAAAAGACCCAGCAATAACCGTATCTTACCCGAAACACCTGCGGTGTTTTGCTTGGACACTTTGGCGTAGTCATCTGCAAATCCAATTGCCGCAAACGACAATGTGACAAACAGCACCATCCAAACGAACGGATTATCCAAACGCGCCCAAAGCAGCGTCGAGAATGTCAGCGCGCCCACAATCAGCAAGCCGCCCATCGTCGGCGTGCCAGCCTTCGCGAAATGCCCCTCAGGGCCATCATCGCGGATCGGCTGACCCTTGCCCTGCTTGCGGCGCAGCACGTTGATCAATGGCAAGCCAAAGATAAATCCGAATACCAGCGCTGTGATAAAGGCCCCACCCGCACGGAACGTGATGTAGCGAAAGAGGTTAAAGAAATCGCCGCCGTCGGAAAGTGCGGTTAACCAGTAGAGCATATTTTCAAACCTTCTTACGCGTCCAAAGCCTAAGCCCTGCGATGCCCCAATTTACGGATAGCGTCAACGACTGTGCTGACTTTACTACCCTTTGAGCCCTTCACGAGCACAACATCGCCTGCGTCCACCAACTTGCGGATTTGCACGCACATGGCCGCGGCGTCTTCGGCCCAGATACCGCGAAGCGCCTCTGGGAGTGCCGCGTGCAGGTGCTGCATTCGCGGCCCCACACAATGCACAATATCCAATGTTTGTAGGTGCTTATCGTGCGCAATGGCCCGGTGCATCTCAAACTCTGATGGCCCCAGCTCCAACATATCTCCAAGGATCGCGATGCGGCGTCCTTTGACAATACGACCCACCCCATCACGCGGTTTTGCGGCTGCCAGAATTTCCAGCGAAGCCGTCATCGAAGTCGGGTTCGCGTTGAACGCATCATCAATCAGATCAATCGTGTCACCCGAAACCGCAGGGTCAAGCACCACAACCTCACGCGTACCGCGCCCACCAGGTGGCACCCAAGTGTTGATATCAAGTGCTGCCTGCACAGGATCGCCACCAACCGCCTCAACCACGGCCAAAACACCAACAGCGTTCATTGCAAAATGGCGGCCCGGAACAGCAAGTTTGAACAGGTATTCAGTCTCGCCATGGGCAGCGGTCACAACGGTCACTTGGTCGGTCAGGCGCACGTCCTTTGCCGCCCAATCGCTCCCATGCACGCCGAACATGATCGCAGGCACTTGCAGCTTCGCGGCGTAATCGGTCAACACGGCAACCGTCGGAATATCCGCGTTCAAAACCGCAACGCCGCCCGTAACCAGCCCATCCATGATCGCGGCTTTCTCGACGGCAATGCCTTCGAAGTTCTCGAACGCCTCCAAATGCGCGGCCGCTACTGTGGTGATCATCACCACATGGGGCGCTGCCATTCTCGACAGAGGCGCAATCTCTCCTGGATGGTTCATGCCGATCTCGATCACCGCGAAATCCGCGTCTGCGGGCATCCGTGCGAGGGTCAGTGGCACACCCCAGTGGTTGTTATATGACGCTTCTGCAACATGCGTTTTGCCTTGCGGCGCCAACACCGCGCGCAGCATTTCTTTGGTCGATGTTTTGCCAACGGAGCCTGTGACACCGACGACTTTGGCCGATGTGCGCGCACGCGACGCCACACCCAATTTCTCAAGCGCCTCCAACACGTTAGGTACGATCAGCAATGGCGCATCCTCTGCCACACCCGCGGGGCGGTGGGTTACCAAAGCGGCCGCAGCCCCCTTCTCTAGCGCCAAAGCAACAAAGTCATGCCCGTCGCGAATATCCTTCAAGGGAACGAACAAATCGCCTGCCTGAATCGTACGCGTATCAATCGATACGCCGTTCGCAGCCCAATCAGTAGCACTCACGCCCCCTGTGGCCGCGACAGCCTCGCTCATTGTCCAAAGCGCACTCATATCCGGCCCTCCAAAGCGGCGACAGCAACGCTCGCCTGCTCCACATCATCAAACGGCAAGGTCACATCGCCAACGGTTTGCCCGCTCTCGTGGCCCTTGCCCGCAATCAACAGGGCATCCCCTGCCCCAAGCGCATCAATGCCGCGCAAAATCGCCTCGGCGCGGTCGCCAACTTCGGTCACGCTTGGCGTGCCAATACCATTCAACGCGCCCGACATCACAGCGGCACGAATGCTCGCGGGGTCCTCAGAGCGTGGGTTATCATCGGTAACGATCACCACATCAGCAAATTCGGCAGCAGCAGCCCCCATCAAAGGCCGCTTGCCCACATCACGGTCACCACCAGCGCCAACAATCGCAATAATCCGCCCCATCACATGAGGACGCATCGCCTTCAGCGCGGTCGCAATCGCATCGGGCGTATGGGCGTAATCGACAAAGACCGAAGCGCCGTTTTCACGCCGCGCCGCCAGTTCCATACGGCCCCGCACCGTGGACAAATGCGGCAAAGTTTCAAAGACGCTATCCGCATCAGCCCCCGCCGCAATCACAAGGCCAGCCGCAAGCAAAACGTTATCGGCTTGGAACCCGCCAATCAGGTTGAGCCGCGTCTGATGGGCCTCGCCCTGCCACATGAACAGCAGGTCTTGGCCCGTCTCGTCGAACCGTTGCCCCGTTAGGCGCAGCCGCGCGTTCGGGTGACGACCAACGCCGATCACCTCTTGGCCACGGTCGGCACAAATGCCTGCAACTTGCTCGCCTTTGGGGTCATCAAGGTTGATCACCGCCACCGCATCATCAGGCAGAACGCGGGTGAACAGGCCCATCTTCGCTTGAAAATAGGCTTCAAAAGTCTCGTGATAGTCCAAGTGGTCTTGGGTGAAATTCGTGAACGCAGCCGCGGCCAAAATGACCCCATCTAGGCGACGTTGATCAAGCCCATGAGACGACGCCTCCATCGCAACATGGGTGATCCCCTCTGCCGTGGCCTCGGCCATGACGCGGTGCAATGTGATCGGCTCTGGCGTTGTGTGCTTAAGCGGATGTGACCACGCGCCTTCAACCCCCGTGGTGCCAAGGTTGACACCTGCGATCTGCAACTCTTCCCAAATCTGGCGGGCGAATGTGCTGACGGATGTTTTGCCATTGGTGCCAGTCACCGCAACAACGGTACTAGGGTGCGGGCCAAACCAAAGGCTGGCTGTTTGGGCAAGTGTTTGACGCGGGTCTTGGGCCACGATCACGGCGGCATCAGAGGCCGCCAATTCGTCAGCAGCCAATGCTGCCCCTTTGGAATCGGTCAAAATCGCAGTCGCACCCTGCGCCAATGCTGTGCCGATAAAGGAGGCGCCATGCACCTTCACGCCCGGTAACGCGGCAAACAACATGCCCTTTTTCACAGCACGGCTATCAACCGTGAGCCCTGTTATAGTAGCGTCGCGCCCTCCTGCTGCGGTCAAGCCCAGCTCGGTCAACGTCTTTGAAATTTCGGCCATGTCACCCACTCGATTAATTTGAGGTGAGTGTTACACCGATAGGCTCTGTTCTGTCCACTTGTGGTCGCAACCCAAGCAGAGGGGCAACGCGGCGGATCATCTCAGCGGCCACTGGCACAGCCGTCCAACCAGCTGTACGGCGCGGTTCACTGCCCGAATTCTCCGATGGCTCATCAAAAGTCACGATCAGCACATATTGCGGATCATTGGCGGGGAACACGGAGGCAAAGGTCGCGATAACCTTGTCCTTATAATAGCCGCCGCCATTTTCCTTTGGCTTGTCGGCGGTGCCTGTTTTGCCACCAACCTCATAGCCTTCGACTTCACCAAAGGACGCGGTGCCGCGTGACACCACTTGGCGCAGCATATCGCGTGATCGCTCAGAGATTTCAGCGCGCACGATGCGTGGTCCAGTTTGGCGGTTTTCACGGTGCAACAAGGTTGGATAAACCCGCGTGCCACCGTTGAGAAGTGAGGAATAGGCTGTCGCCAAATGCAGTGGCGAAGACGACAGTCCGTGCCCATAAGAGATTGTCATTGTTGACAATTCAGACCAGTTGCGCGGCAAAAGCGGCGCACCAGACGGGGCCTCTTGTAGCTCGACAGGTGTGGCTTCCATAAAGCCAAGACTGCGCAGAAATTCTTGCTGACGCTCGGCGCCAATCTGCATCGCGATACGTGCAGTGCCGATGTTTGACGATTGCACAATCACGTCAGTGGCGGACAATTGCGCCCCGTAATCGTGGAAATCGCGGATGCGGAACTTGCCCCATTGCAGCGGGCCTTTGGTGTTGATCATCGTTTCTGGATTGATCAGGCCAAGTTCCATCGCTTGCGCAACTGCAAAAATCTTGAACGTCGAGCCAAGCTCGTAGACGCCCTGCACCGCGCGGTTAAACAGCGGGCTGTCAGATTGATCGCCTGTCAGCAAAACTTGCGGGCGCTTGTTTGGGTCAAAGTCGGGCAATGACACCATCGAAATGATCTCGCCTGTATGCACATCCATCAAAACCGATGCCGCACCTTTGGCGTTCATGATCGACATACCGCCTGCCAGCACTTCTTCTGCGGCAGCCTGAATGGTCAGGTCGATCGAAAGCTCAAGCGGCGCACCTTCATTGGCGGGATCTCGCAGATATTCGTCGAACTTACGCTCGACACCCGCCACGCCAATCACCTCGGCGCTGGCCACACCTTCGCGGCCATAAGAGGCACCGCCAAGGATATGCGCAGCAATCGCACCGTTCGGATAAAGACGCATTTCACGTGGACCAAATACCAAACCGGGGCTGCCGATATCATGCACTTGCTGCATTTGCTCGGGGCTTAACTGCCTGCGAATCCAGACAAATTTACGGGTGCCTGTGAAATCCTTCACAAGCTGATCAACCTTTAACTCTGGGAAAATTGCCGCAAGCTCACGCGCCGTCTGCTCAGGATCAACCATATCACGTGGATGCGCATAGAGCGCGTGTGTATCTAGGTTTGTCGCCAAAATACGGCCGTTACGGTCCACAATATCAGCGCGTTGGCCAAAGATCGGGTTGCCTACGACGGTTGATTGCGGCTCTTCTGGCACGGTGCCAGCAAGCGCGCCCATGCGCACGCCAATGGCACCATAAGCCAAAGCAAACATCGCCCCCATGACCAGCAAACGGCCTTCGGCACGCATCCGCGATTTGTCGCGCACGTCTTCACGGCGCAAACGGATGTTTTCGGCTTCAATCGCATCGGGGTTCTCACCCTTTTCGCGAGCCTTCAGAATTCGGGCAAGCGGGCGAAGCGGCGTGCGGATCATAGCGCTTCCTCCCCGTCGACCGGGGCAGGTGTGCTGCCAACCTCAATAGGCACGATGATCGGCAGGACATCTGGAATCGGATAGATCACCTGATCCACGCGGCCAAAAGCGTTCGGCATCAAAGGCAACAGGCCCAGACGCTCAAAGTTCAATTCTGCAAGGTCAGACAGGCGGTCAGGACGGTTCAAATAGGCCCATTCAGCCCGCAACATCCCTAAACGTTCGTGATTGCTGCCAATCTGGCCATGCAAACTACGCACATCCGAGATCACATCGCGGGTCTTATAGTTTTCCTGATAGGACCAAAATGCGAGGCCCATGACCATCAAGCCAGCCAAAACAAAAAGAATGCTGCGCATCTATCTGCTCCCTTTATTCATCATCGGCATGCCCAATTTGGCGGGATCAATCGCCTGCGCGGGGGCATCCGTACGGATTGCTACGCGCAATTTGGCAGAGCGCGAGCGTGGATTTTCATTGAGTTCTTGTTCATCAGCGATAATCGCCTTGCGCTTTTCAACACGAAACGCAGCGACCTCTTGCTCGACCTCAGGCGCATAGCGGTTGGCGTTTGCCATGCTGCCAGAGCGGGCCTGAAGGAAGCGTTTGACCATACGGTCCTCGACCGAATGGAACGTCACAACGGCCAATTTGCCACCGGGTTTCAGGGCGCGTTCAGCGGCCATCAACCCTTCGGCCAATTCGCCATATTCATTGTTCACCGCAATCCGCAACGCTTGGAAGGTGCGGGTCGCGGGGTGGCTTTGGTTCGGCTTTGAACGTGGCAAACAGCCCGCAACAATCGACGCCAATTGCAAGGTCGTGGTCAGCGGGCGGTTCATCACAATCGCCTTAGCAATGCGGCGCGAGGCGCGTTCTTCGCCGTAAAGATAGATGATCGATGCGATCTCTTCCTCATCGGCCTCGTTGCAAATATCAGCCGCCGTGCGCCCCTCTTGGGACATGCGCATATCCAGCGGACCTTCGCGCATAAACGAAAAACCACGCTCTGCTATATCAAGCTGCATAGAGGACACGCCAAGATCAAGAACAATCCCGTCAAGCTCGCTTGCGTATTGATCTAACTTGGAAAATTCGCCCTGAACGGTCTCGATACGGTCACCAAAGCCATCAATCCATTCAGACGCCATCTCGAACACAACAGGATCACGATCAACGCCAATGACCTTATCCGCACCAGCCGCGAGCAATTCGCGCGTATAGCCGCCATTGCCAAACGTGCCGTCCAGCCAAACGCCTGTAACGGGTGCTACTGCCGCAATCAGCGGGCGGATCAGAACCGGAATATGAGGGGATGTTTCAGTGGCAGCTGACATCAGATTTTTCCTACCCTGCATCCAAAAGTGAGAGCGGATCAAAGTCATCGCCCTGCGCGTCCAGCCACGAGGTCATATCCTCGGCGACTGTTTCCGTAAAGGTCTCGGCCTTCCAGATTTCAAAGTGATCACCAACGCCGCGGAAATAGAGCTCGCCGTCGCTCAATCCCAGCTTTTCGCGCTGACGGATCGGCATCACCGTGCGACCATCCTTGTCGATCTCCATCTTCATGGATTGACCGATATAGAGGTGCGATAATTTCTTCTTTGCTGGCGAGCCCTTCGGCATTGCATTGATCGAAGCGACCAACGTGCCAAATTCCTCAACCGTATAGACGTGCAACTCATTCTTGAGGTGGTCGCCGTACAGCAAATACATGCGGGGGTTCAGGCCTTCGGTCCATTCAGGATCTTGAGATTCGAGTACGCGACGAAAATCGGCAGGGATCGACATGCGCCCCTTACCGTCCACCTTTTGGGTGTGTTCGCCTGTAAAACTCAGAACCACTGTCCCGTTGACCCTTCTAAACCATTTGCCCGAAAACCGGGCCTTTAAACTGAAAACGGCGGATTGAGTTAGCTGCCACTACTCAATCCGCCGCCATCGTCCCGTCTCCGGGTATGTCCAGCTGCGCGCGCCACCTGGGGGGATGTCTGCTCGCTCACGCGCCGGATCTCTTTGTTCAGTAATGACAAGGCCTGTATGAAACCTGCTTTTGCCGTGGGGTTCTTTGTCGCCCCTTGTTGTCATGTTCTCGTCGTTACCGTGCATTCTTAATGACCCATGATCACGGGTCTGGCAACAACTTTCTGGGAATTGATGGAACCTCATGGAGTTTTCCACCGAGATATCCCTGTTACCCCCAGTTTGCCCACAAGCAATATTTCGCCGATGATGTGACTCACACAAACGTGACAACTACATCTTGTGCCAAAATTCGGAATCCTGCGGCGTACCAGAAAATCCCAAAAAAGTTATCCACAGGCGCCTGCGGAATGGGACATAACAAGAACATTACCGCTTGCATAGCCCTCACCCCATGAATTTACTCAAAATCGGTACGAATCGGACGCCGTTTCACCCGGTGACCGATTGATTCCATATATTCCCAGAGAATTGCGATTAAGTGGCGCGGAGCCACTTAAACATGACGTGGGCGGCCACTAGCCCTAGACTTGGGTGTTTGAACGCTTTGGGGATCAAACCCACGGTTTCAAACCCCAAACGGTGCCAAAGCCGCAAAGCGCCCGCATTACTCGCCAGCACAAAGTTGAACTGCATAGCCTCATAGCCCAGAGCGAGCGCCTGTTCCTGACTGGCCTCGCACATCTGCGCGGCAAGGCCCTGCCCGCGCGCGGCATTACCAACAATGTATCCGCAGTTGCAAACGTGGTTGCCGCCGCCCTGCTGGTTCGTCTTTATATAGTAGGTGCCAACAATGGCCCCCGCCTGCGTGACCACATATGTCGCCGCAGGCAGGTCCATCCAATAGGCAAGCGCGGCGTCACGGCTGATCTCAGGATCAATCGCATAGGTATCGCCCGCCCTAAATACAGGCTGCAAAAGCGTCCAGATACCATCGGCATCCGCAACCCTTGCCAGCCTGATCTCCATTTAAGCCATACCACCGTCGATAAGGCGCTTGGCAAGCGTGGTATAAGCGGCGGCCATCACGCTATCGCCTGTCGCGATTGGCTTGCCTGCATCACCCGCAAGCCGCGTATCCAGATCGATCGGCAAGGCCCCAAGGAATGGTATACCCATCTTGGTCGCTTCATCCCGCACACCACCATGGCCAAAGATATGCGCCTCATTCCCGCATTCGGGACATATATATGTAGACATATTCTCAATCAGCCCCAGCACCGGGGTTTTGAGCGTGTTGAACATATCAATCGCCTTGCGGGCATCAAGTAGTGCGACATCCTGCGGGGTAGAGACAACAATCGCGCCCGTCAGCTCGGTCTTTTGGCAAAGCGTCAGCTGCACATCCCCTGTACCTGGCGGCAGATCGACGATCAGCACGTCCAACTCGCCCCATTCCACTTGCCCCAGCATCTGCTGCAACGCGCCCATCAGCATCGGCCCACGCCAAACAATCGCCTTATCAGGGTCCATCATCAGACCAATCGACATCATCGTGACGCCATGCGCCTTGAGCGGAATGATCGTTTTGCCGTCAGGCGACGCTGGGCGTTTGTTCACACCCATCATGCGCGGCTGGCTTGGACCATAGATATCGGCATCGAGCAGGCCAACGCGGCGACCTTCACGCGCCAAAGCAACAGCAAGGTTAGAAGAGACAGTCGATTTCCCGACGCCGCCCTTGCCCGATCCAATCGCCAAAATGCGGTCAACACCAGAGGGCCGCGTTGGCCCCGCCTGCGGTGTCGGATGACCGCCAATCTTAAGGCTCGGCGGCGCAGGCTTTGGTGCAGCAGGGCCGTGCGCGGTCAGCACAACAGAAACAGACGTCACCCCTGCCAGCGCAGCAATCGCGGTTTCGGCCGCTTTGCGCTGTGGCTCCATCCTTGCAGCCATGCTCGCATCAGGGGCCTCAATCACGAATCGCACCGTGCCGCCGTCAACACCCAAGGCGCGGATCATGTCGCGGCTCACCAAGTCGCCGCCGTCAGGCAACGTCAGTCGCGACAGAGCGCCCATAATTTCATCACGTGTCACAGCCATCGCATCCACTCCAGTTCGCATATTGCCTTTATTTCCCGCACCATGTCGCATCTTTGACCAAATACGCAAGGCGACAATGCAACCGACAGAATTAACCAACAATTTTATGACGTTAGGTCAGCTTTATCCATGCAATTGCTGCATAGCAGCATTGTCGAGACGTCTATTGTGCAAGTGCAGCGTTACCGCCATCTTAGTCACAACGAAACGCAATACGGCGGATCGGATACGAGTAAGAAAAGAGAATATAACATGGCATATGTAAACACAGCACGCACCGGCGGCATTACACTTTCCCAGCGTTTTGCGGCCCTGCGCGAGAATTTCGCAGCAGCACGCGCCCAGCGCAAGATCTACACAACAACAGTCAACGAGCTCGAAATGCTCTCCAACCGCGACCTTGCTGATCTGGGCATCTCCCGCTCCACGATCAAATCCATCGCTTTGGAAGCCGCATACGGCAATTAATTAAGAATTAGATGCGTATACTCCTCCCTGAAATTACGCATCTAGTCGGACCACACCTGCCAGCCTCCCCTGTGCAAGTGGTCCTGTGAAAGGCGGCGATACCCACCTCCTCCCGGGTATCGCCACCACCCACACCGAAATTCGGTCCTGCCCCTCCCTCCCGAGGTAAGGTCCGATACCACCGCGATCCCCTGCCCACCTCCTCACGGGCGTCAAGGATCGTGAGGAAGCGCCCCGCCTCTTCTCCTCCCGAGATGCGAGCGGGCGCTGATTAATAGAAACGGTCATGCCCACCTCCTCCCGGGCATGACCGTTTTTTTATGTCTGCCGCCGCCGGAAATTCCTGACAGCCCCGTACAAGAAGGGACAGTTTAAGGATCAATCCCATGCGGACCCTCCCCTATGTCTTCCTCTCAATTGCAGGCTGCCTCAGCCTCGCCGGCTTTTTGACATCCACAACATTGTTCTAAAGCCTCTTCCATTGGCCCGTGCGGCAACTATAACGGCTCGAATGACATACGCACTTTTCATTGGCCTTCTCGGCTTTGCCTTCGCCTCCTCGATCACACCGGGGCCCAATAACCTGATGCTGATGGCCTCTGGGGCCAACTACGGCCTGCGTCGCACGGTCCCGCATATGCTTGGCGTAAGCTTGGGCCATGCGTTTATGGTCTTTATGATTGGTGTGGTTTTGCTGCGGGTGTTTGAGGCCTACCCGATCCTCAACACGATCCTTAAGGTCGCAGGCTCCGCCTATATGCTTTGGCTCGCATGGAAAATCGCCAACGCCGTACCGCCAGAGGCAAAAACAGTCGAGGGCAAACCTTTCACCTTCCTGCAAGCCGCCGCGTTTCAGTGGGTCAACCCAAAGGCGTGGATCATGGGCATCACCGCAATCAGCGGCTACGCGCCCCACACATTTGGC
>Ga0115553_1001917_pt1 | contig 12943 bp, 14 predicted proteins | sample COGITO_mtgs_1103_2_FD_87284 | JGI IMG/M metagenome (GOLD analysis project Ga0115553, IMG submission 87284) | Pelagic marine microbial communities from North Sea - COGITO_mtgs_110331 | ecosystem: Environmental > Aquatic > Marine > Epipelagic | place: Germany:Helgoland, sampling site Kabeltonne... | reverse complement strand
TCCTAGTTAGGGTGCGTATTTTGGCCGTTCTGGTGCCCCTCGTGCCAGACAGCTGCTGCCACCTTATTCGTGTATGTAACAAGTTTCTTGCGGGACGAACCGTTCACTTCGGTGTTGGCGATTAATCCTGCGAGGTGGTCTTGCAAAAGAGCACCTCGCAGCGATATTCAAGCGCCATGGCAAAGCTCTATTTCAACTACTCCACAATGAACGCCGGCAAATCGACCGTGCTGTTACAGGCCTCGCACAATTATATTGAGCGCGGGATGCAGACCTATTTGATCATCGCCCAGTTCGATAAACGTGCGGGCGAGGGTCGTATCGGCAGCCGCATTGGCATTGGCGCGGATGCTGATACCTTTGGGATGACCGAAGATCTTTATGCCAAGATTAAAGCCCGTCTGGATGCTGGCCCTTGCGCCTGCATTTTCATTGATGAGGCCCAGTTTCTATCCGAGACCCAAGTCTGGCAGCTTGCCCGCGCGGTTGATGATCTTGGCGTACCGATCATGTGTTTCGGCCTAAGGGTCGATTTTCAGGGCAAGTTGTTTCCAGGCTCTGCCGCCCTTCTCGCCCTGTCCGACGAGATGCGCGAAATCCGCACAATCTGCCATTGCGGGAAAAAGGCGACGATGGTGGTGCGCAAGGATGCGGATGGCACTGTGCTGACCACAGGTGATCAAGTCGCGGTGGGTGGCAACGAGCGTTATGTGTCCCTATGCCGCCGTCATTGGCGCGAGGCCGTGGGCGATACGGCCTAGTTGACCAGATTGGGCAGTGCCGCGCCCTCGTCCCAAGCGATGAGATTATCGATGGCCATTTGCCCCATTGCTTCGCGAACTTCGAGTGCTGCCGTGCCCAGATGCGGCAAGAGCACCACGTTTTCGAGGTCACGCAAGGCCTGCGGCACCAATGGCTCTCGCGCGTAGACATCGAGGCCCGCGCCTGCGATCCGCCCTTCTTGCAAGACGGTAATCAAGGCCGCCTCATCCACCACATCGCCACGCGCCACATTGATGAAAACTGCGGTTTCTTGCATTTCGGCCAGCATTGCAGCGTCAATCATATTGGTATTTGATCCACCACCCGGAACGGTGACAACGATGATATCGGCTTGGCTCATCAACGCGCTGAGGCTTTCGACCTGCCTTGCTGGCACATCCACCTCTTTTTCGGACCGATTGTAGTAGATCACGGGCATGTCAAACCCGTAGTGGCAGCGCTTTGCGACCGCCTGCCCGATCCGCCCCATGCCGACGATACCAAGCCGTTTGCCCGTCACATGGGTGCCCAGCATCTGCGTCGGTTGCCAGCCAAGCCAGAGCCCAGAGCGCAACAGCCGCTCGCCCTCGCCCGCCCTGCGGCAAGCAGAAAGGATCAGCGTCATCGCAAGATCGGCAGTCGCGTCCGTCACAGCATCAGGCGTGTTGGTCACCGCAACCCCCGCCCTTCGCGCTGCATCCACATCGATATGGTTGTAGCCCACACCAAAATTCGCCAGCACCTTACAGCGGATATCGCCAGCAAAGGCCTCAGCAGTGAATTGATCACCCAAAGTCGGCAGGATCACGTCGTAGTCGGCCAATGCGGCCGTCGCCTCATCAACCATCATGCCATCCACGCTTTCGCGCAGATCGACCTCAAAACGCGCCTGTGCTGCCGCGATTGTCGCATCGGGCATGGCGCGGGTGATCAATAGTTTTTTCAATGCATCCGCCCCCCTTTGGGTACTTCAAATTCGGGTTGCGCCAAAACAATCGCGCCTTCCTCGTCAGGAAACCCCAAGACGAGGACTTCTGACATGAACTTGCCAATCTGGCGTGGTGGGAAGTTGACCACGGCCATCACCTGCCGCCCGACCAATTGCTCTGGTGTATAGCGCACAGTGACCTGGGCAGAGGTCTTTTTCTCGCCGATCTCATCGCCAAAATCGACCCACATCTTGATCGCAGGGTTGCGCGCCTCTGGAAAAGGTTCTGCGCGAATGACCGTGCCGACACGCACATCAACCTTCACAAAGTCATCAAGACTAATTTCACCCACGAGCCAACTCCTTTGAACGGTCTGTCGCGGCCTTGACGGCGCGGCCTAGCAAGGCAGGGAAACCGTTTGCCTCATCCATAAGTACTTCTAACGCGGCCTGCGTCGTGCCATTGGGCGAGGTGACATTCACGCGCAACTGGCTCGGATCTTCCTCTGCCGCCTCGGCCAAAGCGCCTGCGCCGGCAACCGTTGCTTTCGCCAGTTGCATCGCCATCGCGGCAGGCAGGCCTTGCGCCTCACCCGCAGCCGCCAATGTCTCGATCAGATGGAAAACATAGGCAGGGCCGGAGCCAGACACGCCAGTGACTGCGTCAATCTGGCCTTCATTTTCCAAATGCACGACTTGACCCACCGCAGAGAGCAACGCCTCCGCCAGCACCATATGCGCGGGCGTCGTATTGCCATTCCCAACAATCGCGGAAATGCCACGGCCAATAGCGGCGGGGGTATTTGGCATCGCGCGCACAATCGGGGTCTGCGCTCCCAGCACATCCTCAAACTTCGCAATCGGGGTGCCAGCCGCGACAGAGACAAACAACGTCGTCCCATTGCCCAGCGCCTGCATCGCAGGCAACGCCTCACCCATCATCTGCGGCTTCACGGCAATCAAGGCAATCGCAGGGGCCTCAGGCACACCCGCATTCACATGCACACCCGTCGACTTTAGCCAATCAGACGGAAACGGGTCCAGCACATAGACGGAACTTGCAGGCAAACCGCCTTCAAGCCAGCCCTTAAGCATTGCACCACCCATCTTGCCACAGCCCAAAAGCACCAAACCATGCTTTGCCACATCTTCCATGTTCATCGCTTTTGCCTTTTTCCGAGGTGAAATATGCTGGGGGGTCTGGGGGGCTAGCCCCCCAGTGTGGCGATGAGGGCGCAGCCCTCAGCGCAAATCAGGCGCGACCGTAAGCGCCACCAATGGCCACTTGCACCGCGTCCGCAGGGGTGCGCTCGGCCCATGTGACCAGTTGAATTGCAGGGTAATATTGCTCACATGCCGCCACAGCCGCGTTAATCATCGTGTCTACCTGATCGGGACCAGCGACCTGATCGCCCGCCAAAACCAACCCGTAACGGTAAACCATCATCTTTTGCTCTTCCCACCACGTGAACGATCCAGCCCAAAGGCGATCGTTAATAGTGTTTAATGTCTCATATAGCGCGGCCATACGGTGCGGAGGCGGTTCCATCTCGAATGTGCAAATCAGGCGCAGGGTTTGGTCATATGCAGACCACGCCAACGTAATGGAATAGGTGCGCCACTGGCCCACAACCGCCATCGCGATCTGATCGTCATGAATGCGGTCAAATTCCCAAGCGTGATGCTCGGCAATATGCTCAACCAAATCAATGGGATGCAGGTCTTCTGCGTTTTCAAAATGCTCTGACAGCGACATATGCTCGGCCTCTTTTTTATGATCAAAGCGTCGGGCAGATTGGCGCTATGACTAGTTGGCTGCTCTAGGAACGGTATAGTTCTCGTCTTGTTCCTACTGCATATGGTGACGGCTTACCCCCCCTCCTGTAAAGCAATTTCTTGGGGATAAGTCGGCTTTGAGACAATTAACATGTGGATAACCAGTGTTAATCACCGCAAAACACCGAAAGGGCGTGTTGGCGGTCGAATAGTGTTCATGCTTCGTTGAGACCGGTGATGGTTTCGACGGATAGTGTCCTCCACTCTGCAAGAACGCGGCCTTTCATTCCTACCTCGAGCGGCAGCAAAGTCCCGCACAGCAGTCATTCAGCACCGTGCCAAAAATCCCATTCAAAACTCAAGCAATTGTTGAAGGTTTTTGGCCCACACGCGGGAACAGACATTAGCTGCATTGCAGAAAACCTGCACTAAGGGCTCTTTCCTGCCGTCAGCTGCTTTTGCACATCTTGTGATATACAGCGCTGTCAACGTCTGGTTGTCGCTATGGGAGGGAATGGTGGATCGGAGGATGAAAGTCGTGGATGTAATGGCTTCAGGGCAGATCAAAGCCCGCGCATCCGTTCTGCAAAGCAAAACCCAAAAACCCGTCCGGTTCGAGATTTCCGAAGGCACCCGCGCCTCGGTGGCGAGGTGGACGGCAGATCCGTTGATGGTCGGGTCCGAATTCCTTTGGCCCGGGCGTTTTCACGAGCGCCTGCATGCCATTGCTCATTACTGGAACACAATCTCAGATTAGCGGTGCACTTCCTCCCTCACCGACCAAATTAAACGAACCGAAACCCATTCCAGTTAGGGCCCACCAGAAATACACAATAAGGCCGCGCACGCCGTAAAGGCGTCGTTCAACACCATGCCGGATGTGCGCGACCTCTGAAGCGTTACTCGCTATCCGTGCCGCCGGTCTCAGGATCGAGGATCGAGACGGTCAACATCATACCATTGTCCTCGTGGAACAGATTGTGGCAATGCAGGACGAATTCACCTGTAAAATCAACCTGTTTACTGGCCATCGTGACCATCGTCCCCGGCGTGTATGTCTCATATTTCTGTGCAGCCTGGGTTAACTGAATGTCTGTGCCCCCAATGCTATCAATATAGATCGTATCCCGCCAGATCGGCATCTGGTAGGTCACTGGGGCATTGTAAACGCGATTTCCCGCGTCATATGTCGACCGACCGAGGGCTTGGAACGAGTTGATATGGATGTGGAAAATATGGGCATCGTTGCTGCTGTAAAGATTCCAGACATCCGTATCGCCTTTGAGCAGCTGAATTTGTGCCGGATCGCCAACGACCGCATCAAAATACTGATCATTCACCACAAAGGCGGGTCTTGAAGGATAGGCCTCGGTGAAGTTCTCTTCGATTGTCTTGAACTCGATCGATTGTGTCGCTGCTGGCCAGACGCCGTCAATCGCAACAGTCGGTGGAACCGGGCGCTGGATGGTTGCCGCTTCAAAAAGGCTGACAGTCGGAATAGTCTGGTTTTTGGTGCTCGGTTCTGCCGTTACCTCAACCATCAGAATTTTGGCAGTGTTCGCATCACCCCCTTCAACGACCATCGGCACAGATCCTTTCGCCGCGCCCTGCAACTGAAAACTGCCCGCGGTGGTGCCCGCCCTTATGAGCAGGTCAAGTCGCTGCCCCGGAGCCAAAGTAATAAGTTCCGCATTGGTCCAATAGGCCTCTGCATCCGTTTCTTTGACCGTATAATCAATCTTGAAGTACTCTGGGTCCAAGAGGGCATCGGGAGCGACGTTAGGAGCGGTGGGCGGCAGCAGTGCAATACCATCCACCGCAATTGCATAGACTTCGGGCGCACCTTCGCCGACGAACTGCGGCACGATGGTCTGGCCGTTCGAAGCATTTACAAAGCGCAGCCGCTTAATCTCGCCCTGATCCATTGTGATGACCGGATTAATCTGTCCGTTGACACCTAAGCCCGGGACAGTCGCAGCTTTGGTCGGTGTCAGCCCGTTGCAGGTGTTGGGATCAAAGTTATCTTCGACGGCACCAACGTAATAGCCATTAGGGTAGAACACGCCTTGCCCTGCCCCCCCACCGGTTGTGGTTTCGAAATAGGAAATGGTTTGCAGCACCACGATCTCTTCATCGTTGGCAGTGATGTTGCAATTCGTGGCCAGAAGCGTGTCAAAGTCGTTTTCGATCTCAGGGGCCCTGACGATGAGTGCGCCTGCCATGCCCGGGCCAACCTGTGCGGCGACCGAGCCGTGCTTGTGCGGATGGTACCAGAAGGTGCCTACGGGATGGTCACTTGGTAACTCATAACGATAGGCATATGAGGTCGCATCCAAGGCGCTCTGGATCGTATGATGTGCAGAGTGTCCGGCATGCTCCGAATGCGGTTTGTATTCGGAATCTAGGATAATCAACACATCATCCGACGGGGCCTGCGGTGAAACGTGCAGGCCATGTGTGTGCAAATTGGTTGAAGTGAAATCATGAGGCTTCCAGCCTGACAAGTTGTCCACAACACCAGGGATCGCATCCGCGCCGCAGCCTTGGATTGCATTTTTCAGCAGAACCCCCGTTGTCTTACCACGTTCCATAGTAAGCGTTGGACCAACAATGGGTTGACCGCCGTTAGCCTTTGTCATGTCAACATAGGCCGGAATTCGCAGGGTCGTGCCATTGAAAGGTGCATCTGTCCGTGTCTCGCATCCTAAAGCGTAAAACACGTCAGGCACTTGATCTCCGCCTGTAAAGTTTACATCCATATGTTGGAGCCAATGCTCGACCAGAAACTCAAGATACTGTTCTTCAAGCGTTTCTTCGAATTTTTCCGTAAAAGCCAGTCCATGGGGCGTTTGGATCGCTTTGGCAAGATTGGCCGGACTCGCAAATACGGTACCTACGGCATGAGTTTCCGCGCGCGCTGTGGGCACAAAGGCGATTGCAAAAGTAGTCGCCGCTGTCGATTTCAGAAATGCGCGCCGCGATAAAGGTGAATGGGCTGTCGGGTTCATCGTCGATCTTCCTTATAATTTTTAAAATAAGAGGTGCTTAAAAGCACGCTAAAAAGATGTGCTTAAAAGTACGCCAGAAAGATGTGCTTAAAAGCACGCTAGAAAAATTATATCAGGCACACAGCGTAAAAGTGCTATTGGCCTAAAAGTTGCAACCAAAACCACTGAGCAGGTCGCCAGGTGATGAATTCGCCAGTCGAAAAACTGGGGGACTTCAAAACACTCTGCATGAAGTCTTCTTAACTTAGGGAACTGCCATTCTTACGACTTGCAGCTTAAGTCGAGCTGGGCTTGAAATCGGCCTCTGGGGCAGCGAGGTATCAGCACGTCTGACCGCTTATGCTCAATAACTAATGAGCAACCTTGCGGCCGGTAACAGCTATATATTGACACTTGCCAACGCCCTAATCACCCCCCGTGAAAACTGTCTACCTAGGTTTCGAAGGTGTTATTAACGTCCGCTTTTTCCGTTCGGAAGTGACGGCCTTGTTAGTGCAGTGAAGGTCTCTTTGCCGCCATCCTTAGCGGGTATTAGCTTCCCCCTGCCCTATTTCTAGCGTGTGTTCTTCTTTTGGTATGAACACGTTGATCTGTATACTGAAACGAGGTGACAGGCCTCAAGTTCCAATCGGTGACTTCATAAGAGAAGCGGGAACGAGCTATGTTAGCAAAGGTTTTGGCCCGCTATACGCTACCCTCTCATGTATTTTACATGCGTGGCGTGTTTACTTCTTCTTCGCCTCAAACGCTTCGATCCGCGCCAGCAGTGCTGCGTTCTCTTCGCGCGCTTTTTGCGCCATGCCGCGCACAGCCTCAAATTCTTCGCGCGTCACGAAATCGCGATCGGCGAGCCAGCGATCCATCATGCCGCTCATCGCGGTGCCGGCCTCATCTTTGGCGCCTTGGGCCACGCCCATTGCATTTGTCATCAAGGCGCTGATGTCGTCGAGTATCTTGTTTCTGGTCTGCATCGCAGTCTCCAATTCTATCTGATTGCTATATGGGGCAAGGTTTCCCCGCGTTCAACCTCTTGACTTCAACATGGCTGCAAGGAAGGTAGGCGCCATGATAGCAGCCATCACATTCCCCGACATTTCGCCCGAGATCTTCAGCCTCGATCTTTTCGGTTTCCACTTTGCCCTGCGCTGGTATGCGATGGGCTATATCGTGGGGATCATGCTCGGTTGGCAGTTGCTGAAGGCCGCGCTTAAGCGTGACTCGCTTTGGACTGCTGGTGCTCCGATGGTGCCTGCCAAGATGGAAGACCTGCTCACCTATATCGTCATGGGTGTGATTGCGGGCGGCAGGCTTGGGTATGTGTTGTTCTACAAACCAGCCTATTACCTCGCCAATCCGATTGAGATCCCGCAAATCTGGACGGGTGGCATGTCGTTTCACGGTGGGTTTATCGGGGTGATCGTCGCCGTTTATCTGTTTAGTCGCCGCCATAACGTGGCCCTGCCCAAGCTGGCCGATGGGATCGCCCTTGCGGCCACGCCCGCGATCTTGCTGGTGCGCATCGCCAATTTCATCAACGCCGAGCTTTGGGGCCGCGAGACAACGGTCCCTTGGGGCGTCATTTTCCCAACTGCGCCTGACGGCAGTGGCCCGCGTCACCCGTCCCAGCTTTATGAAGCGGGTCTTGAGGGGTTGCTGCTCGGCACGATCCTGATCCTGCTGGCGTTCCGCTTTGGGGGTCTAAAGAAGCCTTGGCTGCTGACGGGTACATTCTTTACAGGCTACGGCATCGCCCGTTTCCTCGTTGAGTTCGTCCGCCAACCCGATGCGCAATTCATAACCGAGGGTAATCCGCTGGGCCTTGCGTTTCACATGAATGGTTACGGGCTGACCATGGGCCAGACCTTGACCCTGCCGATGATCCTGATTGGAAGCAGCGTTGTGATCTGGGCGCTGCGCAGATGACCAAGCTGGGTGCTTTGCTGGCCCAGCGCATTGCCGCGACAGGTCCGATGACTTTGGCCGATTATATGGCCGATTGCTTGATGCATCCACAGTTCGGCTATTACGCGACCCGCGATCCGTTTGGTGCGAGTGGTGATTTCACCACGGCCCCCGAGATCAGCCAGATTTTTGGCGAGTTGATCGGGCTGTGCCTTGCGCAGACGTGGATGGACCAAGGCGCGCCTGCACAAATCACCCTCGCCGAGATTGGCCCCGGTCGTGGCACGCTGATGGCGGATGCGCTGCGGGCCACGCGGGGCGTCGTAGGCTTCCATGCTGCTCTTTCCGTGCATTTCATCGAGACATCGCCCACCCTGCGCAAACGTCAGGCCGAGGCCGTGCCAGATGCCACGTGGCACGACAGTATCGAGACATTGCCGCAAGCCCCGCTTTATCTAGTCGCCAACGAATTCTTTGACGCGCTGCCGATCCGCCAGTTCACCCGCGATAAGGCAGGTTGGCGCGAGCATATGGTGGGGGTTCAGGGCGATACGTTATTGATGGGTCTGTCTGCACCTGCGCCGATTGCACTGTTAGAGGACCGCCTGTCCGACACGAAGGAGGGCGATATCGTCGAGCACTGCCCTGCCCTGCCCAGCATCGTCGGTGAGATGAGCCAGCGGATTGAGGCGCATGGCGGTGCGGCCCTGATTATCGACTACGGCGACTGGCATTCACTTGGTGATACCTTGCAAGCGCTGCAAAACCACGAGACGGCCAATCCCTTTGCCAATCCGGGCATGGCCGATCTGACGGCGCATGTGGATTTCGAGGCGATTGCCAAAGCCGCCACCTGTTTTACCCGCGTCACACCGCAGGGGGTTTTCCTTGAACGGCTTGGTATCACACCGCGTGCGCAGGCCCTCGCGAAGGGCTTGACCGATGCAGCCCTTGAGGCGCACATTCAAGCGCATTGGCGGCTGACACATCCAGACGCCATGGGGTCGCTTTTCAAGGTAATCGGTTTGTTTCCCTCAAACGGCATTCCACCAGCGGGATTAGAGACATGACACTCGACATTATCACCCACGATTTGTTGGACGGCACGCAGCACGGCTTTTTCGGGCGCGGGGGTGGCGCATCGTCAGGTGTGTTTGCGGGGCTGAACTGCGGTTTTGGCAGCTCTGACCAACACGATATCGTCGCCATCAATCGGGGCCGCGTGGCTAAGGCGCTGGGTGTCGCGGACACGCATCTGATGGGCGTGCATCAAATCCATTCGGCGGATTGTGTGACGGTGTCAGAGGTAAGCGCCGATAAGCCCAAGGCCGATGCGCTAGTGACTGCAACGAAAGGGATCGCCCTTTCCGTACTGACCGCAGATTGCCAACCAGTGCTGTTTGCGGACAAGGACGCGGGCGTGATCGGTGCGGCACATGCAGGCTGGCAAGGGGCGCTGAACGGCGTACTCGATGCGACAATCGATGCGATGGTGGGGCTTGGGGCGACACGCGAAAACATCGTGGCGGTGATCGGCCCGTCTATCAGCCAGAAAGCCTATGAGGTTGGGATCGACTTCGCCGAGCGGTTTATCGACGAAGATCACGCCAACGCGCGGTTCTTTGCGAATGGGGCGATTGGCAAGATGCAGTTCGATCTGCCCGCGTTTGGTTTGGCACGGCTTCGGGCCGCTGGGATCAAAGATGCGGCTTGGACGCGGCATTGCACCTATGCGAACCCTGACCGATTCTACAGTTACCGCCGCACATGTCACAATAAAGAGGCCGACTACGGACGGTTGATTGCGGCCATCAGGCTTTGACTTAGGCGAGATTGGGGCGCGGAACTGCCTCAATTGAACGAAACAATCATGGGTTTTTATCCCCTATTGTTTTTACGACCTGCCGATTTCCCTTATTTTACTGGCGCTTCACAACAATCGTGAATTGCGGCCAACATTTCTTAACTTTTCTGTGAAAAACTTTATCCATGCCAAATTCTTGCCCCGCTCAAACAGCAAGATGTACTCAACGCCGCCAATGAAGACGGCAAACATGAGGAGCGATAAAATGGGTTCTAGCAAACGTTGGATCGACAACACGATCGAAGAAGCAAACAAGTGCGAAACGAAAATGCCATGGGAACGTGGCCTGCGCCGCCAAGCGATGATTGCGCGCCGCCTTGCCCAAACCGAGAAGCCGACAACGGTTTCCCTGCCGCCGATGCCTGCCTTTATGACGATGGCCATCAGCGCCGAAACGAAATTACCGGCCTCCCCCTCCTAAGGCCCGCTTCCCAAGAGCGCTAAGAGCCGTGTGGTCCCTCCCCCACACGGTTTTTTGCTGTCTTGATTCGGAGCTATCTAGATTTGGTTCGCGCCAATTTTGCGCGAAATGTGGCAGGTTCGATCACGCCCCGAGAACAATCTTGCTCAATTAACCATGATTGATGCCCATTTGTGGCAGGATCACAAAAGACTTTGACAAGATGAACACTTTTGGGCCACATTCACACCAACAGCAATCATCTCCTCAGATGTTGTCGGTGGGGCCGACAGATGATGTGACAAACCGAAAGGTTAGACACATGACTTATACGCCTCCCACCACCGCAGGCCTCGCGGTGGAATCCTATACCTCTCCGGCCCAATCGGGACGGATCGCTAGTCCAAGTGGGCAACCTCTCCGCGTGATGCCTCTCATGCGTACATATGAAGTTGCCCACTTGACCACCTCCCTCACAATCGAAGAAAATATCGTCATTGCACCCGCTTTGCCTGTGTTTGAAACGGCCTTTGCCGCCTTTGGCCGTGGCGCGATTTTGCGCACCGAAAATGGGCCAATGGCCGTCGAAGACCTGCTGCCTGGTGACCGCGTGATGACCGCAGAATCTGGGTTTCAGACGCTGATGTGGCGCGGTGCGATCACATTGCATCCTGCTCGCAACGGTCAGCCGTCGCTTGGTGCGATGACGCGGATTACCACTGACGCGATGGGATATGGTCGCCCTAACCCTGATCTGGTCCTAGGACCATCGGCGCGCATTCTCTACAAGAACCCTGCCATCAAGATGCTGACAGGCACCGCCAGTGCGCTGGTGCCAATCCGCGATTTTGTCGATGGTAGTTCGACGATCGCGCTCAACCCCATAAGCCCTGTGCAGTGCTATCAGCTTGGTTTTAAAGGCCATTGTTGTGTGAATGTGAACGGGATCGATGTGGAAACACTGCATCCCGGCCCTGCTCATTTTCTACGACTGACAGGTGCCATGAAGCTGTATTTCGAGCAACTCTTTGCCCATAAAGCCGATCCTGCGGATTTTGGTCCGATGATCGCCCCGCGCTTGCGCATGGACGATATCAACCTTGTGACCGCCGCTTAGGCGTTCTGCGCAAGGCGGGCTTCCAGCACGTCGAACGGCACACCGGGTTCATCCTTGGCACCACGGATCACCAGCGAGGTTTTCACGCTGGCCACATTGGCGGCACTGGTCAAATCCTCGGTCAGGAACCGCTGGAAGCTACGCAAATCAGGTGCCACGCATTTGAGCACAAAATCGACTTCACCGTTGAGCATATGGCACTCGCGCACCAGCGGCCAGGATTGGCAGAGCTTCTCGAATGCGGACAGGTCAACCTCGGCTTGACTGACCAATCCCACCATCGCGAAAACCTGCACTTCAAAGCCAAGTTCGCGCGGGTCCACATCCGCGTGATAGCCGCGAATGAACCCCTGTTCTTCCAGCGTGCGCACACGGCGCAGGCACGGCGGCGCGGAAATGCCCACGCGCTTGGCCAGCTCAACGTTGGTCATCCGCCCATCGGCCTGCAATTCGGCCAGAATCATACGGTCAATTTCGTCAAGCTTGGTGCCGGGCATTTTCATAGAGTCCTCGCTGGAATTTTAGAAAGACTACGCCAAACACCCCGTTTGCGCAATAATGTTTCAAGGTGGCGCAAGATAATTCTGCCCAGCCTCTAAACCGCGACAATCAGGCGGGGTTTTAACCACGCGCCCGCGCGGCTATATCTGGGGAAATTCCTGTTCATAAAGGGGCTCGTCCCATGTCTGCCATCCGTCATACCAAAGTTCTGATCATTGGCTCCGGCCCTGCTGGCTATACCGCTGGGGTTTATGCGTCCCGCGCGATGCTGGAACCAATTCTGATCCAAGGAATCGAGCCGGGCGGTCAATTGACCACCACCACCGAGGTCGAAAACTGGCCCGGTGATAGTGAGGTCCAAGGCCCTGATCTGATGGTGCGGATGGAGGCCCACGCCCGCGCGATGGGCTGCGAGATTATCGGCGATATCGTCACGAACTTGGACCTGTCCAAGCGTCCGTTTACCGCGCAAACTGATAGCGGCACGGTTTACACAGCCGACGCCGTAATCCTGTGTACCGGTGCGCGGGCGAAATGGCTGGGCCTGCCATCTGAGGAAAAGTTCAAAGGTTTTGGCGTTTCGGCCTGTGCGACTTGCGACGGGTTCTTTTATCGCGGCATGGAGATCGTGGTTGTGGGCGGCGGCAACACCGCTGTTGAAGAGGCGCTGTTCCTGACAAACTTT
>Ga0115553_1001912_pt1 | contig 12953 bp, 15 predicted proteins | sample COGITO_mtgs_1103_2_FD_87284 | JGI IMG/M metagenome (GOLD analysis project Ga0115553, IMG submission 87284) | Pelagic marine microbial communities from North Sea - COGITO_mtgs_110331 | ecosystem: Environmental > Aquatic > Marine > Epipelagic | place: Germany:Helgoland, sampling site Kabeltonne... | reverse complement strand
TTAACACCACATTACCCTCGTATCGTGTTTCTCCCACCATTTCATCTCGCACGGCTTCGTCCGCTTCGATTTGAATGGGTTGGTCACGATCTGAATCGAGTGCACTGACATAAGGGGTTGTAAGCAGCAGCCACGCCAACACCACTCCAATGGCGATACGAACGTTCTTATTCATACTGAGTTCTGACATTTCCCTTCAGTGTTGCGGTATTGGCAACCAAATCCAGCTCAAAACCCGCCCCAGTAGTTTTGCTACCCCGTCCGGTGAGCGATACTGCATCATGGCCTTCGGCGCGTTTTTGATCCATGTAGAGGCGCATTGTTTCAGTCTTCAGCGTCGCTTGGTTTGTGGCTTCATACACTGTGACCCCATCCTGCAAGGCAAGTTCACTGGAGCGCTCATAAAGTACGCCCGCATCTGCCGCGATATCCCACCGCAAATCGTTGTCACCCTGCGTTTGATAGCGAATACTTTTCAAGTTGGTTTTCTCACTGCCGAGCTGCCGTTCTGCCGAGCCAATATGCATGACTTCAGAGGCCGCCCCGGTCGGTGAGAACTGTGTTCTTGTGCCACCTTTAACGTAGCTCTCCACAACCGACCCATCACTTTCTTTTGGTTCGAAAAGAGGGGTAGCCGGTGTTAACGATTGCCAAAAGCTGACGCTCAATGCGCATCCTACGACGATGATGGTTAACCATTTCAATGAAATTCGCTCAGCCGTATGGGCAGCAGTCCCTGCGATACTAATAAGAAATCGGCCAAAGCGCGCACGGCGCCTCTGCCGCCTGAAAGGGGCGCTATCCAGTCAGCCATATCTTGAACAGGCGCTGCCGCGTCGTTAGGGCAAGCAGCCAGCCCCGCTATTTTCAATGCACTCAGGTCCGGTAGGTCGTCCCCCATGTAAGCGACGCGAGAGGCCGGCAGAGCGCGCTCGTCGAGTAACGCTTGTAGCGCCACGCCCTTATCTTCACGCCCCTGTACTAACGTGACAATGCTGAGTTCTGCGGCTCGGCGCTCAACGGCTGCAGAGACCCTACCCGTGATAATGGCGACCTCGATCCCGCTTTTTTGCAGTAATTTGATACCCAATCCGTCTTTGATATTGAACGATTTGATTTCGTCTTGATTGCCTGCTCCGTAAAGCAGTGAGCCGTCGGTCAGGACTCCGTCAACATCGAGTACCAGTAATTGAATGTCCTCTGCTTTCTGAGCGGCTCGACCGTTCATGAGATACCTGCTTTGAGTAAGCCGAGTAGGGTGACGACACCGTGCACAGCGCCCTGCTCATTGACGATGACCAGGGCGCTAATTTTATGGCGCTCCATCATGCTCATCGCTTCCGCGGCTAACATCTCTTCGGTTGCAGTTTGCGCGCCGAGGGTCATGGCGCTCATCAGCGGCGTGCTCTGAAGGTCTTTCTGGTCAGCCACCGCCCGCCGAAGATCACCGTCGGTAAACACCCCGCACAAACTATCATGCTCGTCGACCACGGTGGTCATGCCAAGCCCTTTTTCAGTCATTTCATACAGCGCATCGATCAGGGCCGCCGAAGTCGATACTTTGGGTATTTCTGCTCCGCTGACCATGACATCGCTGACGCGTAACAACAGTTGTCGGCCCAGCGCGCCGCCCGGATGTGAAAAGGCGAATTCCTCGGCGGTGAAGCCTCTGGCCTCAAGTGCCGCAATGGCTAACGCGTCGCCCATCACCAGTGCTGCAGTGGTGCTGGCCGTGGGGGCGAGATTCAGTGGGCAAGCCTCAGTTTTGATCGCCGCCAGCAAGTGAACATCTGACGCCCGTGCCAGTTCAGAGGTCGCATCACCGGTAATGCTGATGAGAGAGATATTCAGTCTTTTGATCAGTGGTAATAAAGTGAGAATTTCGCTGGTGCCGCCGCTATTCGACAATGCCAAGACACAATCGTTACGGGTGATCATCCCCATATCTCCGTGAGAGGCTTCTCCTGGATGAACAAAAAATGCGGGCGTGCCAGTGCTCGCTAGTGTGGCAGCGATCTTGCCGGCGATATGGCCGCTCTTACCCATGCCCGTGACGATCACCCTGCCTTCTGTCGCCATTATGCAGCGGCAGGCCGCACCAAAGTCCGAGCCAATCGAGCGCCCCAATTCAGACACTGCTTGGCTCTCTAGCGCAATGGTGCGCCGAGCGGATTCGATAAAAAAATGATCGTCTTGTGAAGCCATGGTTAGGGTGTCGTGAAAAGCCAAAAATAATAGGCAATGTAAAGTGCCAGCAGAACCATTCCAGTATTGCGTGTCAACGTGCTCACACCAGAGTGTCTATTCCAACCGTACAGCGCTGCGAGAGCAAGTACGAGAGTTGTGACAAATACCGCTACCAAATCGCGGTGCAACACCTCAGCTTGCAGATTTAGAGTCCCCCAGAAGCCGGGAATGGCCAGCACTAGCAGCAGATTGAACATGTTGGAGCCAATAATCGCGCCAATGGCCATATCCGCCTTACCCTTGAGTGCGCTCATCACCGAAGCGGCCATTTCGGGCAAACTGGTGCCAACGGCAACAACGGTTAACCCAATGACGAGCTCTGATACGCCCAGCGAGGCGGCGATCTGTGATGCAGCCCAGACTAAAGCGCGCGAGGAGGCGATCAACACGCCCAAACCACCGAGGAAGGTGAGCCACGCGGCGACAGGGGACAGCGGTGGAATGGCGGGTGCTTCGCTCTCGCTATTAGGCTGCTGTCCGTGTCGAATAATGTAAAGAAAGAACAGCCCCAGTGCGACCAGCAGTACGAGGCTGTCACCGCGCGAGAGAGCCAGGTCGAACAGCAAGGCGGCAGCCAGCATGATCGCCAAAACGAGCAGGGGCAGATCGATGAAGGTTGTATTTTTCCCGAGGGTAATTGAGGTGACTAACAGCGTGATGCCCAGCACTAGGCCGACATTGGCAATATTGGAGCCCAGCGCGTTCCCGACAGCCAGATCGCCAGACCCTGACCATGCTGACATGACGGAAATCAAAATTTCGGGCGCAGATGTCCCCACTGACACAATCGTCAGTCCGATCATCATGGGCGTGAGACCGGCTCGCTGCGCAATCGCCGAGGCGCCGTCTACGAATTTATCGGCACTCCAGACCAGAGCGACCAAGCCGATAACAATGACCGCCGAGAACCACAACACTATCTCTGTCCTTATTTCTTCCATAATCCGGGCAAGTCGCCCGCCCGCTGATCGGGTATCATGGCACATCACTGAGCAACGCTTTAGCCTGTCAGTGAGATGACAGACCGAGAGCCATGGAGTCTAACCCAGTCCAGACAGACAGGGGGGGGCAGTCGAGAGAGCGTTCACGCGCTGCGAAAAGTTGGTGGCAAGGATCATTGCTGTAAAGAGTTATTACTGGAAAGGGTCGGAGGTTATCGTGTATCGCAAGCTAGTATGTCTGCCATGGGTCACTGCAATAGGGCTCTGTTTCGCCTTGTCGGCTGCCAGTGCGCCTGATGAGCCCGCTACAGATAATGCAGGTCCGGCCGAGGTTGTCTCAGGTGTGACGGCAGAGGTGATGAGCGTGGTTGCTCAGGCCAATACCTATTTTGAGTCGGATCCTGAGCGCTATTACCGAGAGATCGATAATGCGCTGGCCAGTCTGGTCGATTGGCGTGGCTTTGCGACGGCGGTAATGGGGCAGTACTACAGCCGAGGAAAATCGTTAGACCCACTGGGCCGGCAGGCATTGAAGGCGCAACGTGATCGCTTTGCGGTGGTGCTAAGAGAGGGATTGATACAGAGCTATGCCAAGGGGTTATTAGCCTTTGGTGGTGCGCAAATGGAAGTGATGGGTGTCGAAGCCTCGCCAGAGAGCACTCGCATTGCGTCGGTGACGCAAGCTGTTTACGGGGAGTCTGATCGTGTTTACACGATCCGATACCAAATGGGCCAGTACCGAGACGGCTCTTGGAAACTGCGTAATCTCATCATTGAGACGATTAACCTGGGAGAGATTTATCGCAATCAATTCAACGCCCTCGCGCAGAGTGCGAATGGCGACCTTGATCTGGTGATTGATCAGTGGAATGCCACGATTGCCCAACAAGCAGAGGATTTGGTTCGTGACTGAGCAAAAATTGATTGAGCTGATACTCGCGGCGTTTCCTGGTGCTGAGGTGTCGGTGGCATTAAATGGTGGGCATGTTGATATCACGGTGATCAGCGCTGACTTTGCTGGCATGCGTCCCGTGGCGAGGCAGCAGCGCGTCTATGCGCCATTGGCCGCTCTAATTGCCGATGGCACCTTGCATGCGGTGAATATCAGTGCAGTAACACCAGACGCTGACGGCTGAGTCGAGCGTCGCTATGGACAGTTTGATTGTTCGGGGTGGTCACCGACTCGATGGAACACTGAGGGCCTCGGGGTCAAAGAATGCGGCGTTGCCGATTATGGCGGCGACCCTATTGACGCAAGGTGTGTGTCAATTAGAGCGTATCCCCGTGTTGCGCGATATTGCGACTATGCTCACCCTGCTGTCGAGTTTAGGTGCCACTGTTTCGAGAGCAGCTGACGGTGGGGTCCTGGTCGACAGCAATCAAGCCTGCGAAGTGAGGGCGCCCTATGATCTCGTTAAAACCATGCGCGCCTCTATTTTAGTCCTCGGTCCATTGCTTGCCCGGCATGGAAAAGCAGCGGTGTCCTTTCCGGGAGGCTGTGCCATTGGGAGTCGACCTGTCGACCTCCACATTCAAGCACTGGAAGCGATGGGTGCAACGATTTCGATAGAGGGCGGTTACCTCGTTGCTGAGGCGCCTCAAGGGCTCGTCGGAACGGAATTCACGTTTGATGTCGTCACAGTAGGGGGCACCGAAAATGCCGTCATGGCGGCATCACTTGCAACAGGCACAACCGTGTTACGTAACGTCGCCCGTGAGCCAGAAATTGTCGATTTAGTGCGGTTTCTCAGGTCTATGGGAGCTGATATTACAGGGGAAGGCACCGAGATGCTCACCATCCGGGGGGTGCCAGTGCTCACCGGGGGAACTTACTCGGTCATGCCCGACAGAATCGAGGTCGGCACTTATCTGGTGGCTGCCGCAGCCACTGGGGGCAGGGTGCGAATGACGGATATCGACCCCAGCGTCTTAGGCGTCATCACGGACAAGTTGCGCAGTGCAGGGGCATCGGTCTGGGAGGGCGATAATTGGGTCGAGGTAGACATGGAGGGTCGACGCCCCGAAGCAGTCGATATTATGACAGAGCCGTTCCCAGGGTTTCCGACTGACATGCAGGCGCAGTTTACTGCCCTTAACGCAGTGGCAAACGGTGAGGCCCGTGTGACAGAGACAATTTTTGAAAACCGATTGATGCAGGCTCACGAGATGAGGCGGATGGGTGCGCAAATTGTCATTGAGGGCAATACGGCGGTCATCTCTGGGCAGCCGTCTCTGCAAGGTGCTCCCGTGATGGCGTCTGACCTCAGGGCTTCTGCGAGTTTGGTAATCGCGGGTCTAGTGGCGTCAGGTGAGACGCGCATTGATAGGATTTATCATATTGATCGTGGCTACGAAAACATAGAAGGTAACTTGCAATCACTGGGCGCAGATATTCAGCGCGTATCAGGCTGACAGGTGGTGGAAAGATCATGAAGATAGCGGACCCGATAACCATAGCGTTGACCAAGGGGCGGATTCTTAAAGAGACGCTGCCGCTGTTGGCAAGGGTGGGTATTGAGCCAAGCGAGGATCTCGACGCGAGTCGCAAACTCATTGTGCCTACTACGTTAGCAAACGTTCATCTCGTTATTTTGCGCGGCTCAGATGTACCGACCTACGTCAAGCATGGTGCGGCAGATGTTGGCATTGCCGGCAAAGACATGCTTTTGGAGTTTGGTGGAGAGGGTATTTATGAACCGCTCGATCTGGGTATTGCGCGATGTCGACTGATGACGGCAGGTCCCCGATTATCGGAGACGGCACAGGCACCGCGGCGTCGCATCAGAGTCGCGACCAAATTCCTCAATACTGCGAGAGCGCACTACGCGGGAAAAGGTATCCACGCAGACTTGATTAAGCTTTATGGCTCGATGGAATTGGCACCGTTAATGGGGTTGGCCGATGAGATTGTTGATATTGTCGATACCGGCAAAACACTCGAAGAGAACGGTATGGTCCCTCTTGAGTTAATCGCAGAGGTGTCTTCGCGGTTGATTGTGAACAAAGCTTCAATGCGGACCCGTCACACTTCTGTGCGGATGTTGGTCGACGCGCTTGCCGAGGTTGTTGGGGTGCAGGAGTGATGCGATGACTGATGCCACGATTGCTCGCCTAGATACGACGCACAGTGACTTTGAGTCGCACTTTAGTGCGTTATTGATCAGTCCTTTTGAGTCTGATGTTGGGCTGTCGCAGAAGGTTGCGGACATAGTGCGCGCGGTTGCCTCAGAAGGTGATGAGGCTGTGACGAGATTCACTAACGAATTTGATCACCGCGATGCGAACAGTCTGGTCGACTTGACGATCTCGCAGGAGGCATTGGATGCGGCACTGTCCACAATCGCGCCCGACCTTCGCGATGCGTTGACGCTTGCGGCAGAGCGCATTCGTGACTTTCACCAACGTCAGCTCGCTGAGAGCTGGCAGTATGAAGACGGTGAGGGCAATGTCCTGGGGCAGCGAGTGTCGCCCTTAGATCGTGTCGGCGTTTATGTTCCGGGCGGACGGGCCAGTTATCCCTCTTCCGTCTTAATGAATACGATCCCTGCCAAGGTGGCGGGCGTGGCAGACATTGTGATGGTGGCCCCTGCGCCGCAGGGTGAGCTCAATCCGGTTGTGTTAGCGGCGGCAAGTCTTGCTGGGGTCGATAAGGTTTATAGTGTTGGGGGTGCGCAGGCGATTGCGGCTTTGGCCTATGGCACCCAGACCATCGCCAAAGTGGATAAAATTGTCGGTCCGGGAAATCGCTTTGTTGCGGAGGCCAAGCGGCAAGTATTTGGTCGTGTTGGGATTGATATGGTGGCGGGACCGTCTGAGATTCTCATCATTGCAGACGGTACGGTGGATCCGGAGTGGGTCACGATGGATCTGTTTGCACAGGCCGAACATGACGAATACGCCCAAGCCATTTTGATTTCACCCGACCAGGCTTATCTAGATGAAATCCGCACCTGTATCGACCGAAAGCTCCCGGAGATGTCTCGGCGCGATATTATTGGCGTTTCTCTGCGTCAGCGTGGTGCGCTGGTGAAGGTGCCGGATCTGATGAGTGCCGTGGCGCTGAGTAATCGGTTGGCACCAGAGCACCTCGAGCTGGCGGTGGCGGAACCGCGTGCGTTGTTAGATCAGATCGGCGCAGCGGGAGCGATTTTTATGGGTGCGATGTCCTCGGAGTCACTGGGCGACTACTGTGCTGGCCCCAACCACGTGTTGCCCACTTCCGGCTCAGCGCGCTTTGCGTCGCCACTGGGAGTTTATGACTTTCAGCGTCGCAGCAGTGTTATCGGCGTGTCTGCAGCAGGGGCACGCCTATTAGGTGATGTCGCCGCCAAGATAGCGGATGCGGAGTCACTAGAGGCCCATAGTCTGAGTGCTCAGATGAGAATACCCAACTCGCATTGAGTTGCCAGCCGGTCAGCCGTTATTGCCCCGTGTGCCGACCACCGCTGCGATCTCCACCAGCAGACCATCTCTATCGACTTGTACCCGCAAAAGATGGCCTGGGCGTAGGCGTGCAATCTGCATCATGGCGGCACGGCCATCCACCACCACTGCGTCGTCCATCGCGACGATAATATCGTTTAGCGCGATACCTGCGCGCTCCGCCGGACCGTCAGATGCGAGGTCGGTCACAATCAGTTGCTGCACTGCCCGCCCAGAAGCGTCCTCGCTGAGGAGCACTTCCACGCTGACCCCAAGCCAACCGCGGATAACATGACCGTAATTGACGATGTCATTGAGTGCAGTGGCGGCCAGTTCGCTCGGTGTGGCTAAGTTGATGCCAATCCCCGTTGCCTCCCCGCCGTCATCACCGCCTGCGGTGTAAATGAGGGTGTTGATGCCCACTAGCCGTCCTTTAGCATCAATCAATGCTCCACCTGAGCTACCCAGGTGAATGGTTGCGTCGGTCTGGATGTAACCCTCATAGGTGGAGAGCTGCAAGCCAAATCGGCCAACGCCAGAAATAATGCCCTGAGATACCGAGTGGCCAAAGCCATAAGGATTGCCGATCGCCAGTACCACGTCACCCACGGCAATTCCCTGTGAGTCAGCCAATTCAATCGGTGTCAACGCCGGTAGATCGATGCGAAGGATCGCTAGATCGGTGTCTGGGTCGTTACCGACAACAAAGGCATTGGCAGAGCGGCCATCGGCCAGCAAGACTTGAATCGCATCGGCGCCTGCTATGACGTGATTATTGGTCACAATGTGGCCCTCAGCGGTGAGGATGACGCCAGAACCCAGTGACCGCTCAATGCGTTGGCCGCTCCCCCGATTCGATCGGAAGCGGCGTTGCCAAGGGGAATTGAGTCGCGGGTCTATCCGGGATTCGACCAGCTTGGCGGTATAGATGTTGACCACCGAAGGCGTGGCACGTGCCACGGCCTCTCGATAACTGCTCGTTGCAGCACTTTCTGTGGAGTGGCGCGTATCCAGTACCCACTTGTCTAAAATAAGTGTCGCAGCGAGCACGCCGACCAGAGCGGGCCAGATGATGGCAATCAAATTCTGTTTCACAGGAGCCTCCTGTGCCCATTGTAAATCATGGCGCGGTGGTTATTCTCTTCATTTTGACATGTAACTTGAGTGAGCTATGGCCTGTACCCGAGACCAAATGACTGATTTTTTTGACGCGCTGCTCCACCCGGATGATTTTTCCGACTACTGCCCCAATGGTCTGCAAGTCGAGGGCAAGTCGCAAATTAAGCATTTGGTGACTGGCGTCACCGCGAGTCAGGCGTTAGTGGACGCCGCGATTGCCGAGGGGGCCGACGCTATCCTGGTTCATCACGGCTATTTTTGGCGCGCCGAGGATCCCCGCATTGTGGGGATAAAGGCGCAACGGTTGCGAGCACTCCTGGCGGCTGAGATTAACTTGTTCGCTTACCATCTTCCGCTCGACTGTCACCCGGAGGTGGGTAATAACGTGACGCTGGGACACTTGATGGGCGTAGCAGATCCACGGCCCCTCGATGCCAGTGACAGTCAGCTTCCTCTTTACGCTGGTAGCTTACCCGCTCCGATAGCTGTCGAACAGCTAGCGGAAAATATGACCACTGTCTTAGACCGCCCGCCACTGCTGATCGGTGAGGGGGCAGTGCAGTACCTTGTCTGCTGCACTGGGGGAGGACAGGGCTATATCGACCGTGCCGCCGATGCGGGCGCTGACGTTTTTATTACCGGTGAGATATCTGAGCAGACAGTCCATGTGGCGCGCGAGCGCGGCGTCGCCTTTATTGCGGCCGGGCATCACGCGACGGAGCGCTACGGTGTGCAAGCAGTAGGTGAGCGCGCAGCTTCAGCCTTGGGTTGCACGCATCGGTTTATCGACTGTCCGAACCCTGCTTGAACGGCTCAGGCGGCGGAACTGTCCGACTTCTCGAGTCCGAATGTTTCAGATAATTGGCCCTGCTCATCTGGCTTTTTGGGCGCATAGTCTAAGGGTTGAGCGACCTCGACGAGGTGAGGCTTTTCTGCAGAATCGTGGGGAGGCGCGGACAGAGCGGGTTCGGACATAGTGATCTGATCACCACACAGTTGATCTGCGCCATTGGCGAGGTGCGTGTAAACCGAACGGTAGTCGTCGGTCAGCTTGTTGAGTAAGTCAGCGGTGCGAGAGAAATGCTCCGTCACCTCGGCCTCATAGTCGGCCTTATTTTGCTGTGCTTGATCCAGCTGACTTTCTAGCTCGAGAATGATTTTACGCTTGTTATCGCCCCGTGACGCTAATGCCGCGTACCAGCCGATCAAACTACCGATGGCGCCACCGATAATGAGGGCGATAATGAGGTTAAACAGTGAATACATGGGAGTGGGTGCCTCCTGATGCTTGCGCGGTGCCGGCTCATGCCTTTTGCGTTGAGCCCGACAGGTTAAGGTTCTGATCGGCGGCTGACGGTGTCACGTTTCGCCCTCTGCTGAGTGTACTGCACCTGTGAGTTGCCGTCAGGCTTAACGGGCAAATTTTGAGGCTCATTCTGCCCAGCGCCCTTGGCTCGTGCTATTCTGCGCCGCGAAAAACCCAGCCCGTGAAGGGCTCACATTGGGCTACTTTAGGAAATGCCACAAGATTACTCTCCTTTACAGCACTACCGACTCGCCGTGGAAGCGGGTGAGTTGCTGGAAGATTCAGCGCAGGCTGAGGTGATCGTTCGCTTGAACGACCTACATCAACGCCTGTTGAAACGCCACGAGACTGAGCAGGGGGTCTGGGCGCAGGCTGTGCGCCGGTTAGGCCGCATTCGGGCGCCAGAGCGCGGGCTGTATGTCTGGGGCGGCGTGGGCAGAGGAAAAACGCTCTTGGTCGATAGCTTTTTCGACTGCTTGCCTTGGCCACGCAAGCTGAGGGTTCACTTTCATCGGTTCATGCAGCGTGTTCACGGCAGGTTGGCCGCACATAGCGGCGCAAAGAACCCCTTGGAGCGGGTTGCTGAAGAAATTGCTGATGAGGCGCTCGTGCTCTGTTTTGACGAGTTTTTTGTGAGTGATATTGGCGATGCCATGATTCTTGCGGGGTTAGTCGACGCGTTATTCAAGCGCGGTGTCACTTTGGTGGCAACATCGAATATTCCACCGACTGACTTGTATCGTGACGGACTTCAGCGAGCCCGGTTTTTGCCTGCTATCGCACTGATTGAGCAGCATGTCGAGGTGGTTCACCTCGATGCGCCAACGGATTACCGCTTTCGGACGTTGCAGCGAGCCGCGTTGTGGCATGTGCCGCATGATCGGGCTGCGCACGAGGCGCTGGCGGGTTATTTTGCTTCTTTGGGGGGGCAGGCTGTCGCCGAACCCGTAACGGGGGAGGAGTCAGCGTCACCGGAAAGGGAGCAAAAGTGGTTGGAGATCAATCAACGCCCCATGCAACTGATTGACTCGGCGCCAGGGATTGCTTGGTTTACCTTCTCGACTCTGTGCGATGAGCCGCGCAGTGCAGCTGATTTCGTGGAGTTGGCGAGGGAGTATCACACTATCTTGGTTGAGCAAATTCCCGTCTTAACTGGCGACAAAGAGGATGCAGCGAGGCGTTTCATTAATTTGGTTGACGAGTTTTACGATCGCAATGTCAAATTAATCGCCACCGCAGCCTGTTCGCCTGAGGCGCTGTATGGCGGCACGAGATTGCGTTTTGAATTCGAAAGGACCGTATCGAGACTGCAAGAGATGCGCACCCATGAATACCTCCGTGCTGAGCACCGTCCTTAGGCGTGGGGCGACAAAATAACTATTGAAAGGGCTCGAGCAGTCCAGTAACATCCGCGCTCCTTGAATACCGCCCCTGAGACACCGGCATGAAAACATATAGCGCCAAGGCAGACGACATTCATCACGACTGGTTCGTTGTGGATGCTGAGAATTTAACACTCGGGCGTCTTGCCACTGAGATAGCGCATCGCTTGCGTGGCAAGCACAAGCCAGAGTACACCCCGCACATGGATATGGGTGACTACGTGGTGGTGGTTAACTGCGAAAAAATTCAGGTGACCGGCGCGAAGCGGACAGACAAGATTTATTATCACCACACTGGTTTCCCAGGTGGTATTAAGGCGGCGAGCTTTGATCAGGTGATCGAGCGCGCTCCCGAGCGTGTCATTCAGCGCGCGGTGAAAGGAATGATGCCCAGAAATCCGCTGGGTCGCGCAATGCTGAAAAAACTTAAGGTGTATGCAGGTCCTGCGCATCCGCACTCGGCGCAACAGCCGCAGCCACTGACGATCTAAGGAGACCATAATGGCAACCGCACAGTATTACGGAACAGGTCGACGAAAGACCTCCACTGCGCGTGTGTTCCTGCGCACAGGCAGCGGCAACATCACAGTGAATGGTCGTCCTGTTGACGAATATTTTGGCCGGCAGGTCGCGCGTATGATTGTGCGACAGCCGCTTGAATTGACTGAGAACGCGGCGAGTTTTGATGCCAATGTGACGGTGTGTGGCGGCGGAAGCTTTGGTCAGGCGGGCGCTATCCGGCACGGTTTGACGCGGGCACTGTTAGATTATGATGAGAGCCTGCGAGGCACGCTCCGCGCGGCGGGCTTCGTCACACGAGATGCAAGAGAAGTAGAACGCAAGAAAGTGGGCCTGCGTAAAGCGCGACGTCGTCCGCAGTTCTCCAAGCGGTAAGCTTGTCGCCATTAGTTTCGAAAGCCGGCACCTGTGCCGGTTTTTTTTTGCTAGTGTCGTTATTTCGAGAACAGTGAGTCCGGAAACCTGGACGGTCTGTGCGGTTCGTGAATCCGAGAAACACGTTGGGTCGCGGGTGACACACGGTGTCATGCCGCGAATACCCCGTTAAATGGCTGGATCAGTGCAGTCCAGACGCCCAAAAAGATCATTTGAGAGGAAAAGAGACTGATCTTGTCGGACCGCGGAGTCGTATTTCAACTTGCTGGTAGCCGGCGCGAGCATTACACTTCGCGCGCAATCAGCACTAACCATTTTGCTTCAAAGCTCACTCACGCGTGTTCTAACCCGCGGAGTGGCTCGGCGGTAACACGGGAGACGTCCAAGCATGACCGATACAACTGAAGTCCACGAGACAACAGGTGATCACAGCCAGACCCGCAGGCGGTTTCTCACCGCAGCCACTTCGGCGGTGGGCGTAGGCGGTGTAGCAGGTGTTGCGGTGCCTTTTTTAGGTTCGTGGAACCCCTCTGAAAAAGCGAAAGCGGCTGGCGCGCCGGTCCGTGCGAATATCGGCGGCATAGAGCCGGGTCAAATGGTGGTCATCGAGTGGCGTGGTAAGCCGGTATATGTGCTCAGCCG
>Ga0115553_1001904_pt1 | contig 12970 bp, 16 predicted proteins | sample COGITO_mtgs_1103_2_FD_87284 | JGI IMG/M metagenome (GOLD analysis project Ga0115553, IMG submission 87284) | Pelagic marine microbial communities from North Sea - COGITO_mtgs_110331 | ecosystem: Environmental > Aquatic > Marine > Epipelagic | place: Germany:Helgoland, sampling site Kabeltonne... | reverse complement strand
TATTTTTGGCTCTTAGGTATTCCCCTAATGATTTTGCTTGTCCATCTAATCTTGTAGACGATGAAACACCGTCTTGCAATATTCCGTGAACATAAAAATTAAGTGACAAGATATTTGGTAATTCATGTCTGTCTATTTTGTATTCTGCTAAATCAGGAAGTAATTCTTTAACTTTTTCTACGGTTAAGAATTCAAATAAATAAGAATAAGCATCTTGTGTTTTAGCCCAAACACCTAAATTAGCACATCCACCTTTATCCCCTGACCTAGTCCCATAAAGCTTACCAAAGGGAACGTTTTTGTAAGATTCAATTTCTGGAAGTTTGTTTTCATAAGGCTCTTTTTGATAATAGATTTCTTCATAATCCATCTGGCTAGTGGGTATTACTTCTATGCTCTTACCTTCAAAATGGACAATTTCCTTTATGTGTTTGCTATCAACCAGAGCAGGCCAGTATTCGATAAAATGCCCAGTAGCCGTGCCAGCTCTTCCTGTATAACCAGGAATAGTCCCAAGTGCTAATTCAGTTGTCTTGGCACTGAATAATCTTCCAACAAGATCAGGATTGGTGGACATCACAGAAATCCTTAGTGAAGCTTGAGCTTCTTCATTTGAATTAGGGTCTTCTTTATCAGTGCGTAGTAGTTGAATGTCTACTTTATCAAATTGCTCTTTGCCTCCAACATTATCAAAGATTAGGTCTGTTACTAACTTTGCTTTTTCTTCAATATCCAACCCGGTAAGTAATATTTCGCTGCCATTTCTAAATCCACCAGACAGATTAATGCATACTTTATGAGTCTTGGGAGCACTACTGCCTCTGCATCCGGAGACATACACTCTATCTTGTGATTCTTGCTCAATCTTAAGGGTATCGAAGTGACTGATCACATCCGGATTCATATAGGCTGGAGTATTTATTTCATATAAAAGTTGTGCTGTGACTGTTCCCACAGAAACAAGACCGCCTGTTCCAGGATGTTTTGTTACTGTAAAACTTCCATCTTCATAGATTTCAGCAATGGGATAACCAATATTTTTAAAACTCGGAACTTCTTGAAAGAACGAATAGTTGCCACCAGTTGCCTGAGCACCGCATTCTATAATGTGTCCTGCAGCAAGTGATCCAGCAAGAGCATCGAAGTCATTTCTAGACCAATTAAATTTCCATGCAGCAGGTCCTATGACAACAGCAGCATCAGTCACTCTTGGACAAACCACTACATCTGCTCCTGCATCTAAAGCTTCTTTAATTCCCCAAGCACCCAAGTAAGCATTGGCCGTTAAAGTTTCTTTCCCATGATCTTTAAGAGCTATTCCCTTTTCAATACTCTCCAGTTTTTCTCCAGCAGCACCTAATTCTTCAATTCTAGGAGCTAAATCGTCGCCATCTATGTAAGCTACTTTGAGGTTTAAACCTAGCTCTTCAACGATCGCTTCTATTTTAGATGCCATTGAAGAGGGATTTAGGCCTCCTGCATTAGTAACAATCTTTATGTCCTTTTCTTCACAAGCTTTTGCAATTTCAGTAAATTGTTTCAAGAAAGTGCCTACATAGCCTTGATCTTCTCCTCTTTTCATTCTCTGATTGTAGAGAATGGTCATTGTTAACTCGGCTAAATAGTCGCCTGTAATAACATCAATAGGGCCTCCTTCTACCATATCTTTTGCAGCTGATAGTCTATCGCCATAAAAACCACTGCAGTTCCCTATAATTATCTTTTCTCTCTCAGTATTCATCATCTCTCCTTTGAAATTTTTATTTACTTTTTAAACCTTTAAAAATTATTTCCATCATCTCCTTAGCCGAGTCAGCTGTTTCGGCTTTAGATGCTTTTTTTAAATATTTCCTGTTTGTTTCTCTCGTTAGACCCGATAATACTAGAGACATCCAAGAGGTATCTATTTTGTTTATCTCACCTGCTTTGATTGCCTCATCAAGCATTTTTTTTGTTAAGTTTACAACGTAATTTTCATGAGAATCTATAAGCGCTCTTGCACCTTGAATTTTGTCAAAGTCTTCAGTGAAGGCGAGAGTATCGTTTTTTGTTGCTTCATTGGTCTTATGGAGAAATATTTTTAATTTCTCTAAAGGCCCGTCATCAGTATTGATAGCTTGCTGAGCTTCAGCACCTATCTTGAATAACAATCTGTCTACCGCTATTAACAATAAATCTTCTTTTTTTGGCGCTATTTTATATAGAGTTCTAAGAGAGACTTTAAGCCTGTTGGCTATTTGAGACATAGTCAATTGAAGATAGCCTGCTTCTATTAACTCTTCTAAGCCTAAAATTGCTTCTTTTTGTCTTGCAGACAGGAGGTTTTCTTTTGATTTGCTTAATAGAGGACTTGGACTTTCCAAAAACTCGTGTGTTTCCAACGAATTATCGGAAACTTTCAATGACAGGACCATAAGTTTATTTTGGTTCTACAATCATTAATAGAGTGCCATTCTCAAGTTGCTCATCTTTCTTTACCAAAAGCTTGGTGACTTTTCCGTCTTCAGAAGCCTTAACTTGATGTTCCATTTTCATAGCTTCCAATATCACTAAAGTGTCTCCTTTTTTAACTTTAGAGCCAACTTTTACCTTAAGATCAATAACTTTTCCAGGCATTGGCGCTATGAGACCTCCAGCCTCGACCTCGCTTCCAGGTAAAGTAAATCTAGGAAGAATTTCAAGCACTGCATTGCCCCATGGCATATGAACCACAATGGTTTTAGAATCTTGAGTAACTTTCGCATAGAATCTTCGACCATCTATCTCAATATCAATCCCAGACTCTTCCCACTTAAATATATTGGCAACCGATCCATTATTTAAACTAAAAGAGCCGTCTCTTCTGCGTATATAGTTAATGGTTGCTTCTTCTTCTAAGCAACGAAAAGATAATTTTTGTTGTGGAAGTTTTGAATTTCTCCATCCAGAAGGAATTTGATTAAGTACATTAGAGTTTTTTCTATTCAAGCCTTGAATCCAAAGCGCAGCCACTGAAGAAGAGAGTTCAAGATTTTCTCCACTCATAGGTACTGATCTTTGAGGATCAACTTTTTCAATGAAATCAGAAGTGGTAAGTCCTTCATGAAAAGCTTCTGAACGTAAAGACGAAACTAAGAAATCTCTATTTGTTATCACACCGCCTATATGAAGTGATTCTAGTGCTAGTGCCAATTTATTGGCTGCATCGGTTCTAGATTTTCCAGTACTTATTACTTTCGCAATCATTGGATCAAAGTCTGTTCCAATGATTGATCCTTGCTCAACTCCCGTATCCCATCTTGCTTCGATGTTAGAGTCAGGTTCGTAGGCAATCAGTTTGCCTGTTGCAGGAAGGAAATCATTAGATGGATCTTCAGCATAGAGCCTTGCTTCAATAGAGGATCCAGACCACTCAATTTCTTCTTGGGTATAACCAAGTTCTTCACCGCGAGCGATTCTAAGTTGCTCATATACCAAGTCTTTACCAGTGACACCTTCCGTTACAGGGTGTTCAACTTGTAATCTGGTATTGACTTCTAAAAACCAAAATTCACCCGTTTTATCATCCACTAAAAACTCAACTGTTCCTGCAGATTCATATTTTAATTTTTTTGCTAAGTTAACAGCAGCTTTACCCATCGCCTCTCTCATTTCAGGATCAACTCTAGGAGAAGGCGATTCTTCAATAATCTTTTGATGCCTTCTTTGGATGGAGCACTCTCTTTCTCCTAGATGCACTACGTTTCCGTAGGAATCACCCAATATTTGAATCTCAATATGCCTCGAAGAAGCAACATACCTCTCTATGAAGACTCTATCGTCTCCGAATCCAGACAATGCTTCTCTTTGAGCCCCAAGAATCGATTCTTTTAATTCTTTATTTGAATCAACAATACGCATACCTTTTCCGCCTCCACCAGCAGCAGCTTTGATCAGTATGGGGTATCCTATTGAAGACGCTTTCTTAGGATCTGTTGTCATAGGCAGGGTAGGTACACCTGCCTTTTCAGCTAAGACTTTAGCCTTTAACTTATCTCCCATTGAAGTAATAACTTTTGAATTGGGGCCAACCCAAATTAAACCTTCTTTGATCACATCTCTAGAGAACTTAGCATTCTCTGATAGAAATCCATAACCAGGATGAATTGCCTGTGCTCCAGTAGCTTTGGCAGCGGCTATTATCTCCTTAGAATTTAAGTAAGAATCTGTAAGTCTTATGGCTTCGTCTGCTTGCTTTACAAACAGAGAATCAGCATCTGCATCAACATAGACTGCTACGCAACTTATACCCATATCATGGGCACTTTTAATTATTCTACATGCAATTTCGCCTCTGTTGGCGATAAGTAATTTATGAAAAGTCATAGTCTGTATACTCCATACCCAGGTGTTCCTTCAATAGTTTTTCCATTCACCACTGAGAGGCATAATCCAAGTACTGTTCTTGTGTCTCTAGGGTCAATAATTCCATCATCGCTTATAGCGCCAGTGGCTCTTAGAGCAAGAGAACCTTCTTCTTGAGCTGCTTCTGCAAAGGCCACCATTTGAGCCTCATTTTTTTCATCAATCTTCTCTCCCATTCTTTCAGCTCTAGCCCTCCTTACAATAGACATTACACCGGCAATTTGTTGAGGACCCATCACTGCAATTTTTGCAGTGGGCCAAATAAAAGTGAATCTGTTGTCAAAAGCTCTTCCAGACATGGCATAAGTTCCAGCACCATATGAATTACCCAAGATAACCGTAAGATGTGGCACGGTAGAATTAGAAACCGAATTTAAGAATTGAGCGCCTTTCTTGATTTGCCCGTCAGTTTCATAATCTTTTCCTACTACAAACCCAGTTATGTTCTGTAAAAATACAATGGGCACATCTACTTGATTACATAATTGAACAAAATGAGCTCCTTTTGATGCGGTGTCGGGAAATATAGGACCATTATTTCCTATAATGCCTACCGTATAGCCATGAATGGAAGCAAACCCGCATACCATAGTGGGTCCAAATAGAGGTTTAAATTCCTCAAATCTTGAACCGTCCGTTACTCTTCCAATTACTTCCCTGACATCAAAAGGTCTTTTAAGGTCTGGATCAACTAAACCCAATAAATCTTCAATATCATTAATTGGCTCATCGGCTTGATGAGTGGGGCCGCAACCTTCTTTCCGCCAGTTAAGGTGAGAGACTACCTCTCTTCCTATTCGCAATGCATCCATTTCATCTTCTGCAAGATAGTCAGCTAAACCTGACTTTTCAGCATGCATTTGACCACCACCTAAAGTCTCGTCATCTGATACCTCTCCTGTTGCCATTTTGACTAGAGGCGGACCACCTAAGAAAACCTTTGATTGCTTCTTGATAAAGATATTGTAGTCAGACATTCCAGGTTGATATGCACCACCTGCAGTAGAAGAACCAAAGACTATTGAGATAGTCGGTATTCTTAATTTGGAAAGTTCGGTCACATCGTAAAAAGTTCTTCCGGATTCTGCAAAGTGTCCCGACCCTAAGACAGTACCTTGGGAAGCACCTTTACCTTTTCCACCGCCCATTCTCAAATCACCACCTGCAGATTCTACAAACTGAACATAAGGTATTTTATTGACTCTGGATATCTCCATGGCTCGGGTCCATTTTTTTCCTGAAAAAGCATGCATGGCCCCCGCCAAAACTGTAGGGTCATTTGCAAAAATAACGACTTCAATACCTGCAACTATTCCTATGCCTGCTACACAGCCTCCTCCAACAGGGTAGGCCGAGGCATATGCTGCTAAAGTACTTATTTCAAGAAAAGGAGTATCAGGGTCTAAGAAATTTGCAATTCTTTCACGTACAGGCATTTTACCTCTTGCAGCTAATCTATCGTGATGGTGTTGTCCTCCTCCTAATTCAACTTCTGTAATCAGATCTTCAATAACGTCTAGCTTCTCAAGCATAGACTTTTTGTACTTAGCAAATTCTTCCGATTTATTATCAATATCAGATTTTAATGGTGAGGATAGTAAAGTATTTTTCATAGCTTATTTGTATAATGATCTTTAATTATTGTCTTAATCTTTCAAGGATTAGAACTGGATAATATTGTAGACCAAATATTACCACATGCAAATTTACAAGACACAGGAATCCTGAAAGCCAGAGGATGAAGACCAAAAAATAATTCTATCTCAATACATAATATTGAGAGCACAAGAGAAGGAAATCTTTTAATTTATTTATGAAAGCCAGGAGTTTCGATATAGGAAAAGTTATAGAAGAGATTAATCAAAATTCTATAGACGCAAGCCTACAAGAAAAAGCAATTCTTAAAGCAAAGGGCATAGACCAAATAATTCTAGCTCACTACATAATATTAAGAGCGGAAGAGCTGGCCGCCAAAGAAAAGTTTTTTGTAAGGAAATTCTAATTTTCTCTACCTTGATATTTATATTGATGATATAAATAATTCTCATAAGATAAGAATAAGGTCATTAAGATTTTGGGGAGGCTAAGTAATGAATAAAGATAGTGCAATTAAGAAATATGATGCGATTATAGTTGGAGCCGGCTTTGCGGGTATTTATATGCTGTTGAAGCTAAGAAAATTAGGTTTATCTGTAGTCATTCTAGAAAAAGCAGATCAAATTGGCGGTACTTGGCATTGGAATAGATATCCTGGAGCAAGATGCGATATTCCTTCATTAGAGTACTCTTATCAGTTTGATCATGATCTCCAACAGGAATGGGATTGGTCAGAAAAATACTCAGCTCAACCCGAAATACTTGAGTATATAAATCATGTTGCGGATAGATTTGAATTAAGAGATGGCATTCAATTCGAAGAAGAAGTGATCAGTGCTAATTTTAATGATATTGATTCAAATTGGTCCATTACTACTTCAAAAGATGACTATGAAGCTAAGTTTTGTATTTTTGCTACTGGATGTCTTTCAGTTCCTAATAAGCCACATTTTGAAGGATTAGAGAATTTTGAGGGCGAACTTTTGCAAACATCTACATGGCCGCAAGATAAGCAGGACTTTACTGGGAAGAGGGTGGCAATTATTGGTACAGGTTCTTCGGCCATTCAATCTATTCCTTTGATAGCCCAACAAGCAGAAGAGTTATTTGTTTTTCAAAGAACGCCAAATTACTCAATACCGTCAAATAATGGTCCTATGGATAAGGCTCTAGAACAAGAAATAAAATCTAGATATCCAGAATTTAGAAAAGAAAACTATCTGAATGGTTTTGGAATCGCAGCGATTTCAGATGAGTCTTTAATTACAGAAACTGATGTAGAGGAAGTGCATGTCCAATTAGAAGAAAATTGGCAAAATGCAGGTTTAGGTTTCTTTGGAGGTTATGCGGATGTAGCAATGGATCCTGATGCCAATAAGGTAGCTGCAAACTTTGTAAGAAATAAGATAACCAGTATTGTGAAGGATTCAGAAACAGCTTCTTTGCTTGCTCCTGATTACCATATTGGAGGCAAAAGATTGTGCGTGGATACAGGTTATTTCGAAACCTTCAACCAAAGTAATGTCCATCTCATAGATTTGAAAGAAAATCCTATAAAGAATATCACTACTAATACAATTGAATCAGATCGTGTTTATGATATTGATACCCTTATCCTTGCAACAGGATTTGATGCAATGACTGGAGCTCTTACAAGTATAGATATATCTGGACGAGATGGTATTAAGCTTAAAGATCAATGGAAGAGTGGAGCTAAGTCCTATCTAGGTATTGGTATTGCTAACTTTCCCAATCTTTTTACTGTCACCGGACCAGGCAGCCCCTCGGTCCTTTCAAATATGATGCCTTCTATTGAACAACATGTGAATTGGATTACAGACTGTATTGAGTGGATGATCAAGAATAATAAAGAAGTTATAGAATCTTCTAAGACTGCAGAAGATGATTGGATGGTGCTTGTTAATGAAATTGCTGATACAACAATTTTTACAGATACCAAGTCTTGGTATAACGGTTCTAATATAGAAGAGAAGGCTAAGGCGTTTCTTCCTTTTATTGGAGTTCCGGTTTATACGGAAATGCTCGATGAAATAGTCTCAGAAGACTATAAGGGCTTTATATTTGATAAAACAAATTAGTCTCTAGACAAAAATAGCAGTATTGAGGAGCATGGCAGCTCCCATAAAAATTAAACAACCTGCCTGGACTATAGTTGGGATCACAACAAATAATACCAATGGATTAAAGTCCATTTTATTCATATAGTCCTCATCTCTCCACTCCAGAAATGTATTTTCATCGGCTTGTTCTTTTACAACTTGTAGTCTCATGGTTTTTATATTTGAGAAAGATAGTTATCCAATCTTTCTTGGTTCATTAAAAAAGTCTTTTTATAAGACTCTGCTTTTAGCTTGATAGCATCTATGTTTGAGTTTGATTCAACTTTAATTACACCAACCATTGCCATCATATTGTGAGGTGTGCATTGGTATACATAAACGCCTTCTTTTGAAAGAGTTACTTCAACATCTTGACTCATACCGCCAATCCAGGCTTCGGCTCCGTCTGGAATCATGCCATCCACTGATGAGGAGTTATGAGACATATCGGTTGCGATAAATTTTACGGTATCACCCTTTTTGATAGTAATAACAGCTGGTTCAAAAACCATCATGCCTTCCTTTCCGGCATTGAGCATTTGGACAGTGTGAACCTCAGAGAAGAGGGTGAATGTTGAGATCGAAAGTAATAGTGTTAATGCAAGCTTTTTCATGCCTGCATTATACACAATACTTATTGAATGATATAAATTAAATTTATATTATATCAAAAGTTAGGCCAGCTTTTTCTTCTAGCCTTTGAATTAATTTATCGCCCATCGCCGGAGCAGGAGTATAAATTCCTCCTGGTAAATCTGAACAATCTTGAATGAGACAAATGGCACTTTCAGTTATCATTTTGGAAGTAGACCCATATCCAGGATCCATATCTCCGGTGACTCTTGCTTCAATACTTTCTTCCCCAAGGTCTGCAAAGAATAAAACATCATAATTACCTTGCTCTCTAGATTCTTTTGAAGGCCCTTCACCGGGTTGAGGAACATTATCTCCCCCCATAGGATTAGCAGAAGTCATAGCATCAGCTATTTGTTTTCCTTCTTCTCCCTCACCCGCGATCATCATTTCATCGTAACAAAAATCTTCACCGTATTGATGGTCTAGTAGGGCATTACTTCTATGTATATTTTTTGTATTTATCGGCGCCATAACAAATGGTGCTACCCACATATTTAGTTTTTCATCCAAGAGGACTTTTGAGTCATCCAGTTGAGCGGGACCTTCAAAACCCTCTGTTAATGAAAAAGGATTAGCTAGAACTTTTATTAACTCTGGTTTTTTCTTTAAAGTTGCCATAGTTGCTCCTAAAGAGGCAATTGTCCCTCCAGAAAATTCTCCATTCATAGCCTTAACCCTGCCTCTTACATGTTGAGCTGGTTTACCAAATTTATCCATTGCAGCTTGCTGTACAAAATACACTCCTAAATCAAAAGGTATACTGTCAAAACCGCATGAGAAGACAATCCTAGCTCCAGATGCTTGCGCGGTTTCTTTATGTGCATTGATCATTTCATACATCCAGCCAGGTTCACCGGTTAAATCTACATAATCTGTTCCATTTTTTGCGCATGACTCAACTAAATTTGAACCATAGAGTTGATAAGGTCCGACTGTAGTAAGGACACATTTGGTTGAACCGGTCATTGCATTTAATGAATCTTGATCATTACTATCAACTTCTAAAATGGAGAGGTCAGAACTCAATCCTAGCTCTTCTCTAATGCCTTCAAGCTTTTCTCTATTTCTTCCTGCTATAGCCCATTTAACCGATCCATTCTCTCCGTATTCGCTTTGAATATATTCTGCAACTAATTTACCCGTATAACCGCTAGCCCCAAAAACTACTACATCAAATTCTCTTTCTGACATCTTCACTCTCCTATTATCATCATAAAATTAGTATTTTACATGACATAATTATTTCAATCTCAAACCTACATATTTTCTAATTTACGATTATGTTTTTTTAACTTAATTCAGGCCTCTTAGTCTTATTTCCTCTTTCATCCAATTTACTACTATATTCAATCTCTCTTCCAGATCTGTAACATGTTCAGCTAATAGTCCTGATGCATCAGTAACGTTATTCATTGTCTCTGCATGTTGAATTAAAGTGACAATATTATTTCCTGTTTCTAATTGTTGAGATTGTAAATCTACAACTTGGCTTTCAAGTTCTTTAATTCTTTCTTTAAGGTTCAGTATTTCTTGTTCGTTCATTTGTTAATAAATATGATGATGAAAGATTTATTCAGATTCATACATTTCTCGCATTTTAAGCATATCGTCAATATGCTCTTTATTTTTTTCAGTAGCAATTTCAGTTTCTTCTTTTTTGCTTCTCAGCTCTTGCATAATTTCTTGATTATTTTCTTTTTGCTTCCAGAGGCAATACAGAATCAGAAGAGTGTTAGAGATAGTGAGCCCCAATATCAAATAAATCATTTCGTTCTCCAGGGTAAAAAATGGATTTTTCCTATTAAAACAAATCTCGCGAGCCACCCGAGACCCGAACAAGAAAATAAACCAAATACTCCAAATACTATTGTAAAAAATCTTTGTTCTAAGGGAATATCATAGATTAGTCCTGCACCGATAAGAGATACTCCAAGTACCAATCCAAACAATAAACTTATCCAATGAATGACTAAAGCGAATCTATCAAGTATTTTCATTCAGCAACCTTAAAATGCTTGTAAGTTAAATTCAATATGAAACTTAATTCTGATTTATATAAACATTTAGATGTTAGTATTAATTATGACAAAAATTTGGATCATAAGTTTTTTGGTACTGATGTCAAAGATTAGTAGTTCTACTGCAGATCCAAGCCAGGCTTTAGGTCTGTACTCTAATGAATATCAAAGCATAAAAAGCCTATATTCTTCTTGTGACAATTTACTTGACCCTTTTCGCTCTGTCCCAATTATGCAAATTCCACCTGCTTATCCTCGAAGCGCTCTTGAAAAAGAAGTGTCAGGAACTGTTTTAACTAAAATTAAGATCAATGCAGATGGAACTGTTAAGACTTCTGAAGTTGTTTGGGCTTCAACTGATAATCCAAAATATAAGGATGTTTTCAATAGAAGCTCAATTAAAGCTGCAAATAAATTTATTTATAAACCCAAAGTAAATGAGATAGGAGAAAATATTGAATCTACTGCTCATACTGTTACCGCGTATAGCATTGATGGCAAAGAAGAAACTCTATATTTAGGAAATCAAAATAAAAATTATAAAAAGTTAAAGAGATTAATGAAGAAAGACCCTGATAGGTTTTTCATGGAAGTCGAAAAACTTTTGAATGGCAATAAATTAGAACCCATTCAAAGGGCAGTGTATCTATTTTTTAAAGGTTTAATGATGCATAAACAGGGTGAGGATAAAGATGATGTTATTAAGATTCTCCAAGAATCCCAAAAACTTTATTATGCAGTTTATGAATATCAAACTGACGATAAAAATGAAAAAAATATTTTTTTAATGGGAAGCAATGAATCTAAATTACACACTTTTGTTGGTGTTCTATTAGGACAATTGTACTTAGAAAAAACGATGTGGAATGAAGCGGCAATACAATACGCTACTGTAATCAGGAATGTTAGAAATAATAAAACTGAATCTCCTAGATTTCTTCAATCTTACATAAATCTTGGGATTGCGACTTATAATCTTAACTTATGGTGTCAAGCAGATGAAAGTTGGAAGAACGCTATAAAGCTTGGAGCCAAGATAAATACAAAATTTCCTGACTGGCTGAATATATATAAAGAAGAAGCAAATAAAAGGCGAAACTAAAGGTTATTAAAAACCATGAAAAGCATGCTATCCAAGGATCAAGCTAATAAGTTAAGTTCCAAGAATTCATGATAATCAATACACCTACACTTAAACCCAGAATAACCGAGATCACTTCATAAGTTTTTTGATTTCTGATTACTTTTGAGAGAAATAAATTAGAGAGAAACCAAGTGATTCCTCCTAATAAAATCATAATTAAAAAAATCATTAAATCGTTAAGAGTATTCCATACATGTTCCATGACCCAACCTTAAATCTACAACACAATAAGGTCAATAAAACTCTCGTGACTTAAATAAATAGGGATACTATAATTCGCGCTTCTTTGGGCGATTAACTCAATTGGTAGAGTGCCACCTTTACACAGAACAAGTCTACCTTTAAAACCTATATAAAACACCATTTAAACCTTTTAAATCAACATTGAGTTTTAAAAGAAAATAGAATTTTACATCCGTCTCTTCTCGAAAGTATTTATCCGCTGCAGAACCCCCAGCTAACATATCTCTAAAAATTGAAGAACGAAATTTGTTAACAAATTCTGGGTCTTCAAATTTATTTGAGGATTCTGTTGGCAATATCTGAAGTGAATAAAAGATAGCTACGAATAGGATAATTCTCATAGAGCCAGAGTAAATTCATACTCTTATAAGGTCAACGCAAACTTAATCGTTACTTCAATTTTATTAAATACTGTAGGAATAATCTTAATACTTTAAAAACTGTAAAGAATCTTATCCAAACCAAGGAAGACTTTGAAGACTGTGAGGTAGTGGGGAAGTTTACTTTATAGTTTTCTTAATCCATTTAGCAAAGCTCTTAAGTTCCTCGGTTGATGAATCTTGTTTCATAGAGTTTGCTCTCTGTGACATCCACATAACATTACCTTTCACATAACCTAGAGATGGTTCAATTTTATCTAAAGAAGGTGAGGTTCTACTGCCTTTTCTTTCTCCTCCCCAATCCATCTTCATATTTAAAACTGGACACAAACCATCTTTAGGTATCTCATTTGTCACAAGAAGAAGACAGCAGAATATAAGTAAGGTGATGGTTAGGTTTTTCATTGCTTAACCTTAAATCCACTTTAGGAATAGGTCAATGAACTCTTT
>Ga0115553_1001888_pt1 | contig 13011 bp, 19 predicted proteins | sample COGITO_mtgs_1103_2_FD_87284 | JGI IMG/M metagenome (GOLD analysis project Ga0115553, IMG submission 87284) | Pelagic marine microbial communities from North Sea - COGITO_mtgs_110331 | ecosystem: Environmental > Aquatic > Marine > Epipelagic | place: Germany:Helgoland, sampling site Kabeltonne... | reverse complement strand
CCCCAATTAAAAAAATATGATATTGGGCAAAAAGTGATTGAAGCATTGGCTGATTCTGAATCACGTGCAATACTATTTTCAATTGTAAAGAAAGGTAGTACTGCAGCAGAACTCTCCGATAAATTAAAAATTCCCTTAAGCTCAGTTTACAAAAAATTATCTGATCTTGAAGAATTAACTCTGATTAAAGTTGAAAAATGGATGCTTTCTGATAAAGGAAGAAAGTACAAAGTTTACAGAAGTAGGATTAAACAGGCTGAAATTTCTATAAAAAAGCCTGAACCAGTTTTAATATTGGTATCTAATTAGATAAAATGTGTCAAAGAGGAGTATAATTCAACTTTCTGAGTTTGATATTACACAAAAAATTATTGAATCATTAAGCAACGTGTGCACACGCTCAGTTTTATTTGCTGTAAAAAATGAATCCAAGGACGTAACTCAAATTGCAAGTGAATTAAAAATTTCTCTTTCAACTGTATACAAAACCTTGTCGACTTTAGAAGACCTTGCACTGGCTGAAGTTGACAGGTATGAGATATCTCCTGAAGGAAAAAAAATTAAACTTTATCGTAGCAGAATTGGCAAAGTTGAAATTGTTTTAGATGATCTTGAACCTACATTAAGTTTACATCCTAATCTAACTAATTCAAAATCTATTTCATAACTTGTTTTATGTTCTCATTCTATAGATTTAGAATAAATCAATAAAATTATCAAGTTCTTTAAATAATCTTAGCTAAAACTAATTTTTGAATTAAATGAACCAAAACATAATTCTCGCATTAGTTGCTGTATTTGCAATTGTTGGTGTTTCTACACTAGCAGTTTCTTTTACAATGACTGGTGCCCCGACAACAAATGAGGTTGAATATGTTACCGTTGATGCAAACGCAATTGACGTTGATTCCCTAACTATTGGATTTATTCCAGTTGAAAAAGCTGATGAATTAACTCCAAAAGCACAAGTTTTAGAAAAATTTTTAGAATCTGAACTTGGGATTGATGTTGAAGTAGTTGTTCCAACAAACTATGAAACCATTATTGAAGGAATGCGATTTGGTCATATTGATGCTGCCTTTATGGATACTGGACCTGCATGGATTACTCATGAAAGAACAGGTGCAGAAGCTGTATTGGCAGAATTAGTCAAAGGTAAGGTAAACTATCAAGCAACAGTTTGGACATCAGCAGACAATGATTCAATTAACACAATTGAAGACACTGTTGGTAAACGTGTTGCATTTACTAGTATTACAGGATCTTCAGGATTTGTAAGACCCATGGGTACTCTAGTAACTGATGGTCACATCAATATCGAAGGCAACGACATTGTTGCTTTAGAAAATGCACTTGCAAATAACTTTGAAAGTTATACATTTGCAGGTGGCTACAAGGCAGCATTAAATTTACTGTTAAATGGTGATGTTGATGTTGCATTTGGCTCAGATATTGCTCCAAAAAAATACCTTAGTTTAGATGATCAAGCAAAATTACGTCCAGTTACTACAATTGGACCTGTACCATCACACGTATTTATGGTAAGTTCTAGTATGTCTGAACTTACTAAAGACAATTTAGTTGATGCATTAATTGAACTCAATTATGACGAGCACAATTACATTCTAACTGATTTGTATGGTGCTGAGGCATTAGTTCCAACAACAACCACTATGCATATTGGTGAATTTGGAACCTTTATTGATGTCTTAACTGGTCTTGATCAAAAAATCCTAGACAAATATGATAAGAGCAAATAAAACCTGGCACATTTGAACTGATGTAAATTCAAATGGCCAAAAACCCCCCTTTTTCATTAATTTCTACAAGTAAAATTATTCAAATGAATGATGTTTGGACATCCTATGATTCTAAAAGTTATGCCTTAGAAGGAGTGAATTTATCTATTGATCGAGGTACAAATTATGCCATAGTTGGCCAATCCGGTTCAGGAAAATCCACATTACTAAAATTGATGAATGGTATGATGATTCCAAGTAAGGGAATTATCAAAATTGATTATTTGACTCCAAATATGAATAATAAAAAATTTAAAAAAATGATGCATAGTATTGGGTATATTCCTCAAAGTTTAGGTCTTGTAAAAAATATCAGTGTACTTGATAATATTTTGATTGGTGCATTACCTAGATTAAATAAAATGCAATCTATTTTGAAACAGTTTCCTGAAAATGAAATACAGGAAGCTAAAAGTATTTTAAAATTAGTTGGTTTATCTGGAAAAGAATCTAGAAAAGCATACATGTTAAGTGGTGGCGAAAAGAGAAGAGTTGCAATAGCTAGAGCTTTAATGCAAAAACCTACAATCCTTTTAGCAGATGAGATAGTTTCAGAGTTGGATCATGTGACATCTAGAGAAATTATGGATTTAATTTTAGATGCTCAAAAGAAAATGAACCTTACAGCAATAATGGTGCATCATGACATGCAACTTGCATTAGAATATGCAAACAGAGTTGCAGTAATCAAAGAAGGACAAAAAATTTTAGAAATAGGTGTTGAGGGTGATAAAATAGTAGATTTTCAAACAGGTGATATGAGTATAGAACAAATAATGGAGATGCATAACACTGACACCAAAAAATAATATTGTCATCGGGGTAATTGTTGCATTAGTTATAGTTGCATCATACAACGTGGAAGCTAACCCTCTAGATTTTGCAGAAGGTATTCCTAATTTGGGAATCATAATTTCTGAAATATTTGTAGCAGAATCAATAATTGAAGATTTGAAATATGTTCCAACTGCATTATGGGCAATGTTTGAGACACTTCAAATGGCATTTATTGGAACTGTGATAGGAGTAGTAATTGGCTTACCTCTAAGTATGCTTGCTGCCAGAAACCTCAACAGCAAATTTGTTTATGCACCAACACGTGCATTATTGGCAATAATTCGTACTTTTCCCTCTATTTTGTGGGCATTGCTATTTGTAATAATGGTAGGTTTAGGACCGTATGCCGGTGTTTTGGCAATTGTGATGTATACTATTGGATTTGTTACAAAATTACAATACGAATCAATTGAAACTATTGATTCTGATCCTATGGATGCAGTAAGTTCTATCGGTGTTAGTAAATTTCAATTAATTCGTTATGTAGTACTTCCAGAATCTGCTTCCCACTTGTTGGGTCAAATACTATACATGTTTGATTACAATGTTCGTCAAACTAGTATTCTAGGAATTGTTGGTGCTGGTGGAATTGGTTTCTTTATAATTAATTATATTAAATTCTTTGAATATGGAAAAGCTGCAATTTTCATGTTAATTGTTTTAATCACGGTATTGGCAATTGATTGGGTTAGTGTTAAGATTCGAGATAAATATATTATAAAATCTCAACATGGGATGGAAATTAAACCAAAAAAATCCATATTTAGTTAGATTTTTTTTCAGAATCTAGTGGAATTTGATTACAGCTTCCACATCCATTCTTTCTTGTACCAAACCAAATAAATGCAGATGGTAATAAAATATAGAGTACCATTGCATTTTCAAATCCAAATAATGCCTTGTTTTCAAAAACATATCCTGATGCAATAATTGCAGCAGATGAGATTAATCCTACTGCTGAAATCTTATTGATTTTATCTTTTAATCCCATATTCCTTCTATGTTGTAATTTTATCTAGTTGATTTTTCTCTGTTGCTATCTTTACCTCTCTTGCAATTCTTTTACCCATACTCATATTCTCATTAAACAATAAGGAGTAGTATGGGGAGCCATCCATGTAGATGTTACTTCCTGCAACAATTCTTGCTGAGAATTCAAATGATGTGAATTTTGCATTTTCATCATAAACCCCTTCTATACAAAATGGTCCATTCATGCCTGGAGATACGACTCTTTTTGCAGCTTCCACAAAATTTTCTCCCATTGTATACACTTCATCAAGTAATGATTCTCTCAAGACTAGAGGACTATTTCCAATTACGTTAAATGATGGAACCTTTGTTGATTTCATTTGTTGTTCAGCTGGAATTCTTCCAAGACCTTCAATATCTGATTCGTGTCTTTGATCAACTCCAAAGAACTCTAATTCTTCTGTAAGCGGTGAGTAAAAGAATTGTAGATATGCTAAAACACCTGCTGCATATTCTTGAATGTATAGGGTTTCGTCTTTTGAGAGAATGCCTTCAGAAATTAACTGATTTCTTTTTCTGTTATAGTCATCCTCATTTGCTGCCATGAAATATCCTTTACCTCCTGCAGCTCCTTGTCTTTTTACAATTACCAATTTTTCAATATCTTTTGGTTCTGCAATTGGTTTTGGCATTGGAAGTGTTGCCTCTCTCATGAGTTTTTCTTTCATCTCTCTGTCCGATTCCCATCTGAGAATCCATTTGTTTCCAAATACCGGTGTCTTGATTGATTCAATTTCTTCAGAATTCATTTGTGCAATTAATGTTCCATGGGGAATCAAAACTGCATTATTTTCTTCAAGTATTTTTTGACATTTTTCATCTAATACTTCTTTAAAGGAATCTACAATAATTAATTCATCAATAAATGGAAATCTACGATATAGTTTTTCACGCTTTTTTTCACAAACTAGTATGGTCTTTAATCCCTCATCTTTTGCACCTTTTAGAACTTGTAATGAGCAGTGTGAACCAAGGGTTGCTATGGCTGTCATTTTCTTACTCTAAGTAAAATTTTGTTATTTATGAACTATAGGAAGTTAAATTATTCCTAATCATCCAATTTGATAGCCACATTCCCCACAACGATTTGCTTTTTTATCAAATCTCAACTGGTTACATGCCGGGCATCTTGTAAAAGCCATATGGTTTCTTTGATAATTTGTGCCTAAAAAATAATTTGATTAGTAATAATTACAGCCCTGAAGAGATATGACGTATCGACGTTCTTTATCTCACCAAGACTTGATTTATTGTAGATCGCACTAGTATTTGTAGATCGCGATTCAATAATCTTTGTCTAATTTTAATGAAAATTTCTGACTCATACAGTATTATCAGCATGGTTCGTGTATAGAGCACAGTAAATTATCCACTTGACTACATGAAATAATTGATCGTGTGTTTAAGAGATGTTGGTTATGTTGAAATGATTTTTGTCCTTATCCTGTCTAGTCCTAACTTGTTGGTGAATTCTTGTATTCAAAATATTCCTGAATTTCTTCAGATAATTTGTTAATCAAATCCTCGTTACTAAAATCCATTTTTTTTAATTCTTCCCATGTTTCTTCAATTCCTTGTTTTAATACAAACAATGTTCTCTTATCGTCACAATGCATGTAATCAGTATGTCAGAATAGGATTTATTTTATTCTAATTTGCTATTTGAGATAGTCTAAAAAGATTGGATGGATGATTGTGTTTTCTGACAAATAATCATACATTCCAACATTTATCGTTTTAAACATTGTAGAAAATAATTTTCCGTCTGCGATACCTGTGGAAAACATTAATGGAATTGAAATTGCAAATTCATCTATTGATCTTTTTAAATTAATGGTATCTTTACTATCCTTGAATTTAATTAATATTTTCCATTGCTTTTTTATTTCAATCTCTTTGTTTTCTAGAAATTGAATTCCAGTATTAGTTAATTCAGATAAATCATGAGGTTTTAATTCTAATTTCGAGTAAATTTTCCTAATTTTTTCTTTATCTGTAATGCTGAGTATTTCATTAGTATTTTTTGTATATTGTCGATATTCTACAGAATCTAGCCATTGCTGTATCTTATTTTTTAATTCCACTGATGGCTCTGTATTCATTTTTTTCATATATCCACAATCAAAGAATTTTTCACAACTTTCCACCAAATCGAGTGCATTAATCTTGATCATTGTTTTCAAATCTGTATAATGCATACATGAAAGTACTACATAATCCAGTGAAGTAAAATTGTAAATAATATCTTCGGGGGTTGGTTTTTCCATTATGAATAAAATTATTCTATGTTAGAAGAACTATGTGCAGATGTGACATACTGAAAAACTTCATCAATTAACTCTACACTTAATTCTGATTTGATATCTGATGGAATTACTTTAAGAACAAAATCATACATGGTAGTGTTTTTAGGTAATTCATCTCTTTCTTGCAATAATGAAAAAACTGCAATTCCATTAGAAATTATTGAAATCATTTTCTCTCTATTATTTAGTGTCATAATTATTATCAAAAATCCTGTCTAATTAATCTAAAATTAGATAATTGATTTGTATCCGTCTTGTTTTTCAATTATTTGTAATAATTCCGGTGCAGTATCTAGAATATCTAGATCGATTTGTATATCGTGACCTCCTGCGTCTTCAGAATAATTTTGAGATGCGTTATAGCCAACATATACTGCAACAATTAGAAACATTGCAATAACAAGCCCAATGAGGATATTTGCCATATTATTCTGATTTTCTCTATTAGGTGAATATAACCATTATGAAAATTAGTTTTAAGACAACAATCCTAACAAAAAATTAATTGTTTTACTAATTCTCTTTCTTATTTTGATTTTATACAATAACCCGTGCCTCATTAACTAACATTCAGTAGTATTTTTGTAGCCTATGTTTATTCCGTGTACTCTTTGCAAGAAAATCATGCCTTTTGATGAACGAAGAATAAGAAATGAGCATTCCTATCATAGATCTTGTGTGTGGCACGTTGCACATTTGATACGATTGGAGAATTTCTTTTGAAAATTCATTGTACTTTTTGTAAAAAAGAAATTCGGTTAGATCCAAGAATAAGAAATGAGCATTGGTATCACAAAAAATGTATTGTGAAAGTGGATTTAATCATCTAGCTTTTTACAAATTGGAGTAAATATTGACATTTTGATATGATACTACATTTTGTATTTAGAGACAATCCATACGCTTAAGTTCACACAATTTGTCAGATATTGACTTGGCTAGTTTTAAAAAAATTTCAGTTGATCAAATGAATCAGACACAAAAAAAGATTAAAAACAATATTTTGAGCATGCTAGATTTCCTTGACCGCTGTTTAGGACAACCTGATAAACCAAATCAAGAAATGTCAGAAATTCACATCAATGAAATGTATTCAATATTTGCCAACGCAATTGAGGAATTTGGAAAATTGGTCTATATGAAATCAGTAATTGCTGATGCAGATAATAATTATGAAGTAAATTATAGACATAAGTTTCGTGATCATACAACAAAATATCATCTTGCATTAACAGAATTACCAAAATCCATTGGAGATGTATTTGAAGATGGATTTACTAAAATGCCCATGAATGTTTTAAATGTGGATTTAGATGATAAAGGCGACCCAACATGGATTGAATTTGATATCGATATGAATACATTAAGAAAATGTGTCTTTGATTTTAGAAATCAACTTGTTTAGTAAAGAAAAACCACGTCAAAAAATTAATTATACGAGAAAATATGGAATAATTGTAAATTATGATTGAAACTGAATTAGGACAATTACGTAGATCCCACTACTCTAATGATCTAAATGCATCAATGGATGGCACTCAAGTCACTGTAATGGGATGGGTTTTGACAGTTAGAGGTCATGGAAACATCAGTTTTGCAACTGTACGCGACAAAAATGGAGATCTTTCAATTGTTGCAAAAAAAGGTGATTGCCCTGATGAGATACGTGAAAAAATCTCTTCACTCAAAGCACATTCATCTATAGGTATTATTGGAACCATAAAGGCTTCAGAAAAAGCCCCAAGTGGATTTGAAATTATTCCAAATGAATTACGTGTATTTTCTGAAGTTACAAAAATTCCTCCTTTTGAGCCAACTGCAAAAACTGTCAAAAATATTGATACTCGCTTAGAAGTTAGACCAATTGATCTTAGACGTAATATTTTACAACATGTTTTCAAAACTAGAAGCTTAGTTCTAAAAACAATTAGAGATTATTTTAATGAACAAAATTTTGTTGAAATCAATACCCCTAAAATGATTGCAACAGCTACTGAAGGTGGAGCTGCGTTGTTTCCAATATTTTACTACAACAAAGAGGCATTTCTAGCTCAAAGCCCCCAATTGTATAAAGAACAATTGACAATGAGTTTTGAAAAAGTTTTTGAGATTGCACCAATTTTTAGAGCAGAGCCTTCAAGAACAAATAGACATTTAGCTGAAGCAATCTCTATAGACTTGGAAGAAGCTTTTGTAGATTACAATGATGTGATGAACAGAATAGAAGAAATCATCAAGGTTTCAATTAATGCAGTTAATGATTATATTAAAAATAATCCTGACTCAGAATTTACACCAACTCCAGTACCTGAAAATATTCCAAGATATACCTATGATGATCTTGTTGACAGAATGCAAAAGGCAGGTGCAAAAACAGAATGGGGTGATGACTTGTATCCTTCAAATCTTAAAAAAATTGGATTAGATGGTTTTTACTTTATTACAGATTGGCCTCTTGGACCAAAGCCATTTTATGTAAAAGATAGCAAATCTAATCCTAAAATTTCAGAATCTTTTGATTTAATGTTTGGTGATCTGGAATTGTCTTCAGGCAGTACCAGAATTGAAAAACGTGATGAATTAGCTCAAAGAATGAGTAACAAAGGCATGAAAACAGATTCCTTTGAGTACCATCTTAATGCCTTTGACTATGGTGTCCCACCCCACGCAGGTTGTGGTATTGGTCTTGAGCGATTAATAATGGCATTAACTGGGACTGAAAATATTCGAGATACTACATTTTATCCAAGAGATGTTGATAGGCTAACTCCGTAATCACATATGCCGAATTCAGGAAACTTCCACTCGTCAAAACCTAATGCTAAGATATTTTGTGCATGGTGTCAGAAATGGAAAACGGGACACATAGTTATAAAATTTACAAAGGGTGCGAATTGGAAAATTCACAAACACTACAAAGGTGAAAAAACTTGTAAAGGTTCTGATAAGGTTGTAATGAAACCTAATTCAGATAAACAAAGTAAGATTTAGAATATACATCAAATTTAGAAGTTCATTGAATGACACACCATCAAGAAATATGTTGTCTTTGGGTACTGGAGTTATGATAATTCAGAAGCAAGATCAGCGTACGGGAAAACTAACTGAAGGTAAAATAAAGAGAATTCTTACTTCCAGCAAACTTCATCCACATGGAATAAAAGTGGAATTAGAAGATGGAAAAATTGGTAGAGTTCAAAATATTATTTAACATTGATCAATACGCCGGTATATATGATTGAAAATCATTAATTGGTATGTTCAAAAAAATAATTTCAAAATTAAATTTTGGTTCTTGTAAAACTAAAATTTCAAATGACATAAACACCTGTAAAGAATCTGATACAAAACAGAAAGGTAGAAGTGAATAAAATGAATTACAAATGTAGTGATTGTAGTTTCAAATGGAGTGGGTATTCTGATACTTTTGAAAAAGTAATCATGCATGAAAGAACTCATAGAAAAGGAGATGTGGATTAGATGGTTATTTGCACAAAATGCTCTGAGACATACCATGATCAATGTATGGGTAAAGCTGGAATGTTTGACTGTACTTGTAAAATTTGTAAATAATCAAAAAAATCAGGCTTGATTAATAGCAAATATGGTATATTTCAACTGTCAGTCATTCGTAATGTGCTAATTACTGTGATAATTCAACGTAATTTTTTATTTGGATAGTTATTTGAATTTGTAATGAGCATGTATGTTGATCTTTTACAAGAATATCGAAAAAAATTTGATATTGAAATTTTTCCATTATTGGTTTCAAATGAACTAATTCATAAAAATACAGGAAGAGTTTATCACTCTTTTCAAAAAAGAATTGATAGAATAGAATTACAAAAAAAATCCATTGAGAATAAAATATCTATTTTAAAACAGTACATGTCCAACGGAAACCAAGTTAATGATTTTGATAAATCTATGATGTTTGATTTAATTGCAATGTTTGCACAAGCAATGCTATCCTATTTTGAAATATTCAAATCATGCTTAAAATTTTCTTTAAATTTCGAGAAACTTGGAATGGTAAAAACAAATTCTGGATATAATGAAATGATTGATCATTTAGGAGATTACAAAAATAATGGTGTATCTGTATTTCATAAAGCTGGTCTTAGAACCTTTTTCAATGTAGATTTGAGAAATATTTTGATAAATGACTCTTGGTGGATAAATAATAATTTTGAATTTACATATGAAGAGCCTGATGGAACAGAAATCTCATTAAGCATAGGTGAACTTCATGGAGAGTTAGCTAGCATCAATTCTATTGTTTTGGGATTTACTGAAAATCATCAAAAAAATTCGGATGCTGAGTCATTAGAATAGTGTTTTAATTTTAATACAGTAAAATAATTTTTTATTTTATACTAATGATTGAAAGTTTGTCAAAAATTATCAAAATTAGTGGTCCTGGACTACTATTTGCTAGTACAGCAATAGGCGTATCTCATCTAATTCAGTCTACTAGAGCTGGGGCTGATTTTGGCTTGATGATAATTGGTTTTGTAGTATTAGTCAGTGTACTGAAATATCCATTTTTTGAATATGGTTCTAGATATGCAAACTCTACTCAAACAAGTATAATTGATGGGTACAAAAAATTAGGAACCCCAATTTTAGTTCTGTATCTAATAATTACAGTATGTTCAATGTTTTTTGTAACTGGTGCGGTAGGGTTTGTAGCTGCTGGATTTTTTGAGAATTTATTTAATTTAGAATTTTTAGGAGAATGGTCTATCATACTATTATTCATTTCATGTGTTTTGATATTGGGAATAGGTAAATTCCACCTGTTAGATAATTTGATAAAAATTATTGTAACTGTACTAGTTATATCCACGGTACTTGCATTCTCACTTACTGTAATTAATGGTCCAATAGAACCTGTTGAAGATTTTATTCCAAAGGAACTGTGGACAACAACTGGAATTTTCTTTTTATTGGCTTTAATGGGTTGGATGCCAACAGCAATAGATTTGTCAAGTTGGAATAGTTTGTGGACATTAGAGAAAATTAAACAATCAAACTACAAACCAAAATTAAAAGAAACACTGTTAGAATTTAGAATTTCTTATTTACTTACAGGAATTTTAGCAATAATGTTTGTTACCCTAGGTACTTTCATCTTTTATGGGTCAGGAGAAGAACTTCCTAACAATAATTCCCAATTTGCACATACAATCATTACAATGTACAGTAGTGTCATGGGAAATTGGAGCTATATTGTAATTTCTGCATCTGCATTTACTGTGATGTTTGGAACAATTCTTGCTGTATTTGATGGATATTCTAGAGCACTCAATAGAACTGTGGAGTTGTTGTTTAGAAAAAATAGTACAAATCAATTAACAAGTTCACGAAAATTATACTCTGTGTTTCTTGTTCTTTTAGCCTCAGGATCCCTGGTTATTGTACTACAATTTGGAGATAATCTCAAAGAATTAGTTGATTTTGCAACTATTTTGTCATTTGTTATTGCTCCTGTAATTGCAATTTTCAATTATAGATTAGTTACTGGTAAGTATTTAGAAAAATCACATCAACCTTCAATAATATTGAAAATTCTAAGTATTGGTGGAATTTTATTTTTATCAGGATTTGCAGTGTACTTTATTTTATTGAAATTCATTTTAAATTAAATTAAGAATTATTTTGTGATAATTGATATGCTAAACGTTCCATCTTTTACAGTAATTGTTTTTACAGTTGAAGATTTTACGAATAATTTTGTAATTAAACCAATTAACAAATTTGAAAAAATTTCCCCATGATGATGTATTGCTGATAAAGTAAGTTCATCACCAATTTGTTTTTGGTTAACTTCAATTCCATTTTGATGTAGAAATTTTATTGTTAATTTCATTTTTGTATCAAAAGAATCATCTCCTTGTGAAAAATACGTGGCAAATTTTTCAATCATTGTTGCACCTGCAGTTGAAACCATTTCTGCCTTTTCAGGTGTATCTACTAGTGAAAAAAATGCCTCTAGTACTATTGGATCCAAATGATGTGCATTAATGGAATCAAAATACTTGTACTCGGTGTAATATTTTTCTAATGCCTCATTGACAATATCTGACATGGTTTTATTTTGAATATCTGCATCTTTTCTAAGATCATTTTCAATCTTTTTATCTAGTCTGACACTAATTGTCATATTTCTGTTTTTTATGGTATCATATTAAATTTTTATTTGAAGCAAATTTAGACAGTTCATGCCATTTGTAAAAGAAGGAGATGAATCAAATCCAGATATTTCATCATTATACAAGGAAATTGATAATGAATTAAAAATTGGTAAAATTCCAAATATCCTAAAAACTACATCAATAGATCCATCCATTGCAAAATGGTTTTGGGATGGTGTACAAATAATCTTACTTCGTGAATCATCAATTCCAAGACTTCTGAAAGAATCTATTGCAGTAGTAGTTTCAAATGCTAATTCATGTGAATATTGTACCCAAGCACATGGGATGTTGTTGCAGTTGATGGGATTCACTAATGAAAAAATTACTGATCTTAAAAATAATTTTGAGGGTTTCTCAGATAAAGAAAAAGCTGCGTTAAATTTTGCATTAAAAATTAACAACTCTGCAAACAAAACCACAATAGATGATCATAAAATTCTACATGATTTTGGGTATGATGATAAACAAATTGTAGAAATTACTTCTGTAGTTGCAGCTTTTAATTGGGCAAACATAATTGCTGATGCTTTAGGTACAGATATGGAAGCATAGTTTTTTGATAATTTTTGATCTACTAATCAAATTTTTCACACTTTTTTAATTTTAAGAAAAATTTAGGAGATTAATCAAGCCAAGATTACAAAGGGACATGAAAAGAAAGGGGATTTGAACCGAACTGGAATTCATGTTAATCTAGGCATAAATTTTGTATAATCAAAACTACTGTTAAGATCAATTTTTTCATTGTTTTTTTTATTTATGGAAATTTAGTAACATACAGTATTGCCATGGGTAATGCTGGGCTGCGATAATTCAAACTAACGCATCTTTTGGGAT
>Ga0115553_1001846_pt1 | contig 13167 bp, 10 predicted proteins | sample COGITO_mtgs_1103_2_FD_87284 | JGI IMG/M metagenome (GOLD analysis project Ga0115553, IMG submission 87284) | Pelagic marine microbial communities from North Sea - COGITO_mtgs_110331 | ecosystem: Environmental > Aquatic > Marine > Epipelagic | place: Germany:Helgoland, sampling site Kabeltonne... | reverse complement strand
TCACCCTTCTCCGAGAGTGGCTGACAGGAAACCTTCCTCACGCCAGTGGAATCGATCCCAAGAACGTCAGCCGCGTTGTCGTCGCTGGTGGTGGAGTGCCTCCACCAATATCGGAAAGAGGCAACATCGTTCCGAACTCCTCGGCCGACAACTCCAACGGGACCACCGAGCAGACGCTCAAGGCCGTGAAGTCGCTGGATTTGTATTTGTCTATGGTGGCTTCCAGCGTACCTGTGACTCTGATGCCCTCTGGTCCTCCAGCCACTCCCCAGTCTGTTGCCCCTCCCAAGGGATACGTCGACCAGAACCCTCACCTTTACAGCCGCGGACACAACACCCCTCTGCCCCCTCCCCCACCTCCCCTGACCAACGCCCTGTTGCCCCAAACGAACCCAATCCATGGGTGTCTCCTGCCCCTCAGTTACTCCTTTTCCTCCTCGTTCTCGGGCGTAGGAAATCCCGTTGGCTTTTCTGTCGAGGGCGTTGGGGACGGCAAAGAGGAGCTGTGGGTTGGGTTGAGTGGGGGAGGGGTCATGAGCGACATAAGAGGCGTGACGGCTGTTGCGCCCGAGGCCACTGGGGATGGGAAGGAGGACCTCAGGGCTCTCTCCCGCATGATCAAGTGGGGACATCTCGCCCCCACTGCCCCAAGCGGCGTTGCTTGCTACCCATCCACTACGACCGACCCTCTCACACTTGATTCAAACGAGGTCGACGTGTTATTTTGCGGAGGCTCCCCAGGTGGAGGTAAGGGGGGAGAGGTAACAGTGGAAGGAAAGGTCAAGAGGATTGTGGCTGTGCCGAGGTTTTATGAGAAAGGCGAGGTCATGCTAGTGGAACTTGGGGGTTCTGGGGCAGTCAGAAGTTTAATCTTTGGATGACAAAATAGTCCCCCCCCCCACGAAATAGCAGCGTTAAAACTTATAATGTCGTTTTTTAGCGGTTAGCAGTTGGCAAGAGTATCACATAACTATCATTTCATCGCGACGTTCGTTACAACATTGAGTACACCAAAATTCCATCACATCTCCGCGAACCAGCGCGTCACATGGACCCTGGACGGTTTCCTCTTCAGCGCTTCTTCCTTGCTCTTAACGTCTCGGCCAGTCAAGCAAAAGCCTTTGCTCAATCCAGATTTCATAAGAGGTGCGGGCCCCACAAATAGATCGCCCTGAGGAGAAAGCTGCAGACGGTCAATGAAGAGGCCGGACCATTGCGCCCAAGACTCAGCTTTCCTATCCTCTGGTACCTTGGGAACATCGAGGTCTTCAAGCTTGGCAGCAGTTAAAAATAGGTTATACTCCATGGATCGGTCAGTATCATAGGCAATTATCCTTACGCTTCCCCGCAATCCAGGGTGAACGGAGACTATACAGAAATGTTTTTTGCCGATCTTCTGGCCTTTCTGACAGATGGGAGGCGAATCCATTGAAAACAATTTTTGCCGTGCGTAGGTAAGGTACTCAGACTTTTTCAGTTTTGCCTTTCTATTGACTTGCGCGTCGGCATCCCAAATAGTATCACCGGGTAGCTCGAATCCTTGATCCAGGATCATACTGATCAGCTCCTTCTTGGTCATATGCTCTATCTCACAGCGATCGTGGTGTTTTTTTTCGAATCGGTCTATGTCTCGGAGAGTATTGTTAGCCTCCATTTTTACGCGAGTTCTTGGGGAAGGCATAATCCTCGTCGTATTCGGGTTTACATTCCGAACCAACAGCACGTCAGAAGATGCTTGAGAGTGTGAATTGGATGAGTGCAGTGTGCCCCTTCCACCACCACCCCTGGAATTTCGGCTGGTGAGATGTCGATTCACCATGAGTCGCGACTGACTGTTCAAGTGCGTTTCTGTCGTTGCACCGGTGTTCTCAATGTCATAAAAGTCATTTGCTGGCTTGAAATTACTAGGGTTGTTCCCTCTCGTGAATCCTCTTGGATGTGCCGCCTGCCAAACCAACAAGTCTCTACCCTTATGAGCCTCCTCCAAGTAGCTCTCCATGGATCCCTTTGTCCGAAAGAAAGCGCCGCAATTATTTGTTAGCGCGTCAGCATGCCGGCTGTCAAAAGAAAGCGGGTCCTCAACGCGGGCTTTGGGAAGAGTCCGTCGGCTGCTGTCAAGGGAATCTTCTCTCGTGGGCTTGGGGGGGACGTTCGAAAGCAGGTCCTCAGTCGAGACCACAGGGTTGAATTTTGTTACGCTGTGGGAGATTTTTGAAGGCACTTTCTTCTGGTTGACTTTCATTGGTGATTTCTGCTCAATAACATCAATTCCCTTAGGTTTATGAGGAGCACTTAACTTGCTCCATGTCTTTGAAGGAGGGTTAGTGGATGACTGGGGCCCTGTCTGCCACCACAAGGGAGAATCGGCTGAGATTGACGAGCTGTTGGAAGGCATTTGTTTTGTATTAGTACTGTTTTTGTATTTATGTAAATAGGAGCTCGAGGAGGTGACGATGAAGTTGGTGGGAGGAGTTGGAGCAGGTGCAGGGACAAGTATACTGTTGGTTGTTGTTGGACGGCGAAAATTTCCGACGTTGATCTAGAAACAGATAGCGAGGGCAGTACCGGTACCAACTTTATGCACGTATATTATATTATATCTATTTGACTCGCCAGGATTCTGGAAACACTGAACTTTTTTTTCTCTTTTTTCTTTTTTTCCCCCTCAACTTTTTCGTCCCATCCCAACATAATACAAATTTTTTCAATGGGCTTAATGACTCATTCAAACGGATTCTCACGTCGAACCGATCTATAATCCTTCCCTATCCAAATTTAGATAGCGAGGCTGCAAAATGACCTCCTTTTCCCTACTTTTCGTTGTCACTCTTCTCTTCCCCCAAACTTCCTTGACCCTAACACAATCAACGCCTGGTGACACAGACGCAAACATCCATTGGGAGCGCGAGACCTGTCCAAGTGTTATCACGAACTACTATGCAGCTACCCTGCGGTTGACAGGGGACTTTACCATGAAATGCCTCACTTCAGCTGTTACTCCTAGCAGCCTTTACAACTATCAAATTAGGATCACCTCGACAGGAGTTCCCGACCATACCAGCGGTGTCGGGGTTTCATCCAAGAACTACGTGTACAACATTCCGATCGCACCGTTGCCGCTTGATACCGACGAGATTGTGTTTCAAACCCCCTACTTGACATCCACTTTAGGTGGCCCCAATGCCGTCGTTGGTTTTGCACTGAATGGTGTCCCATTTGTATCCGCTTTGACAGGAGACAATATAGATTCTGTCGGGGGGCAAAACACGAAGGCGGGGGATGATTGCTTGGGATTTATCCTCGACGATGGGTCCTACGTGTACAAAACTGCCCCTCCCTGTTTATTCGCAGGGTCTGAAGGCAAAGGCAGAGGGAAAGACTTAATTTCTGAAGGGAATAAGTACGACTTTGGGAATTTTATGACTGGATTTGGGTTGTACGAGGATAATACTGACGCCGATCACGTTGTTTATTTCGATTCGGCGCTAGAGGGAGCGCCGTTTGTCATAGGGTTTGCTCTAGATGGGTTTCCCATTTACTCTCCCTATGATCAGAACGGCGACCTTCATAAAGGGCTAGACAGTTGCAACGGGAAATACTATGAGGGGAGCTATGCTTATTTCGCGACAGACGACTTCCCCTACATTGTTGGGTGCTGGGGGCCTGGGATATACGCAGGGGAGGAGGATGCATTGGCTCATGGCGGAGTTACAACCGAAAGAACTAACGTTACAAGGCGTACTGACATCAACTGTCCAGCTGGTCGATACGTAGACCGATTGGGTCTGAACGACAAGGCGACAGATGACTATGCGTGTACCGCCTGTCCCGAGGGCAAGTTTGGTCGTGTTGGTGCCGGGGATTCTTGTGATGGTATCTGTGAAGCGGGATATTTTTGTCCCTTGGCAAGCAGCAGTCCAAGACAAGAAGTCTGCGGCGGGGCGAGGTATTATTGTCCAGAAGGAAGCGGCGAGAGACTCATTGTAGATCCGGGATTTTATACCACGCCGATTGCCGAGGTTGACGGCTTTGGAGATAATACCAATGGAACAGGATTCGATGGCCGGGAATTGATTGACTTGGCAACTGTTCGGACAGGGCAGCAAAAATGCGAAATAGGCTATTTCTGTAATGGTGATGGTTATAGGCGCGCTTGCAGCGAAGTCGGTAATTACGGCAATGTCACCGGACTTAAAACTAGCGCCTGTACAGGTCGCTGTCCCCGTGGAAGCTATTGTATCCCTGGCGCTGTTCCTATTTTATGCCCTGCAGGTCGTTTTGGGAGCGAGGAAGGTCTGCAGACCGAAGAGTGCAGCGGGCTCTGCGACAAGGGTCATTACTGTGTAGAGGGGTCGAAGAGTGCAACGCAGGCACAATGCTCGAGCGGGATTTACGGCGGCGAAGTCGGTCTGCATGACGCAAGCTGCAGCAAGCGTTGTGATGGTGCCATGACCAACTGCCGGGAGAATGTCTGTAAAGAGGGTTACTGGTGCGGGCCGGCATCCACGACTGGGACGCAGAATGAGTGTGGTGGTCCGCACTTATTTTGCCCGGAACAATCTTCGGGGCCACAAACTGCCACGGCGGGGTATTACACTGTAGGGGAGGTTAGCAAAGGGGGCAAATATCAGAGTGTGTACGACGAGAATAGGCGCTTCGATCAGCGGATTAGCGAGAAGGGGACGTACAGTATTGACGGAGTTCGTTATCCCTGCCCAAGTGGGCGCTTTAGCGACACCGAAGGGAACAGCAATGTTAAGTGCGTCGGCCCATGTGACAAAGGGCACTTCTGTGAGAAGCAGAGCATCAGCCCGAAGCAGAATCGCTGTGGTGGCCCACATGTGTATTGCCCTTTAAATAGCAGCCAACCGATAACTGTTCAAATGGGATATTATAGCTACGACGGCGGCCCAGATATTAGGGCTAACGAGGCTAATTGCCCGAAGGGGAGCTACTGCGTGGAGGGTGTTGCCCGTCTCTGCCCTGCTGGTCGCTGGGGGGGTAGCGAGGGTCTCCATGATAGTAAGTGTGACGGTGCCTGTGCTCCTGGCTACTACTGTCCGGAGGGTAGTACAATATCCACCCAGGTCGTATGCTCTGCCGGGCGTTACAGTACTTATGGAATGGGAAGTGCAGAATGCAGCGGGAAGTGTGCGCGGGGTTTCTACTGTCCTGAGGCGAGCAGCAGTAGGTGGGAGTACGAATGCGGTGGGGAACTCAACTACTGCCCGGATGGCAGCGGCATTCCTATGAACGTAAGCATAGGGTACTATAGCGTCGGAGGAGACAATAGTACAACCAGACATGGCCAGACGAAGTGCGAGGCTTTTGATCATAACGGCGGGAAAAGCGGGGGTGCTGGGGAAAGTCAGCTAGATTTGCGCATGGTCGGGGCTTGCCCCACAACAACGAGAACTGCAGATGACGTCGTCCGGCCTATTCCCAAGCAACTTGACGTCGACTACCCTGTCGATGCGGACAAAGAGCAGCGATTTGACGATCTTTGAAGCGAAAGTTGATGATAGGTTTGTCGGGTTGATAATGATAATGATAGAAGAGAGAAATTTGTTGCTGTAAAAAACATGGCTTTTTTAGCTATTTTTTACTTTCTCAAAAGGTTCGAATCATCGTCAGTTGCTGGCGATCTGCGTCTGCGTCTGCGTCTGCGTCTGCGTCTGCGTCTGCGTCTGCGTCTGCGTCTGCGAAGGCTGTGTAACCCCACCTGCACCATCCGCAACAAGCTCCTCACTGTTCTCCTTTTGGCTGTCGTCTTCCACCGGGTTGCTTGCAGTTTTGGCTTCACCATCACCATCATCCCCATCACTGTCGTCGCTATCGCTATTTTCAAATGGATTGGCAAAAGGCGACGAGCTGCTGTTCTCAGGTTGTTGGGGAGAAGGGGGTGTTGGAGGGGCGGGGGCAGGGGTCTTCGCCTCAACAGGCACGACATCGTCAAAATCATCGAACTCTTCCTCACTGTCAGTATTGACGTCCACATTCTTCACAGCTGACTGCTGCGCTATGGACAGTAGACGGGAAGAAGAACGAGCAGCTGGCTGAGCCGGCGTGACAAGTGTGTGGGCTGATTGAGCAGCACCATCCTTATCACCTTCACCGTTTTCACCACCTTCACCTTCACCATCGCCCAGTAAGCGCCTCAACTGCGCCATTCGATCGGAATCCATCGACCCGCCAACCTGAATGGTGCGACCAGATGTGTCAGTGACTTCCGTGAGGCCAGGAGCTGTCGCATTGACATCATCATACTGCATCCCCGACTGAGGACCACCACCAAGACCCAGACCGTGAAGGATCGACTCAGCGCCCTTTTCCCCGTAGCGCGACTTCAAAAATCGGAAACGCTCCTCCTCTCTCATGCTCTTGATGAGATTTTTCACCGTCTGCTGGCTGCCGAACGTCTCCACCCGAAGTAGCAGGTCCTCAAACTCAAGGTTTGCGAACATCTCCCTTCCCCAATCGCGATACATCCCAATAAGCCTGCGCGACCAGTCGGCCTCCTTAAACTTGTCAGAGAACCCATTCTTCGGAATTTTAAGACAGCGAGCGCCGGGGAACTCATTTCGTATCTTTAGCAGCCCATTCGGACCGGTCAGATCAGCTGGATTGAATACCCGCCGCTTCCTCTTTTTCTCCATCTCCACCTTTTCCATATCCTCAGCACCCTAGACACAGCGGTCGGTAGTCGGTAGTCGGTAGTCGGTAGTTGAGGCCAAAACAAAACGAGGCAAAATAAAACTCAGCCGTTAGATATACGAACAAGAACAAAGTCAACATATGCAGCAATAGCAATGGCGACAAATGAAATGGGCGACAATGGCGACAAATGGTGCACAAATTAAACATGGGGCCGACAAAGGACTGTCCGACACTGCTGCTCACCTCGATAAGCTCATTCTCCTTGTTAGATCGGCGGCGACTCGGAGCCTCCTCTGCTTCTCCATATTGTCGGGAGAGGAAAGCTTCCTCAGCATCCACAGAATTGTCACTATCTGAGGGGTATCCGCCAAGTTTAGAACTTTCTGTCTCCATTTTTTTGCTTTATCCTACCGATTCAGAACAAAAGGCGAGAAGAGTAGGCGGCAATAGAATATCCCTTTCACGTAGCGTACCAAATTTTATATCCCGCTCAATTTGCAGAGGGGAAGATTCCAGAGGTGGGAATTTAATTTTGAAGATAAAGTAGCTTCGACGACGTCTTGAACTATATATACACGCGCGGAAGGCAAAAATTGGTTCACAGTGATGAAGTGGAAGATTTAAATTGGACGTTCAGATGTTGGAACAAAAAAAAAGGTGAAAAAATTATCTCTTTAGGTGAAATATGAACAATTACCTCCAACATAGCTTGGACGATAGCCGATGAGCAGGTCCCCACCTGTATAGAAATATTCAGTGTTATGCCATTGGACAGGTCGGATGGGGGTTCCCCAAAGCACGGCACTTTCGGGGACGGAAACTATGTGATAAGGCGTCGCCCACACACAGGGCCTAGTGCAAAAGCGGCAACCACAGTGCGATCATCATCATCATCATCATCATCATCAACAACATCTGCGACAGCAACAGCAGAGGAGGGGGACAATGCAACAGTGGCGACTTCAAGCTCTACTTTCGGGGGTGGAAACTATGTCATAAAGCGTTTGGGGACGGAATCGTCGACACCCGCGCCAGCAACATCAGTTGCACCAGGATCATCAGTTGCACCAGCAACATCAACAGCAAACAAAGTGGTGGCGAGAGTAAAAAACACTGCCACATTCACAAATACACCAACCCCTGCACTAGCCCCTGTCTCTGCCCCCGCGCCCGCCCATGACGTATCTTGGATGTCAGCACCGGGTGGCTTTGCAGCTGCTATCAGACGCCAGGGATGCCCGTGTTGTAACCCTGATGATCCACAGAATGTCCTTGATATGATGCTTAGTAACCCAGGTGGAGGTCTTTGAGTGTGTTTACTGTTACAGGGAGGCTTGCCTTCGTACTGACAATATTATTTGAAGCGATAATGGTAGAAAAATATGGAATTGTTTCGCGAAATATATTAGGATCGCTGTTGACCTGGGGTGCTATGTTGGACCCCCTTGAAATGATTTGTCTATTTAGGAAGCTCTACGACGGAATAAAATGAGGAGAAGCAGCAAACAAAAAAAACCGAAAAACAAGACACCTGTGTTACACTTGTTAAAGCTATCCGAGTAAGTAGCACCACGAGCTCTATTGAAGAACAACCTTATACAACACATATTTTGTCAGAAATCCCCCCCCCTCCCTCCCCATTATTCACCCAACTGGCCGCCCTCATGTCCGCTTTCGTTTCGATCAGAGTGCAACGAAATTCACTTGATCAATCTTTTGATATTTCTGAGTTTGACTTACTCGTAGTAGGATATGGCGGATTCCTAACGTATTCTCTGCTGCCGCCGTGTTTCTTAGCTTCCTGTTTGAAAAATTTGAGCTGCTCCATGAGTTCTCTCTGGTTTTCTTCGAGAGTTTTGACTCTTTCAACAAACACTGACTCCATTTTGTGAATTTCTATGTGAGGGTTTTCGTTATTATCGCTCCCAAGGTCCTTTTTATCTCCCTTGTTCTCTCTATTGCTATTAGACATGTCTTCTGTCAAAGGAAAAGAAGGTCGACGTTTGCCAGCGACCCTAATTTGATCCGCAACATCACCATTCAGTCTGCCGACAATTTCATCGAAAGTCGGCCTCACTAGCGGGCTCTCGCTCCAACAGTCGTCAATGAGCCTTCTAATCGAAGAGGGAACGCTGCGGGGGAGCCTCGGCCGCCAATTCTTTTGAACTAGGTGATAATTGAGGTGCTCTAAGCTGACTGCACCAAAACCCGATCCATTTTGACTTAGTTCTTTCTTGATACCAGCGAAGAAGAACTCCGTCACACTCTTTGCCAGCTTGCACATGGCCACTAAGCATATTCCAAAGCTGTATACATCAACTTTGCTATCGTACCTTTCGCGCTTAATGATTTCTGGAGCCATGTAAATAGGTGTGCCAGTAACAGTCATGGTAATGTCCGCATCAAGGGCTCTACTCTCCCCAAAGTCGCTAAGTTTCATGTTGAATTGATCCGTTAGGAGCAAGTTCGAGGGCTTGAGATCTCTGTGGATGATTTGATCCTTCCAACACTCATTCTCCTCGTCAAAATAGCGACTGTGGTGCAGGTACTGAACGCCAAGGGCAACCTGTTGGGCGACTTTGAGTAGTGGGTCTTTCCAAGACAATTTGTCATCGCCGCGTGTGTTCTTGCCGTCCCGGTACAGCCACTCGCCTAAGGTACCATTAGATACAAATTCAAGCAAGCAGGCAAGCATGCTAACGTCCCAGACAACCCCTACAAGCTCAACAACATTAGGGTGTCGCAGGTTCTTGAGCAAGAAACACTCAAAGCGGAAGCGCTTCACATTCTTCTCCGAAACGTCCTTGAGCTGCTTAACGGCGACCTTTTGGCCATTGAAGATTCCCAGGTTGACGGTGCCAAAACCGCCCCTACCAATGACGTTGCCAAGAGTCACTTCACTCGAGTTGACGATTACTCCTCTAAGCTCGTTCAAGCGATCCTCCGTTTGCCTCTCCATCACTTGATTCATAATAGCTATTTCTTCCGGCGAGTGCTTGCGATGCTGCAACTGTTCCTCGAGCATCTTATTTTCCTCCATGATTCTCAGGTTTCTATTCTCCACGGCCTTTCCCCATTGGTTGAGCTCCTCTACCTCTATCTTCATGTGGCTCCTGTTGTAGAGAAGAATCCCTATGGTCACGAAAAATATAAACACAACTATGCCAGCGATTGTCGTAGTCGTTGATGTATTTGGCGGCGCGTCAATGGCTCTGATAGGTACCGTGAACGGCGAATCCTGTATCAGGGTATTATTAGCTCGGATATATATGAGCATGGTCCCTTGGTCTCCGTAATCCTGCTTTGGTATATCAATGCTGCCCTCGAACGGAAAGCTGACAAAATCCGTGTGCACCGTCTCGATGGGATTGTTGTTCGTTATCCACTCTACCACTACATCAAAGATAATAAAGTTGCTGTTTGTCAACAAGTTGCCGAAATTGTCCCGCGGCGAAATTTGAAATGTAACGCTCCTCCCCTGAAGATCGTTTGCGAGAATATTATTAAATGCAATGTCACGGAGATCGGACACACTCATGCTTGGACTGAAGCTATTCGGACTCACAGTGATCCAATACGGCGACAATGCGAGCTCTTGCAACGTGCCCGTAGGAGAGTACCTGTGAAAGACGTGCACATTGTATTCCTTTGTCTCTGTGATGATTTTCTTGAAACTGTACACACCCGCAGAGGGATCCATCGATTTTGCTCCCAGAGAAAGGAGCTCGGAAAAATCATTCGTCGTTAAGAGAATCTCTCTCGGCAGCACGAGGTAGTAGATTTCATCTCCGTCCGCCTCGTAGGTCGGGTTTTCAAACTCATCGAAAGTGGTCACAGCTGCCGGAGTGAGATGGGAGGGGAGGGATTGAGTGAGAAAGTGTGCGTGGGTGGGCATGCGAGTACGTGAACGAGAGGCTCCGAAGACACGCTATTATAGTGCTTGCAGTGCCAGGAAATTGTGCCACCTCGCATCTCACCTCCTTCAAATATTTCGCCAGCTTTGACTGCGAAAGGGAAGTTGAACTGACACATAGGGGGCGAAGTCAAAGCGGGTACCACGACGACAGTGTAAGGAGAATACATCATTTCTTGGGCGTAGGGGGTTGTTTCAGTTACATGTATAGTCCACTCGCCCGCGAAGGGAATGGTTATGACCGAGGACAGAACCATTGGCTCAGTCGGGACACTCGTCGCTTGTGGTTTCTTAACTACATCAGAGCCTTTCACGTTGATGCTCGTTACCAAGCCGAACCTGGGATCGGTTCGCGTCCCCACAGCCTCGACAACGTAACGGTTCGCATGGACTGCGCCAGGACTGCTCCAGTCTAAAGAGTCATTGGGACAATATCTGAAAAAAAAAGGGCGCCAGGGTGGGCGGGCAAAAAACAAAAAAAAAAAAAAAAAAAAGCCAAGCCGTGCCTAACCTCACTCACCTCAAATAAATATCAGTTGCAATAGCCTGGCCTGCAACAGCGTCGACTGAAGAAAGAATAGCAGGGGAATTATGAGGGTAAGGCCCCGGTCTAATTGCAAGTCCTGACGGCAAGTTACTATCTCCTGTGCGCCCAAGGGTTCCTAAATCCTCCTTGGTTGAGATTCGAAGAACCCTGATAGAACTGTCACTGAAATCTGTGACGTATAACGCATCCCCTTCTAGAATCAAATTGTAAGGGTCCCAGAAATCTTCCTCCACAACAAATTCAATGGTACAAAAATCAGTAATCAGGGGAGGTGCTTCGCCCTCAGCCGGACCGACTAAAGGGCAAGTGTAAATTGCCCCTTCAGATGACCGAGAAGTGACAACAAAATAATCTTGTGACAGCGTAGACATTCCAGCAAGGCCGAATGTGCTTCTAAGCAGCGTCTGTACCGGCTGTCCGCCCAGCAAATCTACAAGTACAACGTGCCATTCGGAAGAAATTTCGCCGGTTTCCTCGTTTTCGATAGATACCTCTACTGACACAATAATCTCACCGTCAGGTCCCTCATGCATGTAACGAGGCTTGCCTTCAAGAGGAATTAGCTGCGACGCGTCCTCAAATGCAGCCAAAGAGTGAACATGCATTTTTATTTCCTCAGGACTGCCATCTTCATGTTCTGCTTGTTCGTGAGCATCGTACTGCGTAAACAGAGAGAGAAGAGAAGAGAAGAGAAGAAAGAAGAGCAGTTTAGTGTGGCGTAGAAAGAAGTTGGACGCGCGCGGAATGAAAGAAATACCCTAAAATACAGCCACGAAGCGCCTTATTGAAAACGACGAAAAGAAAAACGTGTAATTGAATGCACTTGCTTAATTCCGTCACCAAAGAGCGCAGCAAACAGCAAACCTCACTCACCTTGACAAGAACTTCATTTTCTTTATCAGAGACAACTATGTCACCAGTACTCAATTTTACTATACCGTACGCTTGACCAAAGCCGGATGCAAACACCCCAAGCATTTCCCCACTAACGTCGTACATGAACACATTATGTTTACTTGTCACCAGAAACGTATAATAATCCAAGAAGCAGAGGTCTTCAACGTCAACAAGTACATCAGTTTCTGCTATGGTTTTGAATGCCCCCGAATTTAAATCGAACATCGTCACCCTATTTGCTTCATTGGTGGTGTAGAAGGGAGGAGTGAGCAAATGCCCTTCAGCAGCATCCATCTGCTGCAGGGACGACATGAGCAAAGTTAGGCAAAGAGGTGTCAGGGCTAGTGCTGCTCTCATCCTTATCTCAATTTTTTGGGTTTCAAGAGCTACCAAAGGAACAAGTGAAGGCCACCTGAGACAAACCAAGCTTGTTATTGAAAGGATTGCTGATTTATTGTTTTTTGGAGTTGAACACTTCAACTTGTTTTCGAGTTTCATCATCCTAACTCATTCAACAATTTTGTGTAAACGCCCTTTATATAATAACACTTGCGTGATAACGTTTTTCGTCATCGTCCACAATACCACAATTTATCCTCAATCAATCATCTTTACTGCTACAAATTGACATCATTTGATCTGACACACAAACTCCTTACGCCCCCTCCCATGTCTGTTGATCCAGTAGCCCAAGAAATCGTCATTGACGAGGACGTTGACAATGAGCTACACTCCGGCGCCTTACGCGAACGATTAAAGGACCCATCACTCGGTAGAGGAACCATCACCCTCATCATCAGGGACCCCAATATCACAATCATCGGGGATATGAATCTTGCTTCTGACGATTACGAAGAGGCTCCCCTCTATGGGTGTAAATCCCTCCTCCGCGTCGATCTCAAGGGATGTACTAAAATTACGCAGCTGGGCAATCATGTGTTTGACGGGTGCTCCTCCCTGACGAGCGTGGTGCTCCCAGACGGGCTCACGCAGCTGGGCGATTTTGTGTTTACTGACTGCTCCTCCCTGACGAGCGTGGCACTCCCGGACGGGCTCACGCAGCTGGGCGATTATGAATTTGACGGGTGCTCTTCCCTGACGAGCGTGGCGCTCCCTGACGGGCTCACGCAGCTGGGCAATGGTGTGTTTAACG
>Ga0115553_1001841_pt1 | contig 13181 bp, 13 predicted proteins | sample COGITO_mtgs_1103_2_FD_87284 | JGI IMG/M metagenome (GOLD analysis project Ga0115553, IMG submission 87284) | Pelagic marine microbial communities from North Sea - COGITO_mtgs_110331 | ecosystem: Environmental > Aquatic > Marine > Epipelagic | place: Germany:Helgoland, sampling site Kabeltonne... | reverse complement strand
TATCGCCGCTGGCAGCTCTGATCGCGTAATCGGTTCCGCGTCACAGGATCAATATAATCAGGCTGAAGACTAGCTGTCGCTGAGCCGCGTCAGCGCCCATTTGACCTTTGCCTCGCCCTGGCTGCTCGCGCCCGAAATGACAATCTGTTCGGAGCGCCGGGATTCATGCCCATCACCGAGATAGATACTTTCCTGCAAGCTGGCAACACCGCCGGAACAGCGCATCCGCCATCCTGATTTATCCGGCAGCCGCAGCAGGACGGACGCCCCGTCTTTCACCAGCGATGCCTTCACCGACGGATGCAGATGGAAACGAATCGCGAAGCGGTGTTCGCCCGTCCCCTCGAGCGTATCCTCGCCGCGCACGTCGGTCCCCGACGCGTTGACGTAAATACGCCGGCGATGAATCAACCCGAGAGGGCCGAGATACCCATCATGGCTGAGATCGAGCCACGTATTGCCATCCGCCTCCAGCCGCTCGGCCGTAACGTTTTCAGGGCGCATGCCAATCGAGCCGTCATCCCGCAACTCGGTCGAATTCCGGTCGTCCACGATCATGGTCGAATGTGCCGCGGTCGACCGCTGAGCGAGCTTCCACCGCTCGTCCCGCCCGGCATAGGCGCCGCAATTGACGACGATGCGCTGCTTCCCGACGCTCATCTCGAAGCTCAGCGTACCGGCATGCACACCCTTGCCGACGGCAGACGGCGCGCCTGAATCGGCAATCACCAGCGTGCGGTTCGCCATGAAACGCTCGAACCCTGTATGCGGTGCGGACGTAACCGGTTTCCCGCGAGATTCCGCCTTGGTCAGCACGACGTCAATCAGCCAGGCCTCGCCCTCGTTCGCGCCGTTAAACAGCGCCAGCCCGCCATCTCCATGACGATAGAAACGCAGCATCGGTGCTGCCCTGTCGATCGCGCGCTGCAGGGCTTCGGGAACATCGATATTCGATGCCTGCAGGACGGCGCGGAGGTCAATCAGATGACGCAAAGCCGCCATCTGCGCCTTGGGATTACGCTCGATATGCCCGCCATCAGGCAGGATCTGCCGTTCACACATTGCCGCCACGATCTTGACCAGCCGCGGCGCATAACGCGCACCACCGGGAAGACACAAGGCCGCATAGACCCGCGCTTTGGTTACCATCATCCGGTCGATGCCGTCGGGCATGAAGCGGGCAACGCGCCGCAGGTGTTTCACCTGGCGCGCAATGTTGTCGAGAAAGAGCGACGCAAAACTCGCATCGGCACCGGCCGACACAAACTCCGCATGGGTCAACCAGTTGCACAATCGGCTCGACAACACATCCGGGCGCCACGTCAGCGGATCCCATTTAGGGTTGGCCGATATCCAGCTCGCGACACAGTTTCGCGCCTGGATTCGGGCAGCCTCGGTACCGACGGCCCGCATGTCGCGCAACCAGTCGAAACTGTGAAGTTCGGCCTGCCACGCTGGGCCCGCTTCGAGCGCCTTGGAGAAAGCATCCTCGGCATTGAGCGTATGGTTGAGAAACCGGAACCGGCCCTCGACGAGGCCGGCGCCTCGGTCGGAACTGCCCGGCCAGTTTTCCTCGGGGATAAGCGTCAGTGCCTGCGGCCGACGGCCGCGCAGCGAATTACTGTAGAACACACCGCGAAACCAGATCCGCGCGACCCAGTAGGTGCCTTCGCGTGCCATCTCGATAACAGGAAACCGGCGCGCCAGGGGCCGCGGACGCGGCTTGAAATTCATTGGCGCAGGGGACGCCGGACGGCGGGGGGCCGCGTCGTCCAGGAGCGGCTCTTCGGTATCGATTATCTTTGCGCCCGACTCGTCTGTCATTTGACGCCACGAAGCCCGCGTATATTTGCAGCATAGCGGCGCTTGCCGCCCTTGAACGTCGCGCTGCCGGCAACAAGAACATCGGCACCTGCCGCAATCGCAGCCTTCGCCGTCTTGGCATCGATCCCGCCATCGACTTCGAGATCGATGTCGCGGCCCGTCTCGTCGATCGCTTCGCGCAGCGTTTCGATCTTACGGAGCATGCCGGGGATAAATTTCTGGCCACCGAATCCCGGATTGACGCTCATCACGAGGACGAGGTCGATATCGGACAGGACTTCGAAAACCGCCGAAGCGGGTGTCGCCGGGTTCAGCGACACACCGGCCTTCACCCCGTATGATTTTATCAGCTGGATCGTGCGGTGCAGATGCGGTCCGGCCTCGGCATGCACCGTGATAATGTCCGAGCCGGCATTCACGAAAGCCTCGATATAGGGATCGACCGGCGAAATCATCAGATGTACGTCAAACGGCTGCTTGCTGGCGGAGCGCAAAGCCTTCACGACATCGGGCCCGATCGTGATATTGGGCACGAAATGGCTGTCCATCACATCGACGTGGATATAGTCCGCCCCGGCGCGGGTTATTGCGCGGACTTCGTCACCCAGCGCCGCGAAGTCAGCGGAGAGGATGGAGGGGGCGATTCTGACCGGTTTCTGCACGGCGTCTAGGTATCAGTTCGGACGAGTCGCGGCAAGTAATCTGCGCGTCTCATGGCGTGTCAATTTTGCGCAACCGGGCGATATAGAACCCGTCGGCACCGCCTTTATCGGCAAGATGGGCCGGCGTCACGCGTAGAGCGCCCGCTGGCGTGATGCAGGCATCGAAATCCGGAACCTCCGCCGGCTCGATCGGATCGATCTGAAGCGCCTCGTTCCGTTTCAGCAGTGCCTCGATCTGGCCGGGGCCTTCGGATTCCTGAAGCGAGCAGACGCTGTAAACAATAACGCCACCGGGCTCGAGCATTTCCGCCGCATGATCCAGGAACTTGCGCTGCAGATCGGTCTGGTGGGTTACGTCGGCGGCGGTTTTAAGATGGGGAATATCCGGGTGCCGACGGATGGTGCCGGTCGCCGAGCACGGCGCATCGAGCAGGATCGCATCGAACGGCGCGGACGGTTTCCATGACAACACATCCGCTTCGACCACGTCCGCGGTCATTTTCAGCCGGGTGAGGTTTTCACGCAACGTGCCCAGACGCGGACCCGAGACATCAACCGCGGTCACGTCGAGCCCGGCAGCCGCGAGCTGGGCCGTTTTGCCGCCCGGCGCCGCGCACAGGTCGGCGGCCCGGAAACCGGAAACCGCAGATCCAGCCACGGCACTCAGCAGGACCTGGGCCGGCAGCGCCGCCGAGGCATCCTGTACCCACCACACACCATCGTCGAAACCTTCAAGCGCCGCGATATCGCCGGCATGGGCCATCCGCACGCTGCACTGACCGATCCGCTCGCCGCCAAGACGCGCCGCCCAGCCATCCACGTCGGTGGCATCACCGCGCACGGTGAAATCAATCGGCGGCGTCTGGACATGACGCGCGGCAATCGCCATCGCGGTATCTTCGCCGAATGACGCAAACCACGACTTCCATAGCCATTCCGGCACGTTCAGGACTTCGGGAAAGGCTTCCAGAATTTCGGCTTCGCCCGCCCGGACGATGCGCCGCAGGATCGCGTTGACCAGTCCCTTGAACTGTTCCGGCCCGCGCTTGGCGGCCAGCGTCACGGCTGTATCGACGGCGGCATGCGTCTGGGTATCAAGGAACAGAATCTGACAGATACCGATACGCAGCGCATTACGGGCGGCAGCGGCGGAGGGCGGCAGGGGTTTGTCGAGACAGTCCGCAATCAGCGCGTCGATCTGGCCGAGGCGGCGCAGCGTCGTCGCCACCAGGTTGCGCGCGAAGGCGCGATCTCGGTCATTAAGACGTGAGAACCTTTTATCGGTGGCAAGCACCTCGTCGAGCGGCCGCCTGCGGTCCAGGACTTCGTGGAGGACGGTATGGGCGCGCTCACGCGCTGCAAGACCGATGGTGCCGAGATCGGCTCTGGTTTGGGAAGAATTGTTCATGGGCGGAAGATAACCGAAAGTGCGCGCCTTACAATGCGAATAGCTATGCCAGCACTGCGAATAGCTATGCCAGCCATGCGGATATCTACAGAATATCTGATAGGCGCCGCTTTCCGTTACAGCTTAACCCCACGGCCCGGCGACGGGTGCCCCGGCCATTTCACGCAATTTCGCGATCCGGTTCTGCATATTCGGGTGGGTCGTGAACAAGCCGTCGATCGACCGTGCATGCAGCGGATTGACAATGAACATATGCGCGGTGGCCGGATTGTTTTCAGCTTCGGGGTTATCAATGACTTGCGCTCCACGCTCCAGCTTGTCGAGCGCCGATGCCAGCCACAAGGGGTGACCGCAGATTTCAGCACCTGCGCGGTCGGCGGCATATTCGCGGGTGCGCGAGATCGCCATCTGGACCAGCATGGCGGCAATCGGTGCCAGGATCATAATCAGGATGGTGCCGATCAGCCCGAGCGGGTTGTTGCGGTTGCCGCCGAAGAACATCGCAAAGGTCGCCAGCATGGAAATCGCCCCGGCGACGGTCGCGGTGATGGTCATGATCAGCGTGTCGCGGTTTTTCACATGGGCCAGTTCATGCGCCATGACACCGGCGACCTCCTCCGTCGACAGGATGCGCAGCAGGCCGCTGGTCGCCGCCACCGCTGCGTTTTCCGGATTACGCCCCGTCGCAAACGCGTTGGGCTGGTCCGTATCGATGATATAGACCTTCGGCATCGGCAGGCCAGCACGATCGGCAAGCTGTTCGACCGTGCCGTAAAGCCCCGGCGCCGAGCGCGCATCGACTTCGGTCGCGCCGTACATCGACAGCATCATCCGGTCGGAATTCCAGTAGGCGAACACGTTCATGCCCACTGCGATGGCAAGGGCGATCAGCATGCCGGTCGGCCCGCCGAGCATAAAGCCGATGCCGACGAACAGGGCCGTCATCCCGGCGAGAAGAATGGCTGTCTTCAGGTAGTTCATGTCATCCCAACTTTAAGGCCCCTCTGTAAGGCCCGATGTCAAAGCGCGCCAAAGCGTATGGCACAGGCTTTATCTGGGGTGAATATTCCCCCCGTTCAAGGGCGTGTTCTGGCGCGGCACGGCTTGGCAAAGCCGCAAACACGCCCCATATTGGACATATGACAAAGACACCTGAAAAACCATCCACCGACGCCACCAACCCGGCGGGCGCCGCAAAACCGGCGCCCGAAACCGATACGAAGAAAGCACCGAAGGAAATCGGCGGCCGCGGCGGCCCCGACCCGACGCGCTATGGCGACTGGGAAAAAGCCGGCCGCTGCGTCGACTTCTAAGGCGCTCCGGGCACGTTATCTGGATAGGCACCCGAAACGTCAATTTCCGGAACTAAATCAAGGTCTTGGGGGCAAGTGTTGAGAAACCCCAACCGAATCGGCTAGTGGGTTGTTCCTGACCACTTTTGTCCGACACATGCACACACATGTTCCCGTTTTGCCCCACCTATACCCCGCATTTGTTCGCCAATTCCGGCGATTATCTTAACGATTGCCGGTTCTGAACGCCCCAAAACACAAGATATAGTGTTTACGCCTACTTGTTCTGGCGATTCACCACCAGATCATCCACCACCGCCGGGTCGGCCAGGGTCGACGTATCGCCGAGCTGGTCATGTTCATTGGCGGCAATCTTGCGCAGGATGCGGCGCATGATCTTGCCGGACCGGGTTTTCGGCAGGCCGGGGGCCCACTGGATGAGATCGGGCGAGGCGATGGGGCCGATTTCCTTGCGCACCCACTGCACCAGTTCCTTCCGCAGTTCCTCGGATGTCTCCTCGCCTTCCATCAGGGTGACATAGGCGTAAATCCCCTGGCCCTTGATATCGTGCGGATAGCCGACAACCGCGGATTCGGCGACCATCGGATGGCTGTCGAGGGCGCTTTCGACCTCGGCGGTGCCCATGCGGTGACCCGATACGTTGATCACGTCATCAACCCGCCCGGTGATCCAGTAATAGCCGTCTGCGTCGCGGCGGCAGCCATCGCCCGTGAAATAACTTCCCGGATAGGCGGAAAAATAGGTTTCGTAAAACCGGTCGTGATCGCCGAACACGGTGCGCATCTGGCCCGGCCAGGAATCGGTCAGGATCAGATTGCCCTGCGCCGCACCCTCGAGAACGTTGCCGTCGGCATCGACAAGCGCCGGCTGGATACCGAAAAACGGCTTCGACGCCGAACCCGGCTTCAGCGCGGTCGCGCCCGGCAGCGGGGTAATGGCAATGCCGCCGGTTTCGGTCTGCCACCAGGTATCGACGATCGGGCAATTCCCGTTGCCAACCACGGTGTGATACCAGTTCCATGCCTCGGCATCGATCGGCTCACCGACCGAGCCGAGCAGGCGGAGCGATTTGCGGCTGGTCGCTTCAACCGGCGCGTTGCCTTCGCGGATCAGGGCGCGGATCGCCGTCGGCGCGGTATAGAATATATTTACCTGGTGCTTGTCGCAGACCTGCCAGAAACGGGAAAAATCCGGGTAGTTCGGCACGCCTTCAAAGATCAGCGTGGTCGCACCATTGGCGAGCGGGCCATAGACGATATAGCTGTGGCCGGTGATCCAGCCGACATCGGCGGTGCACCAGTACACATCGCCGTCGTGATAATCGAACACGTATTGATGGGTCATCGACGCGTAGACCATGTAGCCGCCGGTGGTGTGCAGCACGCCCTTCGGCTTGCCGGTTGAGCCCGACGTGTACAGGATGAACAGCGGGTCTTCGGCGTTCATTTCTTCCGGCGCGCAGTCGGGCGCAGCATCGGCCATCGCTTCGTGATACCAGACATCGCGCCCGTCGACCCAGCCGATATCGCCGCCGGTATGTTTGACGACAATGCATTTTGCGATGGTCGGGCATTTGGTCAGCGCTTCGTCGACATTCGCCTTGAGCGGGATCGACTTGCCGCCGCGCACGCCCTCATCCGACGTGATGATGATCGTCGAATCCGAATCGTGAATGCGCCCGGAGATGGAATCGGGCGAAAACCCGCCGAATATGACCGAATGCACCGCACCGATACGCGCACAGGCCAGTACGGCGACGGCGATCTGCGGGATCATCGGCAGATAAATCGTGATCCGATCGCCCTTTTTCGCGCCATTGGCTTTCAGGACATTGGAGAACCGGCAGACTTCTTCATACAGCTCGCGGTAGGTCAGCGACTTGGAATCATTGGGATCGTCGCCTTCCCAGATGATCGCCGTCTGGTCGCCGCGCGTCGCCAGGTGCCGGTCGAGACAGTTCACCGAGGCGTTCAGCGTGCCGTCCTGATACCAGCGGATATGCAGATCTTCCCGGGCGTAGGACACGTCCTTTACCTGGGTATAAGGCTTGATCCAGTCGATCCGCTTGCCCTGCTCACCCCAGAAGGCTTCCGGGTCATCGATCGACTGCGCATACATCTCGTTGTACTTCGCTTCATCGACCAGCGCGTTCTGCGCCCAGTCGGCCGGGACCGGAAAAAGATCGTGTTCTGACATGGTTTTCTCCCTTGGGTGAACGGGCTGTTTGCGCGCCGTTTCAGTCGATTATCATTAGTTATGGCGTCACGGGCAAGACGGGTGCGACAACCCGTCCCCGTTTTCCACCCCGTTCCTGTTCACCCGGCGAGGAAGATACCGTCTTCGCGTATATCCAACGCCACCGGTTCCAGCTTCTGGCCGGGGCAGGGGCCGTCGACGCATCTGCCGTCATCGATATTGAACAGCGCCGAATGCATCGAGCACAGGATCATGTCCCTGTCATAGGACAGGAACGCATCGGGTTTCCAGTCGAGCGGCGCGCCGTAATGGGGGCAGGAATTCCGGTAGCCGAAAACCTCGCCCCCGCGGCGAACCAGAAAGAAAGGTTTCTCGCCGTCAATATTCTCGAACCCCTTGCTGCCGGGATCTTCCATCTCGTCGAGACGGCACAGGAATACTGGACCGGTCATGACGGGATCGCGCCTGAAATCAAGGCGGGAGTCAGATCGGGGGTCAGGGTTTGACGCCGCACATCTTGCACAACAGCTTCCATTCATCCTTGCCCACCGGCACCACCGACAGGCGCGACTGTTTGACCAGCGCGAAATCGGCAAGCTTCGGCTCTGCCTTCACATCGGCCAGCGTCACCGGCGTCTTGACCGGCTCGAGCGCCTTGATATCGACCATCCCGAAACGCCCCGAGTCATCGGTGTGGTCGGGGTAATGTTCCTTCACGACCTCGACGATACCGACGATCTGCTTTTCGTTGACCGAATGATAGAAGAAGCCTTTATCGCCCTTCTTCATGGCCTTCATGTTGTTATTGGCCTGATAGTTGCGCACGCCGTCCCAGTGTTCGACGCCCTTTTTCACCTGGTCGTCCCACGACCACGCGCCGGGTTCGGATTTGAAAAGCCAGTACTGCTTCGCCATGGTCCTGCATCCTCGTGCCACTATCGTCACCGCGAATACGTGAATACATCACGGTGCGGGGGATTGGAACGGCGGTCAGTCCGCCTCCTCCCGTAACGGACGCGACAACAGTGCTTCAATGACCGTATTTATGTCTGCATCCCGGTTCAGCACCGCGTCGACCGCCGCCGCAATCGGCATCTCGATACCAAGCTGTTCCGCCAGCGCGACGGCAGCACTTGCGGTGAAGACGCCTTCGGCGACCGAGTTTCGCTGACCCAGAATTTCCGCCAGCGCCTGGCCTGCGCCCAGTGCCAGGCCAAGCGAGTAATTGCGCGACTGCGCACTCGTGCAGGTCAGCACGAGATCGCCGAGCCCTGACAGGCCCATCATCGTTTCAGCCCGTCCGCCCTTGGCGAGGCACAGCCGGGTCAGTTCAGCGAGCCCGCGGGTGACCAGCGCAGCACGCGCATTGTCGCCGAAGTCGCGCCCTTCCGCGATGCCGCAGGCAATCGCCAGCACATTCTTGATCGCACCACCGATCTGCGCGCCGATCACATCGTCGCCCGAATAGGGCCGGAAGCGGTCGGAACTCAGCCGGTCGGCCAAGGCTTGAGCCGCGCCAAGGTCGCTGCCCGCAAGAGTGACCGCCGTCGGCAGCCCTGCCGCCACGTCGGCCGCGAATGTCGGGCCGGACAGGATAAACACGGGGTTGCGCGGGAACGTCGCCTCCACCGCTTCACTCATCAACGCGAGGGTTTCCTGTTCGATCCCCTTGGCACAGACAATCAGCGGTACGGTCGCGGGCAGGGCCCCGGCAAGCGGCGCGATGGTAGAGCGCAGGTGCTGCGCCGGGGGCGCCAGCAACAGAACATCCGCCGTCGCGGCCTCTGCCAGGTCGGCGGTCGCCCGGATCGCAGGATCGAGCGCGACACCGGGCAGGTACAGCGTATTTTCGTGATTGTTGTTTATCGCCGCGACGATCTCGGCCTCAAAGGCCCAGATAGAAACGTCGTTCCCGGCGCGACGGGCAACGAGTGCCAGCGCGGTGCCCCAGGCGCCTGCCCCGATAATCGAAATCATGCCGCCGGCTGCCCGGATCGGGGGGAGGGTTGCTCCGTCATCTTGAAAGCGGGTGCCGGTCGATGAAGTCACGCACAGCGCTGTTATACGCACCGGTTTCGACGTGAATCACAAAATGGCCGCCGGTCGGGATGACGATCTTTTCAGCACCGGGGATATTTTCCGCCAGTTCATCGGACAGGTAGCGCGGCGTGACCATGTCATCCTCGGCGACGATCACCAGGGTCGGCGCCTTTATATCTCCCATGCCGGCACGCTGGTCATAAGCGCAAATCGCGTCGATCCGGCTTTCCATGATTTCGACCGGCTGGTCGGCACCCGCGAGGTAACCTTCAAGCTCGTCGATCCGGTCCGGGTTCTGCGTGATGTACCATGGCGGTAGAAGTGTCAGGATCGAATGGCGCGCGTAATCTGCGGTACCGGAAGCGGACAACACGGATCGGCGCGCGGCAAAGGCGCGGTTGAAATAGGAATCCTGTCCGGCCCAGGTCGCGCTGAGCACCAGGGATGCGAGCCGGTCCGGATGATCCTGCGCGACGGTCTGGCCCATGGCGCCGCCCGTCGAATGACCGACCCAGTGCACACGCTCGATGCCGAGCCGGTCCATCAGCCGAATGGCATCTTCCGCCATCTGGTCGACCGAATATTCAATCCTGGAATAGGAGCTCTGTCCGCACCCGCGATGATCGTGGACAATCGTCCGGTAGGTATCCGAGAATGCCGGTATCTGCTGGTTCCACACCGCACCACCGCCACCGAGGCCGGGCACGAACATGATCGGATCGCCGTCTCCGGCTTCCTCGTAAAAAATTTCGGCATCGCCGATATCGACTTTGGGCACGGCAGGTCTCTCTTGTATCTTGGCTTTGGTGTTCGGCTTCCGGTCTCAGCGCCAACGCGGAATCAGGTGTCGTTCATCCCCATGGCGCGTTCAATCCCGACAACATCGGCCGGGCGCTCAAACGGTTCCGGCGCGGGATCACCGGGGCGGCGGGACTGCCCGATGGTCTCGAAGAAGTCTTCCAGCCCGGCGGGGGTAATGACCCACATCATCACCAGGTCTTCATCACCGTCATTGTGGATTGCATGTTTGACGTCATAACCGAGAAAGCAGGAAGAGCCGGGCACGATATCGTGGCGTTCGCCATCGACCATCACGTGGCCCTTGCCTTTGAAACAGATCTGCAGCTCGACCTGGTCGGCGTGGGAATGTTCGCGCACATGGCCACCGACCGCGATGGTCTGATAGCCCATCGACACATCCCCGAATTTCGTATTGGCCGGGGTCAGCATCGGATCCGCGTGACCGTTGGCGGGCATGGGCTGCCAGAAACTCGGCCCGTCACCGGGCTGCATTACAACTGCGTGTCCGCGGAATTCTTCTGTGCCGGTCATGCTCTTGCTCCCAACGTGTCAGTTCAATACGCCATTGTACGATGATCCGGGCAAATGCCAAAGCAATCGGCGAGAGACCATGGCAAACGCCGCAAAAAAGGAGCGCGCGTTAAGGAGACACGCCCTCCAATTCCGCTAGCGGCCAGCGCGGGCGAGGGGCAAAATCCAGATCATTTGTCAGGCCGAGCCGCAGCCGTTCGACCCCGGCCCAGGCGATCATCGCGCCATTATCGGTACAAAGGGCGGGCGGCGGCACCACGCAGCGGAAACCGACCAGCGCGCATAATCCCGTCAGTTTTTCGCGGAGCGCCGTGTTGGCAGCGACGCCGCCGGCAATCACCAGGGTCTTGCCGTCCGGGTGTTTTTCATCGAATTCGGCAATCGCATGGGCGCACCGGTCCGCCAATACATCGGCGACGGCGGCCTGAAACGACGCGGCGATATCGGCAGCATCCGAGGCAGACAGGCTCTCGCCGGGCAGATCGAGGATAGCCTTGCGCACCGACGTCTTGAGGCCGGAAAACGACATATCGCACCCGGCACGCCCCTTCATCGGACGCGGAAAGGCAAATCTTTTTGCATCGCCTGTGCGGGCAGCCGCTTCCACCGCCGGGCCGCCCGGGAACCCGAGGCCCATCATCTTTGCGCATTTATCGAAAGCTTCGCCGACCGCATCGTCGACCGTGCCACCCATCAGCGTATACCGGCCCGGCGCGGTGACGGTCAGAAACTGGCAATGACCGCCGGAAACCAGCAGCAACAGATAAGGAAACGCGACATCATCTGTGAGCCGCGCCGTCAGCGCATGACCTTCCAGGTGATTTACCGCAACGAATGGCAGATTCCGGGTCGCCGCCATTGCCTTGGCCGTCACCGCACCGACAATGACACCCCCGATCAGGCCGGGGCCCGAGGTCGCGGCAATCCCATCAAGATCGGCGACGGTCATATCCGCCCCCGCTAACGTTCGCCGGATTACGTCTTCCAGAATATCCAGATGTGCGCGGGCCGCAATTTCAGGCACCACGCCGCCAAAAGCCTTGTGTTCATCAAGCTGGGAATAGATAACATTCCCCATAATACGGCGGTCGTCGGTAACGATTGCCGCCGCCGTTTCATCACAGCTTGTCTCAATTCCCAAGACAATCATAGATATGAACACATATATCAGTTTCCCAGGATCGCGACCCTACTCCAGAGCGTCCGAAAGTTCCACGACAGCGGCAATGCCTGCCGGGGAAACTTCAGGCAGAGACCTGCGTAAATTCTGCGGTGACTCGGCCTGTATTGAGGTACGGTCGTACAGATGACAGTTCCTATAGTGCGTATCGGTACCCGTGGCAGCCCGCTTGCCCTCTGGCAGGCCAATGAAGTGCGCCGCCGGCTTGGCAAAGCCCATCCGGAACTCGCCGTGGACGGTGCCGTGCATATCGAAATCATCCGAACATCCGGAGACCGCATGCAGCAGGGCCCGCTGTCGGATATCGGCGGAAAAGGCCTTTTCACAAAGGAAATCGAAGAAGCAATGCTGGACGATGCGATTGATATCGCCGTCCATTCCATGAAAGACGTGCCGACCTGGTTCCCGGACGGGCTGGTCATCGACTGCCTTCTGCCCCGCGCCGATTTCCGCGATGCGCTTATTGCGCCGGGATTCAATACGATCGCCGATCTGCCCGCAGGCATCACTGTCGGCACGGCCTCGCTCCGGCGTAAGGCCATGCTGCTGCACCGGCGGCCGGACCTGAAAGTTGTCCCGTTGCGCGGGAATGTTGATACACGGCTCGGCAAGGTCTCGGCGGGCGAAGTAGATGCAACGTTTCTCGCGCTCGCCGGTCTGAACCGCCTGGGGAGAGACGATGTGGGCGCGCATCCCGTCGCACCCGAAGAAATGTTGCCCGCCGTCTGCCAGGGCGTCGTCGGCATTGAACGGCGCGAGAACGACAATCGCATCGCGGAACTCCTCGCCCCTCTGAATGATTCTGAAGCGGCGCTCACCTCGGCGGCCGAACGTACGCTCCTCGCCGGGCTGGACGGATCATGCCGCACCCCGATCGCCGCGCTGGCCCAGGTGGACGGGAACGATATGTATTTTCGCGCTGCGATCGTGCGCCCCGACGGCAGTGAACTGATCGAAACCGAGCGGCGCGGCGCGGTGGCCGATGCCGCCCGGATGGGTGAAGACGCCGCGAATGAACTTCGCGGCAAGGCAGGTCCTGGATTTTTTATCGAAACAGATATCGACAACGTCGATGACTGAGCGCCGGCGCAAGCGCGCTCTGATCACGCGCCAGCAGGAAGATTCGGCAGACGCCGCCATTGCCCTTGCGCGGCGCGGCATCACCCCGATTCTAGCGCCGATGATGCGGATCGAATACACGACCGCGGACATCGAAAGCGAAGCC
>Ga0115553_1001836_pt1 | contig 13202 bp, 6 predicted proteins | sample COGITO_mtgs_1103_2_FD_87284 | JGI IMG/M metagenome (GOLD analysis project Ga0115553, IMG submission 87284) | Pelagic marine microbial communities from North Sea - COGITO_mtgs_110331 | ecosystem: Environmental > Aquatic > Marine > Epipelagic | place: Germany:Helgoland, sampling site Kabeltonne... | reverse complement strand
GGTATGGATTAGCCCGAATACACGAGTGCACTCCTTGCAATGTATCGAATTGAGACAGCAACATCATCCCACTCTTTACAGACGTGATTGAGAAATCCGCGTATCCCGTGTAATACCAACACAAAAACAACACCAACGAGACGAATATGGCGGACATGACGACCCAAAATAAACTGTTATGCAGCTTTTGCGAAAGCGTGGCATCAAAATCTGACTCGTACCAAAACGTAGTGAACGGAATTAAAATCGCCACGTACACTAACGTGATGATATATATCGAATACCAAATCTCGTCCATCGGTAACGTCGTTTCGCACGCCGACAAAGATACGCTCGCGTCGCACGACGCCCTATTCGCTACATCTAACGGGAGCAATAATATCGCCCCCGAGGCTATCGTTAATCCACTGATGACGATTATTTTCGGAAACCACGCTTGGTTTCTGTCTTCCGGGTGTTGAAAATTAATCAGCACGTATAAGTTTGCGATGGCGACTAATATCGTCACGACTATAACCACCACGATGAGGAACCTGTTTTGTTTTTTTCCAGAAAGAAGAAGAAGATACAAAAGAAGAAGCGAGTGTGAGTTCCCAAGCGATACAAAGGAGCACCCGAGTGAAAAGAACACACCGAGTGAGAGAGAGAGAATCAACGCGACGTAAACGACGACGACGAAGAAGAAGAAGAAGACAAAGAAGAGGAAGAAGAAGAGCTGTGCATTTTTTTTTGAATCGCGCGCGTGTGCCGTTCGGTTTTTGGAAAAACGAGAAGAGAGAAAGAAAAACGATTCAGACGACGCACCAGTTCATCTTATTATTAGTATTCGTGTCGCGTGCGTGTGATGATACTACGACGACGACGGAAGCGCGCTGGTCTTTTTCTCTCTCTCGCTTTAGTCTCTAAAGAGAGAAAGAGAGAGAGAGAGAGAGAGAGAGAGAGTTTATTATACTCTCAAGTAGAGGAGTTTTTTTTTGCCGGTTCAGAAACAAAGGCACGCAACGAACGGTCTTCAATCGAAAGTAATTCCCATCATCGTGTGTTCAAAAATCACACCTCTCTTCGTTTCAAATACTCCTTCTTCTTCTTCTGGTCATCAAAAAATTGTTTAATTTCACAAATTCTTCTACCATTCAATTCTTCAAAACCCCTTCAAAGTCTTCTTCGTCTGAATCGTCAAGTCTCGCGTGGTGCGCGAAGAAGCTCTTCTTCTGCCTCCTCATTCGCAGAGAGAGAGAGAGAACGAGAGAGAGAGAACGTTGTTGGAAAATTTGTTGAAGAAAAGAGATTCACACTGAACGCCGCCGCCGCCAAAACTACTAAATTGGAATTAGGGAATCTCTCTTTTTGTCTGTTGACCCATCATCATTTCATCAACATCATCTCTCTCAAACCCAAAAACGTAGGGGGAGAAGATGACGAAAGAGGATCCTCCTCCTCCACCTCCTCAGCGCGAACCGTCTCCCGCGTTAGCGCGAATGCATTCTATGGGAGTGAGCACGACGAGTGAAGGCGTCGATAATTTTGCTCGAGTGAGCGGGTCGTTCATGAGGTCTACGACGAAAAACCCGTTGTTGAACAACGACAATACCAATACCTATTTTGAAGAGAGAAAACAACAACAACCGAGTAAGGACTACCACCAAGACGAGGAACAAGAACCGTCGAGATTTTACCAACGAGAACAGAGTTTGGCGAGGAAATTGAAACATCGTGAACAGGACAACGCTTTAGGAAAATCGCTCGGTCGATTCCTCACTTTTTCATCGGCGAAGAAAAAGAACCAGGAAGAGCGTTCGCTAGAGGAGAAAAAAGCGGTAAGGAGACAATCGAAAGTCGCTTCGGCTATTCAGCGCGTTCGAACGGTCAGGGAAGCTGCCAGTGCGGCGAAGAGGACGCGTCCAAAGAATGGCTTTGCGAAGGGGTTTCGTCAAGTTGTCGATTTTAAAGCGCTCGGGAGCGACTTGATTACGAATTTCAACGTTAAGTTTCGACGGGTGTTTGAAATTTTGAGATGCGTGGACCCGGACGAAGATAACGAGGCTTTGAGCAGGTACACGTTGTTGCATCCGAAATCGCCTCTTTATATTCTCTGGAAACGAATGATCAACTGTTTGGTGATGATGGTGTGCTTCGTTTTACCGGCGTTGATTGCGTTTAATTATTCTGACATGCCGGCGTTGCGATTCGAGCAAGATTTGAGAGTGGTAAAGAACATAGATTTACAAAAAAAAGAGCAATTGGGAACGGCTTTGGACGGATTACTCCTTTTTGTGGATATATGTTTCTGCTTTGACGTGCTTGGAAACTTTTTCGCGCCGTTTTTTGAGGAGGAGGAGTTGGAATCGAAATTAGTGGACGATCCGTGGGTGGTTTCGTACACATATTTGACCGGATGGTTTCTCGTAGATTTTTTAGGATCGTTTCCGTTTGACACGGCGCTCTCGCCTTTAGTAGACGCGGATGGTGTGAGATTTTTAGAGTTGCTTGGATTGTTTCGGCTGTTGAGATTGTACCACGTGCGAAAGGCGTGGGGGTTTGTGGAGAGAGATCCGCACGTATCCGTCACGAGGATTTCCTTCATCAAGTACTCAGCCATTCTTCTCTTAGCCGGTCACTGGTCCGGATGCTTGCTCTGGTACTTAGCAAAAGCGGAAGAATTTGATGAGACGACGTGGGTTTATGCAGTTGATCCGGAGTTACGATTGCAAAGCATTTTTAGACAGTACAATACCGCCTTGTACTGGGCTCTGGTCACGTTGACGACGGTAGGTTACGGTGATATATCGCCGCGGAATCCGACGGAAAGATCGTTTACCATGGTAATAATGTTGATGAACATGTGCATATCCGCATACGTCATTGGCACCATGACGACGCTAATTACGAAAGGCGACCAAAAGCTCTCTCGATTTAGAGACAACATGGCCAATCTCATTCGGTTCATGAGAAGGCACGAAGTTCCATTGCACATTCAACAACACGCCATGGCTCACGTTCATTTAAGTTTTCGAAAAGCGAAAGAAGACGACTCCGACGCTCTGGAACACTGTCCAGAACATCTGATCTCTCACGTTCGATCGGCGATGTATTTAGACCGATTGAAAAATTCGAGATTGTTCATGGGATGCTCTCGCGATTTCATGCTTGGCTTGATGAAACTCTGTCAGTGGGAGTATTTCAATCCCGCGTCTTTGATTATGACGCGTAAATACAAGTCGACGCGATTGTTTTGCATCGTTGAAGGCGAAGCGATTGTTTTGAGCGACCGATTTACGGTAATGGACTATTTGAAAGAAGGCGATTGGATTGGCGTCGAATCGTTTCTGATTCAAAAAGAAGCGCAGTGGAGCGTCTCAAGCGCGAGCTTAATCAAATGCATCGCCATCGATTGCGCGAAGTTACACACCTTACTAAGCGAAAACATGACAGATTGGTCGACGGTGTTATTCAATCTGAGCAACATAATTTCTCAGAGAATCGAGGAATCTCTGCCCTCGGCGGAAGGAAACGCGAAAGAAGGAGAAGTTTACCCATTCCAGGGGAGTGATACCTCTTCCGAACACGACGGGTCTTCGGATGCTGGAAGCCATTTATCCGTGCGCGATAGAATCGGCCACTATGAACAGACTACGTACTTGAGAATAATACGCTCGGTAAATGCGGGCTTGACCATTGCGATGACCAAACTCGTTTCTGAAATCAACACGAAAATATTCTCGGCGGCGAGAGACGGAGACATCCGATCGATTAAAGTTATGATTGCAACGAAAGAGTTTGACATCAACTATCAAAATCCATCGGACGGTCGGTCGATTTTACACGTCGGTGCGTACTACGGACACCGAACGTTGTGCGAATTCCTCCTCAATGCTGGAGCAAATCACGCGCTTTTAGATAATCTTGGTTTCTCGGCGCTTGGTCTCGCTGTGATTTCCGGTCACGTGGACACTATCAAAGTGCTCGCTAGAACGTCTTCACTGATTGCAATCGGTCAACCATTAGGAGCAAAATTGTGCGAATTGGTTCAAAATTTGAATTATAGCGTGTTGCAGAACTTCTTAAGTGCCGGAACAAATCCGAACGAACGAAATACGAGCTTTGATACGCCGCTTCACGTCGCGTGTCGCATAGGTAATATTGAAGCTGTCCAATTACTCTTGAAGTTTGGTGCGAACGCATCACTCACAAATAGACTCGATAGAACAGCTATAGATGAAGCGACAGCAAATAAGTACCCCGATATAGTAAGGAATATTGAAGACGCGCAACGATCGCGGTTGGGTTCTTCGAGCAAACGCGTCAGCGAATCCTTGGGTCAGACTGTGTTTGAACGCGAGGAGACGATTCGCGCCCATTCTCAGATTATCATCGCGAAATGGTGGAGAGGGTATCACTGTCGAGCCGCGCTTCGCGATCGTTTGCAACACGTCTTTATAGCAGGTTCGGGTGGATACGAACGCAACTAAGTTGTTTGTTGAAATACATTAATAACACACTTTGCGCAAGCTGAGTGGGAATTGTACTTATAAAATAATAATAATATCAATAATATCAATAAATCACAAAACTAAATAGCCATTAATAATGCACTTCCTGCAATTCCCATTCCTATGAACCACGCTACTCCGAAATACGCGTGTAAACTCAACAATCTATTGTTTGCATTTGGAACGCACGCTACTTTTAAATCGTTTGTGAGCATAAAAATTCTCTGCGAAATGCCCACGTAAATCGCCGTGCAAAGCATGAAGTTTAACACCGGATACTCTTCTGGCAACAATCCTAACAACATCCCGGGTTGCCCATTCGGTACCGACGACGATAACCAAATGTGAAACTGAGAAATGTACGTTTCTAAGGTGATTTTCCCACATTCACAAAAAATGTGAATAAAATAACTTCGCATCGTCAGGCTGAAGTTTCTAAAAATGATGAATATCGTAATCGGTATCCACGACGTGTACGGATGCACGACGTTGTATTCCAACTTTGGTAAAACATAATACGTTGTGTACCACCAGTATGCCGCTATTGTGTTGACGGTTAAAATTAACCCTTGGATGACTGTTTTCTCCTTTGTTGGTTTCTCGTCTACCCATCTCACAAACGCTTCGTACTTTGGGTGTACGAATGCGCACACCATGCCATAAATCCAAACGTACCTGTCTAGACCAGAGCGAAAGAACCATTCGTGCATTGGATTGACGTCTGGTTTTTTCGGGTCGGTATAAGATAGCAACCACTCGAACGGTTTGAACAAGACGGTGAATACGCCCGGCACTTCCCAAATGACGTACACCAGTACGATCAAAATTACCATTTTAGCCACTATCATGTTCGTCGATGTGTTGTGTTCCTTGAAAACCAACAGCGAAAAGTACACGAAGAGCGTGAACAGCGTGTGCATGGGACAAATATAGTATAAAACGTAATCGTTCCTCAATGCGATACACACGAACAAGACGAAGAAGTTCAAACGCCACATCATTTGCGAAAATCTCCCCACCGAAAAATCTTTGCGAACGTGATAGTAGGAGAAATTCCCAAATCCAGTCATCCAGACGTACGCAGCGATAAAGATACGAATCGCGTTATAAATCTCTGAAGCTTTGAAGTAGTGATAGAGCAAAAATAAGACTTGCATCCATCCCTTCCACTCCTCGGTTTGCTCTCTGTTTAGCGGTGCACTCGTCTTGCTTTGTCGCAACGTCTGATAACAGCCGTACGCCGCCAACGTAACAAAGATGGCGATGAAAAAGTCTCTAGAATACGACTTTGTCCTCTCGGGAAACGTATTCGTTCGATCGCACACGTAAAACACGAACAGGATAAAGAATAGTTCCGCCCAAGAGCGCAAAATCAATCTCGCCCTCTCGATGGCATCCGCGTCGCCTTGGAGTATCCGCATTGCGCCAATGTTCGTGAACTTTACGTTGCCGTTGTCCCCGGTAGATGGAGAAGCACCGACGGCATCGCTCATGTTCCCGCTCTGTGAATTTTGTCGTCCAAAGCTGTCCGTGAAATTCGCAAACGAGCGTTTCTTATCCTCGTCGCTCATATCTTGCATGGAGTTAGAAATCATCGATCCGTCTGGAGTATTTCCTCCTCCTCCTCCTCCTCCTCCTCCACCTCCTTCCAATAAAACATCAAACTTCTTCGTTCCAGCCATTCGCATCTCGATCGAGTCTTCCGCTAATCCTTTATTATACCCACCGTTGTGCATTCGTTTCATTCTCACGTGGTGTAAAAACTCCGCGTATACGTATAAGGCGACGATGAATACGCCGGAGAGGAATAAACCGAGTTGAAATCGTCCGTATTCGAGAACGGATGATGGTTCAACCTCTTCATCTCCTTCAAAAGAGGAAGAAGTTAAAGAAGAAGAGAAGTCCAACAGCGTTCTTCGCTTGGCGACGTCCTGCCAACTCAAGTAACGATGATCCATCCTTCTCTCGTCGTCGTGAATGGATTTTGTAAAAAGACTATGTAGAGTGAGAAGTCTCGGACGACGAGGAAGAGTAAATGAAGTAAAATTCTATCTGCTTTTTGTGTCATTTTCTTGTTCTCATTCGGAGGAAAAAGGTCACTTAAAAACTTTAACTGCTATTCCTACTCATAACACATCATCATCATCAATCGAACGGGATTTGATTTCCATCGTAAATGGCCGTCAGTCCCTCTTTGTACGAGGGAAAGAGGAGCGATGAAGAGGAGGATGAAGAGGATGCGAACGCGCGTTTGAGCTTTACGTTCTTGACTCGCTTTTCGCTCTTGTCGGGGAGGAGGATGTCTTTTTCACCACTCTTCTCATTGCCTTCGTTATTTATTTCGGAACTCAGAAGAGTTGCCGCGAAATCGACGGCTTCGTCTCGAGATGAAGGATAATCGTCGACGACGTTGTATATGGCGACGCGATTATCGTCGTCGATACAAACGGTATCCTCTTCTTCGTCGCTTACTTCTTTTTCGATGCACCGAACGAGCGCGTTGGCGACATCCGCCACGTGGATCCGAGACGTGTACATCTTCTTCCTCCGAGATATTTGCGTCGGCGTTAACGATCTCGTATTAGCGTTATCGCTATTTCTAATGCTATAAGTATTGCTATTATCCTCACTCTGTGCCTCTACTTCTTTCCTCCGAGTCTTCTCTTGGAATTGTCGCTCTCTTTCGCGTTTCGAGGCGATATCGAGAGCGCTTCTTCCAGGGCCGTAAATGCCACCCAATCGAAATATTCGCAACGAAGACTTTACATTATTTCTTTTGTTACCATTGACTATCCACTCTGTCCACGCCTTTTCGGCGTTTAACCTTCTTTGAGCGACTATCGAATCTGGATTCGGTTCCGTCGTTTCGTCCACCCACTCGCCGAGATGGCCTCCGTACACGCCCGTCGAACTCAAATAGATAAACATCTGTCGCTTCTTCGCGTTCTCCAAGATTTCTCTGACTGCTTTCGTTGATAATATCGGGTCTAAATCTAAATCACCATTCGGTGGCGTCGAAATTAAAATAACGTCCGCTTTCTTCAACCACCGCGCGCACTCCTCTTGTAACGGTTCCCCGTCGTCTGATTTCCACGTGAACACTTCTTCGCACCACGTGCCGTTCGAGCGAAGATTCAAAGCCTCCGCTTTCTCTCGCGATCGAGTCGTGCCCACTACAATCCACTCAAAATCTTCCTCTTTTTCTCCTAAAATCTCGTTATTATTATTACTCTTCTTCTTTGTCTTCTTGAGCAGTTGGTTGGCGACGCCGATGGCGCAATACCCGAAACCAAACGCAAAGAAAATTTTTTTTCCTTGTTCTTCTTCTTCTTCTCGTTGTTCTTTACGTGAAGAAGAAGAAGAAGAAGAACAAGAAGGAAAAGATTTTTTGCAAAGACGGCGACGACGAGAACGGGAGGAAAAGGAGGAAAAGGAGGAGGAAGAAACGGTGGGAAGAGTGGTGGAGGTGCGCATCTTTTCGTTTAATTTAATGATGTGTTTTTTGTTGTTTTTCAATTTTCAAAATTTATTAATAAAATTGGTGTTTTGTTCGTTCTTTTTTCATACACAGAGTCTCTTCTCTCTCTTCTCTCTCTCTTTTTCCTTGATTTCCTAAAAACCTTCCTCCTCACTTTTTAATTCTTCTTAGTAGCACACAAAAAATTACTCAAAGTCACTGTCGAAATCATCCTCCTCGTCCTCGTCGTCGTCAAAATCGCTCTCCTCTTCGTCGTCGCTGGAATCGTCGACTTTGTAGGATTTACGTTGGACGTTTCTCCCCGCGCGCGCCGCCGGTTTCGCAGCGACTTCCGCGACGACATCCTCCGCGTCGTCGTCGTCGTCGTCACCAAACGAAACGTCCGAGTCCGAATCCTCGGCTTTCTTCTTCTTCTTTGCCGGAGCGGGTTTCTTCGCAGCAGCGGCTGATTTCTTTGCCGGAGCGGCTTTTTTCGTCGCAGCTGGCTTATCTGCCGACGCAGTCGCTGGTTTCTCGTTGGCGACTTCGTTGACCATCTTTGAAACGGCGTCAAAGTTAAACGAGTCTTGACGCTTGGCTTGTACGGAACCGGAGGAGGCCTTTTGTAACAATCGCTCCGCCAATGATAACTGAGGAACGTCGTCGTCGTCGGAATCCGCAGCAGGAGCAACCACCGGCGCAGGGGCGGCAGCGCGAACTGGAACTGCTTTCGGTGCGGCGGCAACGGGAGCCGCTTTCGGTTTCGCCGGCGCTCGTTTCTTCGGCTTGGTGACTTCAAAGTCGTCGTCCGAGAAATCCTCGTCGATCTCAGAATCCGAAGCGTCCGAGTCAAAGTCCATGGCTTTCTTCTTGATCGCTTTCTTTTTCTTCGCGAGCGCTTTTTGTCCAGCCTTGGTGTTGTTTCTTGCCGCCGCGCGCACTTGCTTTTGCATCTCTTCCTCAGCCGCGACGTCGTCGTCTTCGAGTTGATCCAAATTCTCCTCCAACGCGTCCAAATCCGTAAACCACAAGTCCTTATCCGTCGTTCCTCTCAAAAGCGCGACTTCGGCTTCTTTCTCTTCCTTTTCCGTGACCAAATCTTCAACCTTCTCCAAAGTTAAGTTCCACAAAGGCATGGAAAGCAAGTAATCGTAGGACGCGTTGGCGTCGTCGGATTCATCCGCCGCGATGTCGTTCTCGTCCGTTTGAACGATAGCCGCCGCCGCAGACGCAGACGTCTTCGTCTTTGGTAACTTATCGTACATCATCATCTCGAGCTCTTCGACCAACTCAGCCTTCTTCTTTCTGTTGACCACCAAGGAGCCTTCGACAACCGCCAAGATGAAACGCGTCTTGTTCGCCAAACGCTTGAGTTCCGACTCGGCAACTTTGATGAGCATTTGACGTCTCTCTTCGTACGCCTTCAATCGCAAAGGAACGAACGATTTCATGATATCCTCTGCGGACTCGTATTTGGTGATGATCGAGTGCTCGTTGAACGCGTGCATGTTGGAGCACGAAATTTTCGACGCCAACTTGAACTTCTTCACGATGCCTTCTTCTTCAGCCTTGGCCAAGTTCGCCGGAGGCATGGTGATGACAAAATGCACCGATGTATCCGTGTGATACTCCTTGTAATCGGTAATGAACGGAGCTTTCTTGTCCTTTGGCGCAATGAGTTCTTCCAAGAACTCCTTGTAGTCTTGCGTCCACGTGCGCAACGGTAACTCGGTGATTTCCAACGTGCACTCGTCTCGGATGTGATACGAGCCAGTGGCGATGAATCTTCGCTCGCCCTTGAAGATTTCCTCGGTGATTTCACCCTTGAAGTGTCTGTACCACGGCATCATTTGCGTTGGCTCTTCTTCGTTCAAAATCGCGCGAACGTTGCTGATGACGTCTCTCGCGTTGTAGTTTGGAATCGAAGTAGACCATCCCGTTCCGATACCTTCGGCGCCGTTAATCAAAACAGTTGGAATAACCGGCATGTAATACGTCGGTTCAATCTTTTGACCGTCTTCGTCGTTGTAGTTCAACAACGCGTCGTCGCATTCCGGGAATACAACTCTGGCCAACTGCGCCAAACGCGTAAAAATGTAACGCGGCGACGCGTGGTCCTTCCCGCCTTGCAAACGCGTACCAAACTGACCGCTCGGGACTAACAAGTTGATGTTGTTCGTCCCAACGAAATCTTGCGCGAGATTAACGATTGTCGACGCAAGAGACGCTTCGCCGTGGTGATAGGCGGAGTGTTCCGAGACGTAACCGCTCAATTGCGCGACTTTGATGTCCGACTTCAACTTTCTCTTGAAGCACGAAAACATAACTTTTCGTTGCGAAGGCTTGAAACCATCAATGGCGGATGGAATAGAACGCATTAAATCCGCCAAGGAGAAGAGAATCAACTCTTTGTTGATAAACTCATCGTACCGAACGGTCTCGCCGCTTTGGTCCAAGAACGTTCCTTCTTCGTACGCGGACAACCACCTTTTACGATCTTCGACTCTCTTCTTGGAGAAGGACATGTCGATCAAATCTCCGTCGCCGTCGGATTCCCAGCAAAAAGTCTTGCGGTGCAACTCAATCGCAGCGAAATACTCCTTCGCTTCTTTTGCCGTGGACGTACCGAGACCTTTGTAGTACTTGATGGCCCAGCCTTTACCGTCGTTGTTGACGAGCTTCCAGTTTTCGTATTCCGGCAACGTGTAAAATACGCGCGTTTGTTGGCCCTTCGTCGCCTTGATGATGGGCGTGATGAACTCCAACAAGAAACCCGGAATTTTCAACAAAGACGGGAAGTGCGCGTGCAGAAAGTTGATTAACAAACCTTTGATGTGCGAACCATCGTGATCTTGATCCGTCATGATCATCAACTTCCCGTATCGCAACGTCTTGATGGAATCTTCGTCGTACGTTTTGCCGTGTTGCAAGCCCAAAATCTGTTTGATGTGGGTGATTTCCACATTGTTCTTTACTTGATCAAACGAAGCGTCGCGAACGTTCAATAACTTCCCTCTCAACGGAAACACCCCGTAGTTGTCTCTTCCGACGATGGACAAACCGGAAACCGCCAACGCTTTGGCAGAATCCCCCTCGGTTAAAATCAGCGTGCAGTCTTTCGAGTTGCGTCCGCCGGCGTTGTTCGCATCGTCCAACTTCGGAATACCAGTCAATCGCAATCGCTTGACACCATCGGTCTTCTTCAAGTCCTTGGATTGTTTGAACTGAGCCCACGACATGATGTTCTCAACCAACGGCGTGGCCATCAACTGCTTGATGAGTTTGTCGGAAACGGAGAACTTGGAGCCAAAGTTCGAAGCTTTCGTGATGAGCGTCTCTTTCGTTTGCGAATCAAACGCCGGGTTCTCGATTTGCGCGTTCACGAACACCCACAAGTGGTTCTTCACTTGAAACGACTTCAAGTTCTTGCACGACTTTTCCTTCTTTTGAATCTTCTTCAACAACTCGCCCGCGATGCCGTCGGCGATGTTGGCGACGTGCGTCCCACCCTTCATGGTGCAAATACCATTTACGAACGAGCACTGCTGGAACTGCTGCGTGTTCGACACCGTCACGCACACTTGCCAACGATCGCCTTGCGCTTCGTAAACTTTCGGCGCGTTCTCAGTGTCTTGCAAATACATATCGACGTATTCCGAGAAGCTCTTGACTTTGATCTGTTCGCCGTTCAAAAAGATCTTCGTGTTCTTCCCGATGATACCTGCGGAATCGTACACTCTCTTCGACATCAACGCGATGGAATCGTCTTCCAATTCAGTCATCCCGAACTTCTCAAAGTCTGGTTTAAACGTAATTCGGGTCCAGTTGTCGGATTTCTTACACTTGGTAATTATCGGTTCCCCTTTCTCGCTCATGTTGTTCTTAAACACTTGCTTGTATTGTCTCTCGCGACTACCATCGCACGTTTCCACGATGAACTCGTGCGAGAAAATGTTCGCCAACTTTGCGCCGTAACCGTTACGACCGCCGGTGACTTTCTTTTCGTTGTCGTTGTAGTTGGACGACGTCAAAAGATGTCCAAAAATAAGCTCCGGGACGTACACGCCTTCCTCTTTGTGCATCTCCACCGGGATCCCTTTCCCGCCATTCATGACCGAAATCGTCCCTTTCTCCTTGTCGATATCCACTCGCAACTCTTTCATCGTCGGATCTCTGACTTTATTATCAGTCGCGTTGACCAAAATCTCGTCGAAGATTTTATACAAACCCGGCGTAAACGCGACGGTTTTCTGCACCAACTTGTTCTCAGCGGCGTCGTACACCCACGCCGTCTCTTCCGCTTTTTCGCACGACCCGACGTACGTGTCCGGTCTCAACAAGATGTGTTCCAATTGTGTTTTCTTTTGGTAAATGTCCTCGATGGCAACTTTTTTAGTCGTCTTACCACCACCACCGGCGGTAACGTTGCCGTCCGCCAACGGCGCTTTCTTCGCCACAGCAGCTTTCTTCCCCTATTTTTTGTTTGTTTGAAGGGAGAGAAATTATTTATATATGTGAGTAAAAAGTACACGTGCGCGCTGACTCGTCGTCAAATGATGCATCGAAAAAGAACCGCTAAACATTGAAAGAGTGAAAAATCAAGAAGACATCACGAACGGAGAAGAGTACAACACAATGTTTCGATGATAGGAAAGGAAGTGCGCGCGTGGTGTTCAAAATCTTTCTGTTGTTGTATTTGGGGGGAAAGAAAGAAAGTTTCCAAAATTTCATATCTCATCAGCTTCGTCGTTAGACACACACGACGACGAAAACGTACCACCCACCAACTTTTTGGTGGTGGTGTTCAACGTTCAATACGAATAGACTCGCGTACCTTTGCCACTGGCATTGGACTGTTTTCGTTCTCGGAATACTCCGAGTAGTCCATCGAAGTATCCGCCATCTTTTTCTTTTTCTGATGATGTGAAAGTTTTTTGTGGGGGGTGAAATCAAAAAGGTTTCGAGACAGAACAAAAAGACGAAAAATTGTCTGTTGTTGTTGTTTTGGTCACCCACCCTTTCTTCACAAAGAAAACTTCTTTCTCGCACCAACACACGACAACAACAACAACAACAACAACAACAACAACAACAACAACGTTAAACTTGAGTAAGTACTTACAAAAAAGACGATGAGCAACTCAAACACAAAAGTTGGATTTATTGGATCGGGAATGATGGCAGAAGCTCTCGGTGGAGGCTTCTCCAACTCTGGAATCGTCCCGTGGGAAAATATGTATTGCACGGACCCGTGG
>Ga0115553_1001829_pt1 | contig 13229 bp, 18 predicted proteins | sample COGITO_mtgs_1103_2_FD_87284 | JGI IMG/M metagenome (GOLD analysis project Ga0115553, IMG submission 87284) | Pelagic marine microbial communities from North Sea - COGITO_mtgs_110331 | ecosystem: Environmental > Aquatic > Marine > Epipelagic | place: Germany:Helgoland, sampling site Kabeltonne... | reverse complement strand
TTTTCGATGACCATGGTGGAACCATTCACCTTGAACACCAACCCGGTTTTTGCTGAGTTGGCGGCGGGCACGATCGAGGAACGCCGGGCCGCTTATGCCGACTCCGGGTGGCGAGACCGGGCACGCGAAGCGTGGAAGGCACCCCGCATGCTTGTGCCCCGATGGGACACGATGGAGGTCATGATGTCGGCCGCCAACGCCGATCTGGTCGGGGCCCGGATTACCGACCTCGCCGAGTCCACGGGGTCCGATCCGTTCGACACGCTCATGGAACTCACACTCGCCGAAGATGACTTGATGTTGCGTATCAAGGTGGTGCTGGCCAACGACGACGTCGACGGCATCGCGATACTGCTGCAAGACGAACGGACCACACTTGGTCTCTCCGATGCCGGTGCTCATGTCGGGCAGCTGTGTGATGCCCCACAAGCGACGGACCTGCTGGGCAATTGGGTACGCGACCGCAATGTGATGCCGATGGAAACAGCGATCCGCAAACTCAGCGGCCAACAAGCTGATCTGTTCGGATTTGTCGACCGTGGTTATCTACGGCCTGGGTATTGGGCTGACATCACGGTCTTCGACCCGGAAACGATCGATCCAGGACCAGTTCGGCGTGTGCGCGACTACCCGGCAAATGCCGAACGGCTGACCGCTGATGCGCCGACTGGGATACGCCACGTGCTCGTGAATGGCCAGCCGATTCAGGTCGATGGCACACCCGTGGCCGAAGCAGTCGCCTCCCGTCCCGGTCATCTATTGCGTTCAACTCCACGCGTCGCAACGTCTGGCTGACCAACCAACCACCGCGGTTGTTGTCCAGCTCACATTCAGGAAACCGCCTCGATCGTTCCCCGGCGAACGGTGTTCTGCCCACGCATATCCTGCCCTCGCGTTACCTGTCCGTGGCGACCTTATTCGTCGCCAGGTCCACGTTCTCGTGCTGGCGATAATGGCTGTTCACCTGCAGCCTTCATCGCCACCGGCCCGCCGGAAAAATCGCACGCGGCTTCCCCTCGATATCGGCAGCAACCTGCATCCAGGAGACGCCTGTCGGACCGTTCGCCAACGTGAACGCCCACGCCTGCCCCAGCCTACGGCGAACGAGCGCTGCGGCTTTCATGGCGTGAGCAGGGCTGATTTCAAAAACAAAACCATTGCCGTTAGGAGCAGTGGGACGAAATGCGTCCGACGTCATAGGTGAACTGTGCTCGGCGCGACGTTGGACCTACGTGCGCTCAGTCATTGTTTGACACATATCCACTTTTCGAAGAAGGAACTATGAATAATCGCGCAGTATCTATCGCCCTGAAAGTTCTCTTCGCCGCCTCGCTAAGTGCAGCGATAGCACTCGTTGTGAGCACTGCCAACAGCCAACAAATCACTGCTGACATGCCAACGCCGGCCGCGAGGTATAAACCAGCCCTGTCACCTGCGACCGAAGAAGTCGTTCCGACCAGCACAGACAACCAATCCACTGAACCTGCCCCAAAAGAACACAAAACAGACCCGACAGAACCAGACTCAAGCCCTATCTTGTGCCCGCTTGGTTATATGCAGCTTGGCGATCAATGTGTCTTCACAGGATGCCCAATTGGCTACATCCCTGAAGATGGAGACTGCGTGCCATTGGATCTGGTCTTGCCTTGTCCTGATGGTTTCGCCCGAAATGCTGCAGGCGACTGTTTACCCGATATCGATTTCGGTCTCGACATTCTCCGGCCTTGCCCTGCCGGTTTGATCTGGTTCAATGGTCACTGTGTTCCAGTCCTTGAAATCGGGCCAGTTCAGCCCGATTTCGACTTCAACCGCGATCTGACCAACAAACTGGTCGACAACGGCTTCCCAGGCGTTTAATCCCATAAACCACTGCTATCCCGTGCATCGCGAGTACTTATGGATTCTCGTGATTGACGCCTGCTGTGCAGGCTTGTGAGCATTACGCGCTGCGGCAGCTGACATCTCCACGATGCGAAGGCTGAATTGTCGGACTGTCTGTGAAAGGCTCTATGGGTGGACAATGTCTCGATGTCTACTTCATCTGTTTGAAAGATATTGAAATGTCATACGTATATACAGTCCTTGCTTCTATAGGCGACGCCCAAAAGTTTGGGGAGGCGGGAGCCTCATGGGCAGGCGATCGTTTGAAGTCGCTTGGGGCCATTTCTTCGTCAGCGAGTCAGGTCATCATGGGTGGAGAACTCTCAGGCCTGGTAATTGTTGCATTTGAGTTTGATTCCATAGATGCGGCTATGACTGGCCAGGCGGGACTCTATGAAGACGCGGATCTGGTCAAAATGATGAAAGACACCCAAGTGCAGGTGCAACGACGGAACCTTTTCCGCGTCCAGGCCGAGCGCGGATCGCGCGAGGGAGCTTACGGGACCGTTTTGTACATGGCAGGCACTCCAGCACCTGACTCTGTGGCGGAAGCGAACATGGACCTCAATTGGAGTCACATCCAGCATGGGGCAAACGGGCTGACCTCGATGCTGTCAGTGGCATCAGGTCCAGCCCCTTTCATGGGAACGGTCGCAACCTGGGCGGATTCACTCGACTCTCTTATGGAAGCCTCGTCGAAGAATTTTGCTGACCCAAAAGTGCAACAAGCAATGGTCGACTCAAAACTTCAGGTTCTGGGTCGAGTCATCACCCGCCGGCTGTTCTAAGCGCTCCCTAAAGACAGCCAACCAAACTCGTGCAGTCGCATTGAAGTGAAGCGCCCGGGTTCCGTGGAGGCTCTATCTCTTGACGGGATGGAGTTATGCCAAGCCATGGGAAGTATCCCGATGAGATGAGTGAGCGACCAGCACTCGTGCTGGTTCTTGAACCCCAGCACGAGTACTGGTCGCAGTGGGAAGCAATCTGTTCGATCGTGGAGAATTTGCCGCCAGCGGCGGAGACGATCCGGTTGTGAGTGCGCCAGGCCGAGAAGTGTTCCGGTTCATCGACGGAAACAAGGACTGCGTAGCGGCACTCTGCTGTGGGGTATCGAGCCGTTCGCCAAGACCCTTGGCATCCCTCCCCAGCCACCTACTACGCGTCCAAATCCTAGCCGCCTTCTGCACGCTCGATCCACGACGGCGAGCTCAAGCCGGAGACTTTGCGGGTGCGGGAAAAGAACCTGTCGGTGTATGGCGCGGACAAGATCTGGGACCAGTTGAACGAGGACGGCATCAGAGTCGCCTGCTGCACCGTCGAGCGGCTCATGCCAGAGATTGGCATACGGGGCTCCCGGCAAAGCCGAGTGTTCGTGCGCACCACCGTCGGCGACGACAGGCAGGAACGGCCGGCTGATCTGGTCGAGCGCCAGTTCCGGGCGGCGGCTCCGAACCAGCTCTGGGTCGCCGATCTGACCTATGTGAAGACGCATTCGGGGTGGATGTATGTCGCGTTCATCATCGACGTGTTATCCCGCATATTTGTCGGCTGGCAAGCATCGAAGTCGCTACGCGCTGACCTGGCGATCGACGCGCTCGAAATGGCGGTGTCGGCTCGGGGCCGCAGCGATGACCTGGACCAGCTTGTGCATCACAGCGGCCTCGGTGTTATAACGACGGCTTGAATCTGATCAATACCTGTGTCTGCTCCTCAGCGAACGCGTCGCCGACAACGACATCGTCGCATCAGTCGGGTCCAAAGGCGACAGCTACGACAACGCCATGGCCGAGTCTTTCAACGGCCTCTACAAATGGGAACTCATCTGCCCGAAGGGCCCCTGGAACGGCCTCGAAGACGTCGAGTTCGCCACCCTCGGATACGTCGACTGGTTCAACCACCACCAAATCAAACCCGGCTCAGGGTTCACCACCCCAGCCGTATTCGAGGCCGCTTATCATCACCAAAACATCCCGGCCACTCAGAGCGAGGACTCAAACCACTAAGCCTCTACAAAACCGAGGGCGCTTCATAACGTTTTATTTTTTTTAGCTTTGGCAATATTCGGGCTGAGCGGCCGGCACCAAACTACATTTCACCGACTGCAGGGCGTCTGCCCCATGCCTAAACTGCTGATAGTTGGAAATGCCTCCTGCCAGGCAGACGATCAAGGTCAGGGCCATAATTAAAGCTCGCATGCGCGTTTGGTAGGCCAAAACCACCAGTCCTATGAGAAAAGGAAGAAAGTGGAATGAATACAAAAAGGTGGGAAATCCGTAAATTGAGTGTAGGGCAGCCTGCCCCAGCAGTGCGATGACGAGTCCGCTCGCCAGCCGGCGATGCTTGCCCATGAGAAGTGCCGCACCTGTGCTAATTGAAAAGAGCGCGGTCCATGCTGCGGCGGCCGTCAATGTGAGCAGTCCTGTGTCCCGAAAGGAACCATAGTGGTTGTTGACACTCGCATAACCCGAGGGCATGACGAGCACTTCTGGCCTCGGCGCCACAACCGTCACCACGAACTGCGACCAGAGGTTCCGAAGCGGGGTCCACTTAACCTCACCCCGACCTTCCATCTTCAGCTGCGTCCAATGAGTCTCTGCCATGAGGCCCCTAGGATCGAAGAAGAGCTTGGCGTTTTCGTAAGCGAGAAGCTGAACCACGCTAAGAACAGCGACCAAGCCCAGCGCAGCGGTCGTGATCTTTACGAACGTTGGCCTATCCCAAGTGAAGAAGGTAGCGATAACCCCGAACATCCAGTTGGTGATTGTGACACTCAACGACAGTGCGCTAGCGACGACCCAAAGAGGATAGCCAGCAGATCTGCCTTGGGCTGCCACCACGAGAAGCACGCATAGGGTGAGCGCCGAAAACAAGAACAACTCCGGAACACCGCTCCAGTGAATAAAGGCAGCGCTCGTCGCAAAGAGGGCTGCAAAGGCGGTAGCTGGTGCCGGGGATGCCTCAGTGAGCCGCGCAAACCAGTAAAACACTGTGAGCGCTAGTCCTGAGACCAAAGCCATAAGGATCCGAACGGACACAAATACCGAAAGGCCCATCACTTCGGTAGTAACCACCGCAAACGGATGAAGCAGGAGTGACGAGATTGGATGGATCTGCGTCCGGTAATGGTTGCTGCTGGAACTGGTCAAATTCTGATACACGCGCGGCGAGTCACCGTCAAACCAGACGTTACCAGAGCCTTTCCCGATCAGATCTCCAGCCAAGAGCTGTGAGAGATACCACGAAGCTATGGCTCCCGCAATGAACAAAACGAGGACCATCGCCAAGTCGAGCACACGGTGATTTTCTGATCTCAGATTCAACCTGCAGTCCTCCTTCCTATAGCTTCATTTGGCATAGAGCTTCTCTTCTATCCGGAGAACAAGACCAGCGCAAACAAATTTGGCGACCGGTGCCGATACGCGTACGATTTATTTCTCAAACCTAAGGAGCAAACTTGAGCTACACATCGTTTTCAGTTGGCACAGTTGGACGAGCATATGATGGCATTGAATTTGGCTCGTCGGACTGGCAGGAACTGTTTGCCAAGCAAACAGCAATTCTTGAGGCTGCCGGCGCAGAAACAACTATGAGTGGATTTGCAGCTTCGATCGGCAAGTGGGTAAACGTGAATACTTATCCTGATGTTGAGGCCAGCACTCGAGTAATTGCTCAACTAGCTGCGTCGCAGCTGTTCGATGTCGAAAGTTCTGGCCCTTTCATTGCTGCGGAAGCAATGATGGGCCTCATGGTTTCGTGAGGTAGCTGCGGCTTGGGTTAATATTCACCGCTGTCGGAGTGTGCACTGGTGCCAAAGGCGTTAGCAGTCAGGCTGGCCCGTCAGCTGGCGGGCTAGCCTTACAGAGGCTAAGTCCGTAGCGACTTTGACGACGAGGACACACACAAGCGCAACCTGCTACTCATTCCAAGGCTGCCACTCACGGATTGCCGCACTGGAGTTCGCCCGTTATGTGAGACACCTGATTCTGGAAGAATGGTCTTCCAGCCAAGGAGTCCCGAATGGGCGCAAAGAAGTATCCCGAGGAGTTCCGTCGTGTGGCGGTCGGTTTCTGGCGAGCCTCTGATCGACCTCGCTGCCAAATCGCTGAATCGCTGGGGATCAGCGGTGGCACGCTGGTCGCGTGGACAGCAGAGTTCGATAAGGCCGACGCTCCTGGGGCGTTGAACGCCGATGAGCGAGCGGACCTGGTTCGGCTTCGCATAGAGCTGGTCGAGGTGAAACAGGAGCGAGAGATCCTGAAGAAAGCAGCCCAGTATTTCGCGAAAGAGACAACCAGGTGACTCGCTATAGGTCCGTCCATGACCATTGAACCGCGTTCCCGATCAACAAGCTTTGTGAGCTCGTCGAGCTGCCCAGAGCCAGCTATTACCGGTGGGCCAAACCTGCCCTATCAGACCGGTAACTCGACGATGCGTACCTATCGAACACAATCTTCGACATCTGGCAGGCGTCTCGTCGCACCTATGGATCACCTCGGGTTTGGGGCCAACTTCGACGCTCAATCGTCCGTGTCAGCCCCAAACGGGTGGCACGGTTGATGGCCGAATGCGGTTTGGTTGGCGCTCATGCCCGCAAGAAGTGGCGCCGAGGCAAAACCCACACGGCGCCGGCACCGGATCTGATCGAACGCGATTTCACTGCCACGATGTCGAACCTAAAATGGGCGGCTGACGTGACCGAATTCAAACGCGTCGACGGCAAGCTCTACCTGGCCGGGATCTTAGATCTACACGACCATGACCTGTGCGGCTAGTCGATGAGCGAGCGCAACAACACCGACCTGGTTGTTAACGCGTTGGTCATGGCTCTGGCCCGTCGGGATCCAGACGGCGAGCTGGTCATCACGCGGACAGGGGTTCGCCCTACACATCGCTGGAGTTCACCAACCGGCTCGCCGACTGGAATCTCAACCCGTCTTACGGCTCGACCGGTGACTGCTATGACAACACCGCGATGGAATCGTTCTGGGCGACCCTCAAACGCGAGATCATCCACATCCACGGCGGCTGGGAATCTCTCACCCGATCCGAACTACGCACGATCCTGTTCGACTACATCGAAGTCTTCTACAACCGAGCCCGCCACCAAGCCCGACTCGAGCACCACACACCCGCCGAGGCCTACGCTGCATCAGCAGCATGAACTAACAACTACCCGTGTCTCACCAACGGGGGAACTCCAGGCCAATCTTCAACGTCGGATTAAACCCCAGTCTTTGTAGTCGGGCTGCTACTAGCCTTGGCCGCAACCGTTGCGATAGAGCTACATTTTGCCGACTACAGGGAACGTATAAATACGATGGGGAAAGGCCCCGACGCCATCAGTCGACGGGTAACTTTCGTCACTCGAATGCTGCAAGCTGTGGTGATTTTTCGCTTGCTGGTTCGGCTTGGTGCGGCGCGGCAGAAGTCGTCGAGTTGAACTAAGGACTCGTGAACGCGAGATGCAGTATGGGTCGCAGTCAGTTTCTGCCCTGCCAGTGAGACATCCAGATAGCTGTCCAAAATTCCTTAGCGATGAGATCGCTACAGCGGTGTTCTCTCTGTCGCTTATGGGCCATAAGAAGGGCGGATACTTAAGAGATGCAGCCCAAATACGTGCCTGTCTCGTAGCGTTCTCGATGACGGCCTGCCTAACTTGTGCAGACCAAAGATCTTCGACAATAAACACCAAGCCATCTATGAACGCATCCATTCGAGTTTCGGCAACGAAAGCGAATTGGATCGACCCCGGTTTCGTTGCCACCTGAGCGCCAACAAAGAAGCTGCAAGAGTGAACAGTATCCGCCAAGGCCACCCACTCGACCATGCACATGTGGTGGGCCCGACGTCCGCTCGTGCTGTCATCTGGTCGCCGCTCGTCCATGACCCCTCAGGCGATCCGTAGCTGTCCCTTGACGAGCAAGAGACGGAACGACAGCGGCGCTTCAATATTGGGATCAGTGGGCTCGATTCACATCACCATGTTTGGCCACGACTGATAGGCCAAAGGCGGAATCGAGATGACCGTCCGAGCCCTCCTCGATCACTTGGGATGCCCTGGCAGCCCATCGACGCAGCCGGTGACGGCTAGAAGTTGACTCGCTCGTTGTCTCCTCAGCTCAGCAGCTCGCGGACCTGGGCGATTCGTTCAACTTGGCCCAACAGATCGGGCCGGGCAGGAATAACGGCGATGCTCTGGGCTCCAGCTGCTTGATAGTCGGCCAGCCGGTCGGCAACCTGGGCGACGGAACCGGTCAGCGTCCAGCGCTCCACTTGTTCATACGGCAAGTTGTATTGGCCTCGGTAGAGCTGGGCAGCGTCACGGGCACAACCCGCCTGATCGTCGCCGATAGCAGCGAACGCAAGCATCATCGGTTCCGGTCGAGCCCGACCGGCCTGCTCAGCGAATTCGCTGAGGCGGTCGATCGAGCGGGCGAAGCCTTCAGAGGAAACCCAGACTCCAAGCCAGCCGTCTGCAAACCTGGCAGCCCGCCGCAGCGCAGCGTCTGAACGGCCACCGATCACGGTAGGCGGCGCAGCGCTCATCGAAGGATTGAGCGCCGGGGTCTCCACTGCGAGATGAGGCCCGTTATGGTTCACCGCGTGCCCGGTGAGCAGGTCGGGCAGGATGCTAAGCAACTCGTCGAGGCGGGCGCCCCGACCAGCGAGCTCGGCACCCGCTGCTCGCCACTCGGGTGGATGTTCGCCTCCTGCGCCCATGCCGACGATGAGTCGGCCTGGCGCAAGCTGGTCGATAGACGTCAGGGTCTTGGCGAGCCAGACCGGTTCACGCATGGCCCCGAGCAGCACGGCGAAGCCGAGTTTCATTCGGTCCGTCACCGCAGCCGCGGCGGCGAGTGCCGCCGTTGCCTCGATGACCGGTGGGTGAAAGGCGAGGTGGTCCCCAACCCAGCCCGCATCGAAGTTGTGGTCCTCAACCGCTCGTACGACATCCAGATACGGCCAAGGCTCGAGTCCGAACGGGTTGAAGTTCGGCAACATGACACCCCAGGGAGCCATCACGTCAGTCGGCACCAAAGCTTGGCCGACGCTTTTCGAGAAACGCTTGCACGCCTTCGCGTCCGTCGGGGCTCTCGAAGAGTCGGGCGACCTGGTCCCGCTCGAATTGCATCCCAGTTCCGAGATCGCTCTGGGCCGCAGCGTCGACACAATCGATGATCGCCTGATACGCATCGCGCGGGCCATGGGCGAGCGCTGCGGCGAGTAGACCTGCGGCCTCGACGGCGGATACGCCCTCGCCGGCGAGCCGATCGATCAATCCCATCTGGAGTGCTTCGGATCCTCCCACAGAGCGGCCGGTTAGGAGGAGGTCGATGGCAGCTCCACGCCCCACAAGCCTCGGAAGCCGCTGGGTCCCTGCCGCTCCAGGCAACAGACCGAGCTTGACCTCGGGGACGCCAAGCTTGGCGCCAGCCGAGGCAACTCGTAGCGTGCACGCCATCGCCAGCTCGAGCCCACCACCGAGGGCGTGCCCATCGACTGCTGCGATCGAGACCCACGGTCCGGTGTGGGCTCGCTCGATCTGGGCTCTAAGCCGGTCGAGATAATCCAGGAAGCCCGCTTGGTCGAGGTTGTCGAACAGGGTCAGATCCGCGCCTGCGGCAAAGAAGCCGCTCACCGCCGAGGTGATGACGATGACCGCGCTGTTGTCTGCCTCGGCTTGGTCGAATGCCGCTGCGAGGCCAGCGATAATGGGCTCGCCGAGGGCGTTCGCTGGTGGGCGTGAGAGAGTGATGGTCGTGACGCCATCGACGAATTCGTACCCCACAACAGTCATCGGTGACTCATCACTCCCAGTGCCTCTCGAGCGATTACTGCTTTCATGATCTCCGGGGTGCCGTCGCCGACTTCGAGTCCCATTACGTCGTTCATTCGCTGGGTGAGGGGCAGGTCTTCGCCAAAGCCAGTCCATCCGTGCAGGATGATGCAGGCGTGGATTGCTTCTACAGAAAACTTCGGGCCAAGCCACTTCGTCATCGCAGCCTCGGTGACGTGGCGCTGCCCGCGATCAGCCAGGCCGAGCGTTTCGTATGCCAACAGTCGAGCCGCATGAATATGCGCGAGATGTTCTGCGAGCTGGAATGAGACGCCCTCGCGCGTCGCAAGCGTCTGACCGAACGTCTCTCGCTGTTTCACATACTCGATCGTTTCATCGAGCGACTGTTGGGCTGCACCGACGCACGCCAGACCGATGATGGCCCGATTGAAATCGAACGCCGCCATGGCTGCTTTGAACGCTCCGCCCTCGGCACCCACGAGGTGGTCGCCAGGGATCCGCACGTCGTCGAAGAAGATAGAACCTCGCTGGGTGAGGTGAGCGGTCGAGCTCGGTACTGCTTGTCGACTGACACCGGGCAGGTCGAGGGGCACACAGAACAGGCTGATACCGCTTGCCCCCGGGCCCGCCGATCGGGCAAACACCGCACAGACGTCTGCGTTGCCAGCGAACGTGATCGATGCCTTCTCGCCGGAGATGATCCAATCGCGTCCATCGCGGACGGCTCGCGTCGTGATGGCGGCTGCGTCTGAACCGACACCCGGCTCGGTGAGTGCGAAGCTCGCAAGCGCCTCGCCTCGGACGATGGACGGGACCCAGCGGTCCCGGACCTCGGGCTCGCCGGCTTCGAACAGTCCTGCGCCGATGGCCTGTAGCTGGAGGAAGTAGGACACGTTGAAGTCGCCGCGGGACAACTCCTCAGCAGCGACTCCCAAGGCGACATAACCACCGCCAGCGCCGAGTGAGCCGCCCAGTTCGGGCGGAGCCAGCATGCCGAAGACGCCGAGTTGGCCAAGCTCTAAAATTCTCTCCCGAGGGAACGGCTCGCTCTGCCATCTGCGGTAGTCGGGACCGAGCTCAGAGAGCGCAAAGTCGCGCAGGGTTGTACGGAACTCATCGAGTTCAGGGTCCGGGCTGGCCGGTAGCCAATTTGCCATTCCTCAATCATCGCACTTCACGGCCCATCGACGTTCATAAGCATCTCAGAGCCCTCTGTTATCGTCTCAGAATTGACCTGCTGGTCGATGTCTGGATCGCGGTCGAACCACCGAGAGGGAGCCCATGTCCATTTCTGAATCGCCCGACGTCGAGTGCACGATCGACGGGCGCATTGCCCACATCCGGTTCCTTCGCCCGGGACAAGGGAATGCCTTTCGACCCCAGACCTGTCGTGAGATGATCGAGCACGCCCGTGACCTCGCGAAGATGGACGACCTCGGTGCGATCGTGGTCTCTGGCGAAGGGCCGATCTTCTGTGCAGGAGGCGACCTGGCAGCGTTCAACGAGGCGGAACCTCTGGGCGACTTTGTCTATGACATGGCGATCGATTTCCACGTCTTCCTCAACTACTTCGACCGGATCAACGCCCCGACTATCGCTGCCGTCGAGGGCAATGTTGGCGGCGCTGGAGTATCGATGGTCGCCGCGTTCGATCTCGGGATCGTGGCCGAGAACGCTACATTCACACTTGGGTATCCGGCCGTTGGGCTTACCCCCGACGGGTCCTCTAGCTTCTATCTGAGCCGGGCGGTTGGCCTGAAGCGAGCCCTGGACTTTGCGCTGACGAACGAAACTATCGACGCCCAAAAAGCCCTCGACTGGGGCCTCGCCACCCGACTCGCTCCGGCCGGCGAGACGCTCAACCACGCGATGGAGCTCGCTCGGTCAGTCGCAGGTAGCGACACCGTCGTGCTGGGCCAGACGAAGAGACTCATCAAGGACGGTACGACACGCAGCCTCAGCGAAGCAATGGCGGAGGAGACCGATCGGGTTGCTGCCATGGCGGCACGACCGAAGGCGCGGAACTGCATCCGCGAATTTGCCGAGCGCCAGCGTGAACGCCGCTCCACTCGATCCTGAGGATGCGTGCAATTATTGAGGTGACCATCCTGGCATGATGGTGCCCGCGGAAACCTGCGTGGGTGCTTCCCCCCGCTAGCGCTTGCATGTGGGCGAAGACGCGTTCGTCAACGATCTGGTACGCGTCTTTGGCGTCAGTTTCCAACGATTTTTGGAGTGCGCCATGAGGGACTTGAACCCCCCGGCCCCTGACCGTCATGGACCCGCTAGCGCGTTCGTAGACGTTCGCTGATAACCGAAAATCACAGTAAATAAGCTGATCTTGGCCATTAAATATCCGTGGGCGTTGGTTCCCCGTTTGGCTCCCTCAAATCGTGTGACCGCAACTGGCTAGTCAGTGCGCAACAGGGACGCCTCTCATGAAATTTGCGACACTGAGCCGAACGTTCTGCATGAGAGTAAACCGCAAAGACCGCAGTTGACTAGGGAGCCACATTGTTGATTTCTGAGATCGTTAGCGGGCCCACTCGTGATGAACATCAAGGTTCCTGTAGGTCACCGCAGAGGCTGCCTGTTCCTTAGCTGCACCTTCCTGGGTGGCCTCAAGATCATTGTTGTCCGAAGCTGTGTCCCACGATTCAAACTCGACGATACTTAGGATCTGGCCGGGGGCATCCCGATCACTACAAAGGGTTAATTTCTTGACTTTGACGTCGTCTCCAGCGCTCTCAAAGAAGCCCTCGATTCCGGCACGAGCCTCTTCGATATCACCGGTTTGCTCCACGACCTGAATGAATCTCATTTTGACACCTTTACAAAGCTCTGTGAGCACCAAACCTTAGTCCTCGTTTCGAAAGCACTCAACTTACGAATTCATCGCCTTAGCCGCAACCGAACAAGCCGCTATGCCGCTCCCCTTCTTCACCGATCTGAGCGAACAATTTGAACCCGATCAACTGGAGGAACTTCCGCTCTTCCTGCTCCGGCACCCGGGCCCCGACTCTGTAGGAACCCAAACCCTCGAGGTCGTCATCGAGAGAGGCAACAGGAGTCGCATTGCGTCCAGCCCTCCTAGCTGCATGCTTGACCCTGGCCAAATTGTTGGCCTTCGCAGCGATACCTCGCCATTCAATGTCGGCGTCCTGCTCAACTTCGGCAGGTTTATGCTCATCAGCACTGTCTTTCCACGTCTTCGAGAACCTGGCGTGGCGTGTCTCAGCGGGTCTGCCAGAAAGCTCTTCGAGCGCCGCGATAGAGGCTTCTAGTGCTATCTCTGCTGGCCTTAGTGAACCGAAGTCCTGATCGCCGTTGATTACTAGGCGAACGTTGTCGCTCTTCGGCCACGACAACGGGGGCTCCTGAGACCGGCTGGTAGGGCCTCACTACCCGGCAAACTGACGTCCTAAAGCTTAAAACGTTGTAATTGCAACGATCTAGACCCCTCTAGGGACCCCCGTCCAACAAGCGTCCAACATCAGCGCCCAAAAAAATGCCGGCACCGGCGGCCGTCCAACAGTGCCGGGCACGACCC
>Ga0115553_1001813_pt1 | contig 13296 bp, 4 predicted proteins | sample COGITO_mtgs_1103_2_FD_87284 | JGI IMG/M metagenome (GOLD analysis project Ga0115553, IMG submission 87284) | Pelagic marine microbial communities from North Sea - COGITO_mtgs_110331 | ecosystem: Environmental > Aquatic > Marine > Epipelagic | place: Germany:Helgoland, sampling site Kabeltonne... | reverse complement strand
CCTGCTGGGTCAAGAGTGTTAGATTTCCCTGGAGGAACATCAGTTATGTCTGCTGGAAATTTGCAAGAAGCTTTAGATATGGGATATGACGTTATAAGAGGTAACGATATGGGTGTTGGTGTTGAGTTTCTACCTCTCAATAAAAGTAAAATGTCAGAATTCCGCGGAGAACTAATTAAAAAATATGGAGGATTATTACCTACAGCACAGAAAGGGCGTGAGCAGGCAACTATATCTGCATATGAAGAGCCAGCTTGGTATGAAAAAGCAGCAGACTATTTAGCAAATCCTTTTACTTCTTTTGGTTATAGTGTAAGAGGTGAAGATATTCCTGATGGATTAGATGTTAATAATCCTAATAGAAATAACTTTGACATGGTTGTTGATATTTTAAATCCTTTTGCATGGTATCAGTATGGAGAAAATGCTGCTCAAGATTTTAAAGAAGAAGAGTATTTAAATGCAACCTTTAACACCTTGGGTGCTTTACCCTTTATACCAGCATCTTTAGTAGCTGCAAAAAATCTTAAGACACCTTTACAAAAGATTGCAGCAAATACAAGTAGGTCAATGAGCAATGCTAATGCAAATGTTAAGGGTAGAATTCCATCAGTAAGACCAAATTGGAGTAAATGGAATAAAGAAATACCAAATAATAAATCTCTCATGGAAGAGTATAATGCTATTGAAAAAATTGGAAAAGCAGATGGTACATGGATGAAGAATCCAGATGGCTCTATGTTTAAAGGCACACCTGAGCAATGGGTACAGATAAGAAGTAGTAATTATAAAAAAGCTTTTCCAAATGCCCTTTTAGATGATAGTGGGTCTCCTTTAATAAACTATCATGGCAGTGGTAGTAAGTTTGATATCTTTGATGAAAGTAAATTTTATAGTGGTGAATATGGAAAGGGTGTTTATACAAGCACTGATAAAGAAGCTATACTCAAATCTTATGCTAATCCAAATAAAAATAGAACCAAAAAGATAGCTGGTAAGAGTGGGACTGATAAACCTACAGCAAATTTATATGAGCTTTATATTAATGCTAAAAATCCACTCACTACTGATGATATTTTAGATTATAGAAACTTTGGTAAAATTATGGATAACTTACCTTCATTAGCTGATTGGAAAGCTAGTGATCTAGGAAAAAGGTTGATTAAACAAAATCAATGGCTTAAAACAGATGACGACATCATTAGTTTTATAAAAATGAATTTTCCTAGAAATCCAGTAAAAGAAAGTTTTATTGATCAAGGTGGAGATTTTTTAAGAGCTATAGACAGCCCTTTACAAGAAGGAGTAACTCCTTTTAATAATCAAATGAAATCATCAATAGGTAATAATGGTATGTTTGATATGACTGATCCTAATATATACAAACAGAAAGGCGGTGAGTCTTTAGAAGAATACCAAGACAAAGGAGAAGTAGAGAAAAATCTAGATGCTATAAACAAACAGTTGGCTAAAAAGACATATAACCCATATAGAGATATAGATGAAGAATCTCAAACAAGAAGAACTGAACTTACTGATGCAATTAATTTTATAGTAAATGATCAAGGAGGAGATGAAAACTTAAGAGATTTGTTAATTATGACTGCTTTTATGGAAAATTCTTATGGGGCTAATGCAGATGCTTATGGTAGAGATTATACAAGGGGTCCTATGTCAATAGATGATATAGCTTATAAGCATATGTTTGAAATGAGAAAAGGTGCAAATGATTATACTGCAAGTCAAAAAAAATATATAGATTGGTTTGACAGTATGGGTTATGATCTAGAGCATATGGATGAACATCTACGTAATGATATAAAAGCAAATGTTGCTGCATCAAGATATCAATATGGAACAAATAAAAATCCATTGCCATCTAGTAAAGATCCTAAAGCATTGTATAATTACTACATGGATACATATAATAGAACAGATAAGAATCATTATGATAGATTTTTAAAAGGTTATAATGAATTTATAGGCAAAAAAGAATTTGGTGGTTCAATTAATAAATACCTTACTTACAAAAAGTTTATGAATGGTGGTTATACAGGTAATGATAAAATAGAAGCAGAAAAAATTTATGATAAATTAAATAGAATACACTATAGAGATGCAAAACAAAGAGGATTGTCACCGCAGAATTACATAATGACTAACCTGCTAGGCAATTCTTAAACCTAATAAATTAGTGATTCTGAGTAATTATTTGTATATTAATATTATAATATTATGAGTGTGAAAGCAAACAAAATAAGTTTAAAACAAGTGGGAGGATCAATGATTGAAGATGGTCCTGGTATGATAAATACACCTCAACAACCTCAGGTTGATCCTAAAGTAATGCAAATTACTCAATTGATTAAACAAGGAGTTGATGAAGGTAAAGATCTTGTTATGATTATTAAAGATTTAATGTCACAAGAACTTGAGCAAGAACTTATTGGTCAAGCACTTATGGTAGGTGGTATGGAGCAAGAAGATATTGTAACAATATTTGAAACAGTAAATGCTCCGCCTGAACCATCTTCACCTCAAGAAGTTGATAGAGATCCACAACTCTTAGCTAGAAATAAAGATATAGCTAAAAGAGAAAGAGAGGCTGCAGCAAATGCACAATCTCAAGAACAAGAAGTGGACATTTCAGAGCAGGTAAGGACAATAGCTAAATCTGGTATAGAAATTAAACCAGAAAATGAAGGCAAGTTTACTGCGTGGGCAAAGAAACGTGGTATGGGTGTACAGGAAGCTGCTAGAAAGGTTTTAGCTAATAAAGGTAAGTATCCTCCATCTGTAGTTAAGATGGCTAATTTTGCACGTAATGCAGCTAAGTGGAAAAAACAAGAGGGTGGGGAATCATCTAACTATACAGAAGGAGTAAGACAAAGAGAAGGTTCTTATAATCCTCCTAATAGAAAGTACACTTTAGATCCAAGATTTAGAAAAGAAGGTGGTGAATTTAAACCACACTTCATGTATAAAGGAGATAGAAAAATAAAAGCTAATGATATGGCTACTCATCTTAGACTTAAAGATGCAGGGTATGGCCATGATGCTCCTAAAGCACAAAATGGAACAGAGACAGGACAGTACATTAATGGTGTCTTTATTCCTGATGAATCTAATATGGATAAAACCACATTAGCAAATAATTTGAAAAGGCCTAAGAATGAATACATGTCTAATCAAAATTATTCTGTTGCACCACTTATGCCACCACCATCTACAAATATTTTAGCTGACTTTATAAATACAGCTTCTACAATAAACAATGAATTATTTTCCAATGAGGTAGATGACTATGGTAACCGTAAAGGTGCTTTTCTTGATATAAATAAAAGAGGAGAAGGTATAAGTATTAATAATCCTTTTAAGAAAGGTGAAAAGATTCAACTTACTAAAGGTAATCCAGATCCAGATGCAGGTTCCGGCATGTCTAAAATGGAAATGCATAAGGCTTTAAAACCTTTATATTATAATGTTGATGTAGATACTTCAAAAATGTCATCTCCAGAAAACCAGCAAGCATATGTTGACTGGGCAGTACAGCAAGCTAAGGAATGGGATATGGACAAGCAAAGACAACTTGACGAACAAGCTGAAGTTATTTCAGATGTTTCAGGTGTACCAATTGAAGAAGATAAAAGAACATTTTCAGAATGGGCACAAGACGCTGGACATGATATTAATAAGATGTCTGAAAATGCTGTTAACTTATTACAAAACTTGTGGAAGAAAACAACAGGTAAAATGAAAAAAGGTGGGGGTGTTAATAACCCAGGATTTCAAGCATTGCCACCAGAAGCACAACATAACATACTTAGCAATATGTCATTGGGTGGAGATAAAGCAAGTAAAAAAGATGTTAAAGACTATTCTAAAACTTGGGGAACAAATAAAAGAGATACTAAAAATATTTTATATTCATTAATCCAAAATGGAGCAAACCTTGACACAGATACAATTATATCAAATTATCATCCTTCTGACTATATAGGAGATATGCGTTATGGCAAAAGAATGTATAACCTTGCTAAAAATGTTAATGCATCAGGTCTTTTACCTTATATATATGAACATGATCCTAATTTTCATGGTGAATTAGGTGCCACGTTTCCTTTTCTTGATGCAACAGGTTATGGTTCTTACTTAGCTGTACCAAAAAATGAAAAGGGTGGTGAGAATTCTTATCTTGAAAATAGAGACAAGGTTATTAAAAGAGCTATAGCAAGACAAGAAGGTAAAGCACAAGCCGGCATAGAACAAAAGTTTCCAATGGGTCCTTTTGAAGAGAAAGGTCCTTATCAAACATACCCATTTATAACAGAGGATGATAGTTTAATGAATGAAGATGAAGTTATAGATATGGATAATGATGGCATTCCTGACACTATTGATGTAGATGGAGGAGATGGTACGGGAGAAGCTGCTCTTGGTACGGTTGGTAATCCATCAGCAGATATGTTGTTTGAAAATGTAGTAACTAGCCCAGAGTTTAATGTTACAAATAAACTTGAAGGTACTTTAAATAGAATTAATGATAACCCAAACTTTAGAGCTTTTACAAGTGGTTCTAAATCTCTTGTAGATGCAGCAGGGTTTGTTAACAGAGTATTTGATAAAAGAGCATATAATGATGCATTAGATCAAATGGAAGAAAGATCTGGTGCTGATTATAAATATGGTGTAACAACTTCTGATCCTTTTTCTGAAGGTTTTTATGATGCCAACTCAGGACAATTACAAGGTGAGGCAGAAAGAACACCTGGTTACTATATGAACTTTGCAGGTTCACCAAATAGTTATGGTATGGCAAAAACAGGGGGAGAGATAGTAGAATTATCTCAAGATATGATTGCACAATTAATTGCAGCTGGTGCTGATATAGAAATTATATAATTATGGCAAAAGTAAAAATAAATAAGTTACCGGAAGGATTTAGATTAGTTGATGGCAAGGTTAAAAAGAAAGCCATTAAAAGAGATGGTGGTATGACCACTGGTGATCAAGCTGATTATGGTTTGGTTACAACTCCTCAAGAGTTTTATGGAAGTACTAACTTTAATAACACTGATGATCAATCTGTTAGATACAGTTTATCAAGTGTACCTAGAGAAGATGCTAACTTAGAAGCAGAAGGTGGAGAAACTGTATTAACTGATTTAAATGGAAATAATCAATTTGGATTGTATGATATAAAAGGACCTAGACATTCTAGTGGTGGAGTACCAATGTTTTTACCAGAACAATCTTTTGTTTTTTCTGACACTAACTCAATGAAGTTTGATAAAAATGAGATGGCAGAGTTTGGTATAGAAAGTAGAAAAAAAATTACACCTGCTAAAATATCTAAAAAGTATCCGCTAAATCAATTCTATGGAGAAATTAATAGTCAATATGCAGATGACATATCTACTAAGAGTGCAGAGTTGATGTTAAGTAAGAACATGTATAATCTTTCTAAGTTGGCATTTGGTCAAGAATTAAAAAAAGATTTTGAAGACGGTGTTCCTTTAGCGTCATACCCATATCTACAAGAGCAAGGTATAGACCCAATAGAATTTACAGCACAAGTAACAGAACAATCCAAACAACAAGCATAGTTAGATTTTATAGCATCTTTACCTCCTGAAAAACAAGATCAGATATTAAGGTTGCAGGCAATGATGCAACAAATAGAAAATCCCAATGCAGGACAATCAAATGAGCCTACTGGTCAGGTACAAGCTTCTCAAGATGCACAAGACATGTCTGCATTAGCTAGTCAAGAAAATTCATTAGAAGCTACTTTAGAAGACGGCGGTGAGTTATTAAAATATCAAGAAGCAGGAGAGACTACTGGATTTGGTCCAGGAACATCAAGTGTCTATGAAATAAATGGAGAAACAGTAGATAGAAATACATATCTTGATTTTATTATAAGAGCTGGTATGCATAGAGATATTAACGGCAACCTAAGAGTAGAAGAAAATGGCCGTAATATAATAGAAAATCTGAAACTATCTCCTGAAGAAGTTGATTTTTATTATACAGCTATACAAGAAAAACCACGAGAAGGGTGGAGTCCAATGGACCCCCGTGCTGATAGAGATGAAAGTTTTTCAAGAACTCCAGGTGAAGAGACTGTTGTCTCTAATGATGATGCTAAGGTTACAGATGAGATGGTTGAAGATGCAAGTGTTGATGGAACTGAGACTGTATTAGATGAGACTGTTGAATCTGAAACTAATAGATGTACAGGTTATAAATGTAATCCGTTGCCTGTTGGTCATCCTGATAGAGAAGCTTTTGAAAAAGCATTGAATAATGGTTGGCAATTAACTAAAGTATATGATCAAGGTTTAGGCAAAACAACATTTACTGTAACTAAACCACTAACTAAAAATAAATTTGAGGACTTTGGTGATTTTGAATTTGAAAATATTGAGGTAACAGGTACTGGAGATAAAAGAGATGTATATACTGATTTAGAAAAAGAATTGCTTGGTGTATATCAAGATGGTGCATTTGGAGATAATGTTAGAGTAAGAGAAGGTATTTATTCTAGGAGTGGTACTGTTGGTACACAGTCAAGTAAAGCTGGTGCAAACTCTTATGGTGGAGATTTAACTAGTGACAAAGCAGAAAAAGATTTTACATTAAGATGGGGTGATGCAATTGATAAAGTTGTTGCATCTGGAATTGAGTTTGATTATGACATGCCTAAAGGTAAGTGGTCATCAGACGCTTCAACACCAATAGATGCTCAAGCAATAGCATATCAAAAGCAATGGGAAGCAGTGCAAAATGCAATGCAACAAGTTGAAAATGAATTTCATTATGATAACTTTGGAGAGAGTGGTACACCTAGACAATTATTTCCAGGTGGTGATGCAGGTAATGTAGATGGTAAGTTTGGTATGTTAACTTTTAATAAAGCTAGAAGTTATATTAGAACTGAAGATCCTGAAAGTTTAATGGCTGAAATAGATGATCCAACTAAAGAAAGACCAGAAGGTGAGGATCCACAATTTTATGACAAGCCAGATTGGTGGTGGCAAGATGTTAATAATCTAGCAACTCAGAATTCATTAGAGAACCCATTGTTCTTACCTAACGTACCTAGACTACCAAATACAGAAATAGATTATGTATTAGATGATTGGACAGGTAGAGCTAATATGACTAATGCTGCTCTTAATACTATGGCTAAGAACTTAAGAGCTTTTGGTAAAGGTAAAGTAGCTGGTTCTAATTTGTTTGGTAAAGCAGTTAATCAATTAGCTAAAGATGTAGGATCAGTTAATACTAACAACATTAAAATTATGAATAGTGTTGCATTACCACAAGCACAATTAAATCTAAGAACTGGTATAGAAAACGCAAAGGCATATAAAGATGAGTATGATGGTACTGTTACTGCATTAGGTAGATACACTGATTTTGAGAATTGGAATAAGCAAAAAACAAATGAGCTATATAATCAAGCAATAACTAATAGAGCTAACACATTCAACCTTAATCAGTTAAAAGATGTTATGAAAATTGGCCCACAAGATGGAGGTATTATTAATATGAAAGACAGCAAAAATCTTGAGGTTGATCCTAATGTAGATGTTAGTGAACAGGAGCAAAGACGTAATCAGTATATTAAAGAAAGAAATTTACTGATGGAACAATTTAAAGATGCTGATAGTGATAGTATAGATAAGGCTTTAGAGTACATTCTTCCTTCATATGCTGATAACAAAAGTAAAAATAAGGTAGCAGATGATTATAATAACAGAGCTCAAAATGATGTTGTAACAGATCCACAAGATTTAGGGTATGCTCCTTCTGTTAGATACAATGCTAAAAGGGGTAATGAAATTAAAAAGTATGCTTATCCATTCTATACAGGAAAGATGGGTGCATAAACATTAAAGGTTTATTTATATCTGTTTGTAAACTTTATAAATAATAGTAAATTTGAACTATGGCAAATTATATAAAAGGAGAAAAAAATTACTACCCGGACATCAAGCCGTTTACACCGGATTATAAGTTTCTTAGTGCAGCATTAGATGCAAGAGAAAATAAATATAATGCAGGGTGGCAAGCTACTAATGACCTATATAGTAGAGTCTATTCTGATTTGTCACACTCAGACAATAAAGAATTCCAACAACAATTTATAGAAAATTTAGCTCCTGAATTATCTAGAATTTCTGGATTAGATTTATCATTACAAACAAATGTTGATGCTGCAAAGTCTGTGTTTGCACCATTTTTTGAAGATGAAGCTGTAGTAAAAGATATTGTATATACTTCAACGTATAAAAAAGAATTGCAAAGAGCTAATCAATTTGCAGATTCTCCTGACCCAAGGGTAAGGGAACTTTATAATCCAGTTGGAATAAAGAACATGCAATATAGAATGCAAGAGTTTCAAGAAGCTGATAGAAATCAACTAATAAATATGCCTTTACCTAAGTATGTAGAAGATGCAGATTTAACACAATATGCTCAAGAATATTTGAGAGGTTTAGGTTTAGAAGGAAAAGGATTTACACAAAAGAAAGATCATTTCACAATGGATGCTGGTGCAGATGGTGTGATGGGTACACCAGATGATAGGGTTGTAAATAGATGGATTATTACAGATACTAACGGTAAGCTTATTGAAGGTGATGCATATAGAAGAGTAATGACTGATTTAACTGATGATCCTAGAGTACAAGAGTTTTATAAAGCAAAAGCTTATGTAGCATCAATGGATTTTGCTACACAAGGTGTTCAGGATGGATCAATAAAAACAATAACAGAGGGTTTAACAATGTGGTCTGATGCAGAAGTAAAAAGACTTGCATTAGCAAACAGTGAAAGATATAATAGTCTAGATAATGAGATTCAAAGAATAGTACAACAAACAACTAACTGGGGTAATTTTGGAAAATTAAATGGTTTAACACCAGCAGAACAAAATTTAGTTGGGCAGTCATTATCAGAAGCAGAGCAGTTAAGAGTTAATCTAAGCAATCTTTTAAAGGTAAATGAATTTGCAAATACACCTGATAAGGATGATCAAGCATTGATAAACAAAGCATATAGTTTAAATAGTAATTATAATATAAGTCAAGATTTACAGAGTGCTGCATACAACTACAGTAGAGAAAATGCAGAGACTGTAGTTAGAGAAAATAAATATGTTATAAATGAAGATCTGCATAAATTTAATTTGCAAGAAATAGCTGCTAAGTATAATGCTGATAAATTACTAAAAGACCAACAAGCTGGCATAGATGCAAATTTGGAAATTTTAAAATCTCAATTAGACGGTGCAAAAAATTTAGAAAGCTTAACAGAACAAGCTCAATCTGGTGCAGTAATTGATTATTCAGATCCTAGAGCAAATTTAAATGTAATTGTAGATGGGCAGGTAGCTAATAATGCTGACCCTTATGATACTAATGCTGAAATGATTGCAACTGATGGGCAAAATATTTTAACAGAAAAAGCTAGACTACTTGGTCAAATGCTTAAAGCAAGATATCCTGACCAACAAACATTTACCGTAACGTTAGATGGTGAAATGCTTAACTTATCTCCTTCAGCCATAACTGACCGTTTACTTAAGAAGAAACCAATTATTGATGGTACAAAGGTAACTGAAGATCCAAATGCATTAAAGTATGAGACAGATATACTAAGGATGTATGAGGAACAATCAAAATGGTTTGCTAATAAGGATGCTGTAATTGCTCAACATACTCCAGCTTTTGTAAAACCTGGTAGTCAATATGATGTCATGTATAAACTATTATTTGGTAATGATCCAAATAATCCTGAGGCATTAGGTTTAAATCTAAGAGAAGATATATATCTTCAGAGGATAGAAAAGTATGACAATGAATTATATAATAAAGCAAAAGCTGCTGAGATGAAGATGATGGATGGTAAGACTACGTGGAAGAGGGAGATGATAGAAGCTAATTATCCAAAGCCTTATACAGAAAAAGATGGCATTAAGCGTTTTATGACTTTTTCTGAATACCAAAAACTTTTTAAAGATCAAGCATTATCTGGAAAAATAAAAAACTTTGATGTGTCAGGTATTGGTGGAGATCAAAATGCTGGTGCTGATAGAGAAGATTGGTCAAAAATCCAAAAAACTGGTAGTAGAAAAACAGGTACATATAATGAGCGTGTTATTGTAGATGAGGCTGCAATAGCTGGTAAGTCTAAAGCTTTATGGACGGCTTATGCAGAAGAAATAAATTCAAGCTATGAAACTATAGGTGGTAATTCTTATCTTAGTTTAACAGCTGGGTATAATCCTAATTCACCATGGGGCAATATTGGTTTTGTACCAACAATGAGTGCTACAGGTTCTGTAAAACCAGAAGCAGGATCTGCTATGGATAAAGTTTTAGGTACTGCATTAAATCAATTAGCTAGTTCAACAGCTGATCCAGAAACAAGGGTTAGTTTTTTACCTGCTCCAACGGACATAAAAGATTTTAATAATTTTAATATTGAAGCTGGGGTAGATTTGTCTGAAGATGAAAATATTATTGCTAAAAAAATATTTTCAAGCTTACAAAATAGAGCAACTAAAGGAGAATTTACAATGACATACTATCCAAACTTAGGAGCTACTAAGATTGATGATGAAACTAGAAGTCCTATGGGTGGTTATAAGATTCATAACTTTAGTACTGCATTTAAAAATGAGATAAAAAAGATTTATAAAGATGATTCTGAAGCTTTTTCAGATTGGACTAAAGTAATGAATCAGGGTGTTTTAATGGTTTTTGATAGAAGTGGTAATAAAGATATAAACCCTAACAACTTAAACATTATACAAGGTTCATCTTACATTGAACAAATGATGAATTTGAGTAATACTCAATCTTTTAGTTATAAAGATGAAACAAATTTAACAGCAGGGTTTTCTCCAGGAGAAATAGTTTTTCAAGATTTGGGAGATGGAACAATAAGTATTAGTGGATATACTAATGTATATAATCCTAATTCTACTGATGTAAGTATGCAGTATACAAGACAACCTATGAATGCTGCTATACTAAAAAAAGGTAATATAAATTATGCAGCTGATTTAAATAGTAGATTTATAAAGTTACAACAAAACTTTAAAGAACTTGATAGATTAAATAATTTAGCCATTTATCAGGTAAGAGCAAAACAATTATCTGAAACAAAGTTTATTGAAGATTATATGTTAAATAACCCTGGTTCTACTACTGAACAAGCAAAAGATATGTATAATCAAGCTAAGAATTATAAACCACAACAATAACTAAAGTTTATGGCAGACGAGAATATAAAAATGCCTCAGCCTGATTATGATCTTCAACAGAGAATAGCACAGGACGCAGTAGATGTAAATCCAATAGATACATCATTGCCTTATCAGAGCATAGAAGATTTAATTCCTGACATGCGTAATGAAGTAAGTGATGAGTATGATAAGAGTATATCTATGTATAAAGGTCTTATGGATAATATATCACCAGCTACATTAGCTAACATATCAGCCGGTGCTAATTCTTCTGTTATAAATGCTGCCCCTTCTATTCCTACAGAATTAGGATCTACATCTGCCTTTGATGAAATTTGGCAAACACCTTTAGAAACAACTGTTGAACTTCCCAATCCTATTTGGGCAAATGCTAAGTCAATTAATTTTGACAAGTACTACCCTACAGATATATTTAGTGATATAGGATTTACCCCATATGCAGATATGGATAAAGTCTATAATCAAAATGAGACAAGCGGTGATTTCTTAACTAGATTTACACCTAATTTTTTCAGCCTGTTTAGAAGTGGTAGATTTGCAAATTACAGATCATTAAGTGATTTGTTTGATGGTGAAGGATATACAACTGCTCCAGATCTTGAGGGTGCAGTTACTATGGAAGAAGCAATGAGATTGGGTGGTAGTACTACAGGTAGTGTAGGTGGTTTTTTTGCAAACACTGCTTTGAATTGGGCTTATTCTGCAGGTATAGTTTATCAGATTGCAGTAGAAGAAGTAATTGCTGCAGGTCTTGCAGCTGCAGGAGCTGCACCAACAGGGGGTGGTTCATTAGCAGCATTTGGTGCTTTAACTTTAAAGAATTTAGCTACACTTACAAGAATACCTAAGACAATAGCAAATGGTTTTAAAGCTTCTTATAATCTAGTAAAAAACTTTGATAATATAGCTTATGCTAAAAAGTTTTATGATTTTGCCAAAAGTGGTAAATCTTTAAGAAGTATTGGCCGTGGAGGACTTCATCTCTTAACTCCTGAGCTGGCTCATACAATAAAAAATTGGAAGACTACGGGTAATACTTTTCAGAATGCTTATAATATAGGAAAGAATACAGAAGTATTTGGTGCATTTTATAGAGATATGAGAATGTATAATGCTGCATTAGCTGAATCTAAAATGGAAGCGGGACTAGTTTATAATACTGTTTTAAATAATGGTATGAGATATGCTAACTTTAATTCTGATGGTAACGGTGTGTCTCCAGAAGAAATGAAAGAAATTCAATTAGCTTCATCTGAAGCATCTTGGAAAACGCTAGCACCTAATTTTGCAATAATAGCAGCATCCAACAGGGTTGTGTTTAAGAATGTATTTGGAAGTTGGGCAAAAAAATTAAATCAAGGAACAACTACTCAGTTAAATAGAATGTTAAGAGTTGGCCCTGGTCAATATGCAAAGAAAAGCAAATACATGCTTAAGTCTATTCCACAAGAAATTAAGGCAGGATTTAAATTAGGTTCTTGGAAAGGTGCTGCAAAAGCTACAGGAGGCATGATGTTTAGATATGGTGCTAGTGGTCTTGTTGAGGGTACACAAGAAGTATCTCAAGAAGCAATATCAGCTGCAGTAGGAGGATACTATAGTGCAGCATTAAGAGAAACTACACAGGGAGGTGCTCTTACTATGTCTGGATTCTATGGTGCTGCTGGTAAAGAAATATTTACTAAGCAAGGATTAGAAACATTTGCATCTGGATTTTTAATTGGTGGTATGATGGGACCATATCAACAAGTCTTGTTTACAGGAGTACCTTCTATTTTTAGTACTGCACGTGCTAAAGTTTCTAATAGCAAATATTTTGATCCAAGCGGTGATAAACAAGTTGTTGATTATGCTAAACAACAAAGAGAAAAGGAAGAATCTGTAATTGATGATGTAATATCTCAAGCTAATCAGATGGGCACACAGTTGGGGGAACTTGATTTACTATTAGACCCTGCTAAAATGAGTGCTGCATTGCAGGATCAAGAAGCAGGTATGGCAAACTTATCTAT
>Ga0115553_1001811_pt1 | contig 13299 bp, 10 predicted proteins | sample COGITO_mtgs_1103_2_FD_87284 | JGI IMG/M metagenome (GOLD analysis project Ga0115553, IMG submission 87284) | Pelagic marine microbial communities from North Sea - COGITO_mtgs_110331 | ecosystem: Environmental > Aquatic > Marine > Epipelagic | place: Germany:Helgoland, sampling site Kabeltonne... | reverse complement strand
ATGGTGGGCGAAATTCGCGATCTGGAAACGGCGGAAATGGCTATTCAGGCTGCACTTACCGGGCATTTAGTGTTGTCATCGCTGCATACCAATGATGCTCCTTCAGCGATAACCCGGTTGCTTGACCTCGGCATTCCCGCTCACCTGATAAGGGTTACCCTCAATGGTGTAATGGCTCAACGGTTGGTGCGCACACTTTGTCATCATTGCAAGGAGGCTGTGCCCACGGAAAAGGGCGACTGGGAGTCGTTGGTCAGGCCCTGGAAGGTTAAGGCACCCGAAAATGTATACCGGCCAGTGGGTTGTTTGGAGTGCCGTAATACAGGCTATTTGGGCCGGCAGGGCCTCTACGAAATATTGACTATCAACGAAAGTGTTAAGCCATTGATCAATGCGGATGCTGACATATCAGCACTTCGTTTACAGGCCATGAAAGAGGGAATGCGAACCCTTCGTCTTAGTGGTGCTCAAAAAGTAGGTGCTGGCACTACCTCAGTTGAAGAGGTCATGCGGGTTGCTCCCGAGGCGGGGAAATAGTTTGAGCTCCCCCCTCGTGGTTTCAGGTAGACGCAAGAACACCTTTTTCTGAAATGCGTGGCGCCAGTTTTTAACCGTGCCAGTGCTTAAAAAGCCCTATATCTATGAGTCCTTCAAGCAATATCGGGAATAGTCTGATGAGCCAAAAGCCTCTACCTTTGATGTTGCAAGAACAGTGGCTTTTGCACCGTGAACACTTCAAGCAGCGAGTTTCCTCCGAAGTAGCCGAGTGGCTAGATCTTACGCTGAAGAATAGCGCCCTTGAGGGCAGTAGCTTTACTGATGACCTCGCTTTAGTGTGGAGTTGCAGCGAATTTGTTGCCGCTACTTGTAGCGGCAGTCCTGAACTGTTTCAGCCATTGGTAGAGTCGGGCGATTTGTCAGCCAGCTATTCCCCAGAGGTGATGCTTGAGCGGCTGACAGTCATGCTTATCGACGTTGATACAGAGGAAGGTCTGGCGCAACAGCTTCGCCGATTTCGTAATCGAGAGATGGTACGGATTATCTGGCGTGATTTTACCCGTACTGCCAGCTTAGAAGAAACGACCGCCGATATGACTCGGCTCGCAGAAGCCTGCCTACAATGTGCTCTAAATTTTCTTTATCCGCAGGCCTGTGAGGCTTGGGGTACCCCGGTTAATTCTCAGGGTGAGCCCCAGCATCTGATTGTGTTGGGGATGGGGAAGATGGGAGCCTGGGAGCTTAATGTTTCCTCCGATATCGATCTGATTTTTGCCTATCCGGAAAGTGGCGAAACCGGTGATGGTCGTCGCAGTCTTAGTAATCAGGAATTTTTTGTCCGTCTGGGGCAGAAGTTGATCAAGGCGATTGATGCCCGCACCGCGGATGGATTCGTATTTCGAGTGGATATGAGGTTGCGGCCCTATGGTCAAAGTGGGGCTTTAGTACTCAATTTTGATGCTATGGAGGAGTATTACCAGACCCAGGGCCGTGACTGGGAGCGCTATGCCATGATCAAGGCTCGGGTGGTGGCGGGAGACCGTCAGGCGGGCGCGGAGCTAATGGCGATGCTGCGGCCCTTTACCTATCGAAAATATATCGACTTTAGTGCCATTGAGTCGTTGAGGGATATGAAGGCGCTGATTAATCGTGAGGTGCAGCGCAAGGGAATGTCTAGCGACGTAAAACGCGGTGCTGGCGGGATTCGGGAGGTGGAGTTTGTGGCTCAGACCTTCCAGCTTATCCGTGGTGGTCGCGACACACGTTTTCAGACGCCAGCCCTGAAAGATGTGCTTGCGTTATTGGGTGCTGAAAGAATGTTGCCAGCTAGTCATGCGGTGGCGTTATACCAGAGCTATACCTTTTTGCGTAATGTGGAGCACGCACTTCAAGGTTGGCAGGATAAGCAAACCCAGATGCTACCCGAGGGTGAATTGGAGCAACTTCGTTTGGCATTTCTTATGGGCTTTGATGGGTGGAATGAGTTCCTTTCAGCTTTAGATGAGCATCGAGCTCTGGTGCGACAGCTATTCAGGGAGGTCGTTGCTGATGAGCGCAGTGAAGATACCGTTGAAGGTGTTGAACATGAAGAGCATCAGTTGGCCGTCCAGATTTGGCAATATGACTCTTCTGAAGGCTCCATGCTAGAAGAGCTTAAATCACTAGGTTATACCGACTTTGAGCAAGCTGCCGGGGTCATAAATACACTGAAGGAAAGTCGATCGGTCTTGGCTATGGCGGCAGATACTCGTGGTCGCCTCGACAGCTTAATGCCGTCGTTAATTGCTGCCTGTGCATTGGCTGATAATGGCGCAGAGACCTTGGGGCGAGTGCTGCAGCTTGTGGCTGCTGTTGCCCGTCGGAGTGCCTATCTGGTACTGCTTAAAGAAAACCCTGTGGCCCTGCAGAGCCTGATTAAACTCTGCGCAGCCAGCCCTTGGATCGCGGAGCAGCTATCACGATACCCCGCATTGCTTGATGAGCTGCTTGATAGCAGAACACTGTACTCTCTTCCCAATAGACAAGAGCTCGAGGACGAGCTGCGCCAGCAGTTATTGCGTGTTCCAGGTGAAGACTTGGAAGCCCAGATGGAGGTGCTGCGATACTTTCAGCGCTCCCATAGCTTGCATGTTGCTGCCTGTGAGGTAGAAGAGATACTGCCTTTGATGAAAGTGAGCGATTACCTGACTTGGCTGGCTGAAGCGATATTAAGTCATGTGCTCGAAATTGCTTGGGATCAGATGGTTGATCGACACGGGCATCCTGGCAGCGATGACGGGAGTGAGCCCGGATTTTTAATTGTGGGTTACGGCAAGCTCGGCGGTATTGAGCTGGGCCACAATTCTGATCTTGATCTTGTGTTTCTCCACGATGCTAATACCAATAAGTCTACGGATGGTGATCGCAGTATCGACAATGCGACGTTTTTTATGCGCTTGGGGCAGAGGATTATTCATATCATGACAACACAGATGACCTCTGGTGACCTCTATGAGGTAGATATGCGTCTTAGGCCATCAGGAAACTCTGGCATGCTGGTCTCATCTCTAAAGGGATTTGAAAAATACGAACTGCAAGAAGCATGGACTTGGGAGCATCAGGCATTGGTTCGAGCGCGCCCGGTGGTGGGATCCAAAAAACTGGCGAAACACTTTAGCGATACCCGTCATCAAATACTAAGTCAGGTGCGAGATCGCGATAAGTTGTCAGCAGATGTGATTGAAATGCGCAATAAAATGAGATCGCATTTGGGTAGTAGAAAGTCGCCAGCAGGGGATGTTTTCAATCTCAAGCAGGATGCAGGAGGTATCGTTGACATCGAATTTATGGTTCAATTTGCGGTCTTGGCTTGGTCTAATGAAATTCCTGATTTAACCCGCTGGAGCGATAATATTCGCATCCTCGAATGCTTGGAGGAGGGCGGGGTTATATCAGCAGCAGATGCAGAGTTTCTGACGAGAGCCTATAAAAATTATCGCTCCGTTGGCCATCGGTTACAGCTGCAACAATTACCGGCTGTGCTGAATGCTTCGGAGTTTGCTATTGAGAGGGCGCAGGTTTCGGCAGTCTGGCAGCGATTGTTAGGCAATAGTTGAATATCAGGCTAGCTCGTATTTATTATTTTTAGGAGACATTAGATGTCATTTGCCGATCGTGATGGTTTCATCTGGTTTGATGGCGAGATGGTGCCTTGGCGTGATGCGAAAGTTCATGTCCTAACCCATACCCTGCACTATGGTATGGGTGTGTTCGAAGGTGTTCGTGCTTATGAGACTCCGGATCAGGGGGCGGCCATTTTTAGATTGCAAGACCACACGGATAGGCTGTTTCGCTCCGCTAAAATCATGGGAATGAATATGCCCTTCAGCAAAGATCAGCTGAACGAGGCTCAGAAGCAGGTTGTACGTGATAATGATTTACACCAAGCGTATCTGCGCCCTATGGCATTTCTTGGTTCAGAGGGAATGGGGTTGCGAGCTGATGGGTTGCAGACGCATTTGATAGTAGCCGCCTGGGAGTGGCCGTCGTATATGAGTCCTGACGCTCTGGAGCAGGGCATTAAAATTCGTACGTCTTCCTTCACCCGCCACCACGTGAATATCTCCATGACAAAGGCCAAGGCCAACGGCAATTATATTAATTCCATGTTGGCTTTGCGCGAGGCGCTGGATTCTGGTTGTGAAGAAGCGCTGCTGCTTGATCCCGAGGGCTATGTGGCTGAAGGTAGTGGTGAGAATGTTTTTATAGTACGCGATGGTGTGCTCTACACCCCTGAGCTTACCTCTTGCTTGGATGGGATTACTCGCAAGACGGTTATGCAGTTGGCAGAGCAGTCCGGTTACAAGGTGGTAGAGAAGCGTATCACCCGAGATGAGGTCTATGTGGCGGACGAAGCCTTCTTTACTGGCACGGCTGCAGAAGTGTTGCCTATTCGTGAGCTGGATAGCCGAATCATAGGCGACGGTAAGCGCGGCCCTATCACAGAGCTGCTGCAGACCCAGTATTTTGATCTGGTTCGCGGCCTAAGAGCTGAGAACTCAGAGTGGTTAACCCCTGTGGGGCAATAGTACCTGGGCTTTCCTTATGAGTTCTTCATATGAATTATCTGCATGAACTCTCCGGGAGACCTCATGGCAGCTGACAAGAAAATTCTGATCATCGGCCCCTCCTGGGTGGGGGACATGGTGATGGCTCAATCTCTCTTTATTCTGCTCAAGCAACAATACCCCGATGGCGTTATTGATGTACTGGCGCCGGCTTGGAGTCGACCCATCATTGTAAGGATGCCAGAAGTTCGTCGTGCTATTGATATGCCGGTGGGCCATGGCAGTTTGATGTGGTCTGCTCGACGTCTTGTGGGTCGAGCGTTGCGCGAGGAGGGTTATGATCAAGCGATCATTCTGCCGAACTCTTTAAAATCCGCTCTGATTCCCTGGTTTGCCAGCATACCCCAGCGCACCGGCTGGAAAGGGGAGATGCGTTATGGATTACTTAATGATCTTCGCGTGTTGGACAAGCGGCGTTACCCTCGGATGGTTCAGCGTTTCGATGCGCTGGCGTTTCCTGCGGGAGCTGCGCTGCCCGAAAAACTCTCCGCGCCGAATTTACAAACTGACCTTGAACGAACATCCGGCCTGCGCCAGCAGTTTGGTTTAAACAGTGCACGTAAAATATTAGCCTTGTGCCCGGGGGCAGAGTTTGGTCCCGCTAAACAATGGCCTGAGCAGTATTATGCCGCAGTAGCGGCTCAAAAAATTTCTGATGGATGGCAGGTGTGGATACTAGGTTCGGGCAAGGACCAGCCTGTCGCCCAATCAATTTCCGGTGCATTGTCAGAGGAGCAACAGCAACACTGTCACAGTTTGGCCGGTGTGACTGAGCTAGAGGACGCCATTGATTTATTGGCCGTGGCAGACGGGGTGGTCAGTAATGACTCCGGATTGATGCATATTTCTGCCGCACTGAATCGCCCTCTGGTGGTGGTCTATGGTTCTACGTCTCCTGCATTTACCCCGCCATTAAATGAGCAAGTGGCTATTTTATCGATTCCCGTGGATTGCGGGCCTTGCTTCAAGCGGGAGTGCCCGCTTTCAGACCCCTTGGTGCAGATGAAATGCCTCAATGATTTGTTGCCTGATCGGGTGATCAGTGCATTGAATGATCTGGTAGCAGAGGCTGCTGAGTGAAGCTGGCCTTTTGTCTCTATAAGTATTTCCCCTACGGCGGATTACAGCGGGATTTTCTCCGCATTGCTCAGGCGTGTTCGAGCCGAGGCCATCAGGTTACCGCCTACACACTAAGCTGGGAGGGCGATTGCCCTGATTGGCTGAAGGTGGTGGTTGCACCGGTGAAGGCTGTAGGTGGGCGAAGAGTGAGTAGTCCAAGACGGTATAGAAAATTTTCAGCTTGGGTCGTGCAGCAATTAACCCAGAGGCCAGTAGATACGGTGGTGGGTTTCAACAAGATGCCGGGGCTGGATGTGTACTATTGCGCGGATCCTTGCTTTGAGTATAAATCCCGGCATTTGCGCCGTTGGTGGTATCGGTTGTCTTCACGCTATCGACACTTTTCCCGCTATGAACAGGCAATTTTTAATCCAGGTCAGGTTGTCGAAATCTTAATGATTTCCAGTGTGCAGCAAGCACTATTTCAGCGTTATTACGGCACAGAGTTATCCAGGATGACCATGTTGCCTCCGGGTATTAGCCGAAATCGTTGTGCTCCTGAAAATGCCGCTGAAGTTAGGGCCGCGTTTCGTCAGGAGTTTAATCTTGGAGCCGACGATGTTCTGTTGTTGCAGATCGGTTCCGGGTTTCGTACCAAAGGGTTAGATCGAAGTCTGCGTGGGCTTGCCTCACTTCCGGCAGAACTACGGAGGCGTACACAGCTATTTGTGATTGGCCAAGACGACCCCACTGAATTCAAATCCTTGGCTAGCCGCCTTGGTGTGGCTCAGCAGGTTACTTTTTTCTCGGGTAGGGATGATGTGCCGCGCTTCCTGCAGGGGGCAGATCTTCTGGTTCATCCAGCCTATGCAGAAAATACCGGTACCGTATTGCTGGAAGCCGTGGTGGCTGGATTGCCCGTATTGGTCACTGATGTCTGCGGTTATGCTCATTATATTGAGGAAGCTGATGCGGGTAGGGTTCTCGCTTCACCCTTTTCTCAAGAGTCGCTCAATGAAAAGTTGGCTAAAATGTTGCTGAAAAATAAGCAGAAATGGCGGGAAAATGGGCCGATCTTTGCGCAAAAAGCAGATATTTACGATATGCCGGTCAGGGCTGCTGACGTGATTGATCAAGTGCTGGAGAGAAAGTGTGAAATTATTTCTGGCTGAACCCTTTGCTTCCCGTTGGTCCGATGTCGATTCTTTTGACGCCGCCTTTTCCCTGACGGGGGAGGTCTACCGTGAGATGGGTGATCGATGTACCACCCGTTTTGAGTTTGATGGTAAGGCCTATTTTGTGAAAACCCATGCGGGAGTAGGTTTTGGTGAAATTCTAAAAAACCTGCTGTATTTGCGTATTCCTGTACTGGGTGCAGAAAACGAATATCGCGCCATTGGCAAGCTTCAAGAGTTGGGTGTAGATACCATGATGCCAGTAGCGTTTGGTCGTCAAGGTTCTAACCCTGCAAATGAAAAATCTTTTCTGATTACGGAAGCATTAGAGCCTACTGAGCCCTTGGATGAATATTGTAATCCACAGGTGTTGGCTGCGATGGGGGCCACTGAGAGGCGAGCACTCGTCAGGCGGTTGGCAAAAATTTCTCGAACACTACACGACAGTGGCGTTAATCATCGAGATTATTATCTCTGTCATTTTCTACTGGATACGTCGGCTAGTTTTGTCGATGTGCCTGCGTCTCAGCGGCCGATTTATGTGATTGATCTTCATCGGATGCAAATTCGCCACCGAACCCCTCGTCGTTGGCGGGAAAAAGATTTATCGGCACTGTATTACTCGGCAAATCGAGCGGGGTTTGATCGCCGTGATGCGCTTTGTTTTATCCGAGAGTATAAGCAGCAGTCATTGCGTCAGGCGCTTGACGAAGGGAAAGATATTTGGTCTTCGGTTCGACTGGCGGCGGATAAGCTCCACGACAAGGGTGTCCGAAAGGGGTATCACGCTTAAGGCGGTAGACCGGGTTGCGAGCAGCGGCGGAGGCTCAAAAAAGCATTACTCTTGTTGGGGCAGTTTGAGTAGATGCGTGTGTTAATCAAGCTTTTTGCCGTAAGCTGTGAAGTGCATTAGTGAGAGTGAGCGTAATGGAAAAACAATTTTTTCATCTAGATGATAGCTGTGCGGCGTTATTCCGTGCCAATGGCCTAGATAGTTTTGAGGCGCTGTGGAATGCTGATGTCAAGATTGTCGATGATCCGAATGTGGGGCGGGGTGGCCATAGTGATGTGGGTATCTTTTCCCTGACGGACCCAGAAACTCACACCGAAATGCAGTTTTATCTGAAGCGTCAACAAAATCATAATTGCCGGACATTAAGCAGCCCTTTGGAGGGTATTCCCCTCGCAATGAGAGAGGTGCTGAATATTCGTCAGTTGGCGAAAGGTGGTATTTTGACCATGGAAGTTGCCTGTTATGGCCGACAAAAAACGAGTATTGATCGAGGGCTGCTGGTTACTCGTGCGCTAGAGGGTTACACGCCAATGAGCCAATGGCTGGAGCAGCCGATGTCACCAGAGGCAAGAAAACAAGGATTGTCTATTTTGGGAAAGCTGGTCGGAAAGTTACATGGCCTAGGGCTTGGGCATGGTTGCCTCTATACGAAACATATTTATTTTTCCTGCACAGACCCACAAGATATTAGGCTTATTGATCTTGAGAAGTGTAGGCGCTTGATGTCACGGAACCGTGGCCCGAAAGAACTGGCGACCCTTTTTCGAAACACGGGTCAGCTAACACCTGAAGATCGTCAGCAGTTGCTGGAGGCCTATATAGAAACTTCGCCTGTGCACTGGTCTCTCCCTGCTTTACAGAAAAAAGTGGCCGATAAAATCATGGCTAAAGGGTAACTTCAGGGTGGAGCTGCTGACGCTTCAGCAACTGCAGCAAGCAGGACAAGCGCTATCATTGCCATTTCAATTGGAGGTGCCAGGCCGTGAAGCGCTGGTTTGTGAGGAGGTTTATCGCCACTTGCCTGGAAAGCGCCTAGCGTTTCGTGCCCACTGGGGTGGTGTGACGGTGTTGGTCAAGCTGTTCTTTCAGCGAAAATATTTTGATCGCGAGCGCGCTGGTCTGAAGGCAATGGTAGCTGCTGGCGTCCCTTGCCCAAAGGAGGTCTGGAGTCTCGTTGATGAAGGTGGGGGCTATTTTCTTGCCACTGAATTTCTTGATGATGCCGTCAGCTTGCAAGCCTGTTATCAGGGTTTATCTGTTGACCAGTTAAAGCAGCTGCTACGAGATGCGTTGGTGCTTGTCGGTCAGTTGCATCGGGCTGGCTGGATGCAGGCTGATATTCATCTGGATAATTTTATGCTCAGCCGGGGGGTTCTCAATGCAATTGATGGCGGTGGTATTGAACCGTTAAACAGCCCCCTAAAAAATCTTGGGCTGTTCTTTGCCCAAATGACACCAGATTACGATGAGTTGGTTCCAGAGGTTATTGAGGCTTATGGCGAGGCCGCTTTTTCACTTGAAGCTATTCTTTCTTCGATAACCCGTATGCGAGAGTGGCGGATTAAACATTACTTGGCCAAGACTACTCGTTCATGCTCTCAGTTTGACGTGGTTAAGTCGTCCGATGTGTTTGTAGTGATGGTGCGCGCCCGAGCGAGTGAGAGGTTGAGAAGGTTGATGGCTGAGCCGGAAATTGCTGTGGGCCAAGCGCAATTTCTCAAGCGCGGTAACACTGCAACGGTGATGAAGGTGTCGGGGGATGGTGGCGACTGGGTGTTAAAACGCTACAATATTAAGAGTTTTTGGCATGGGTTAAGCCGTTGTTTTAGGCCTAGCCGAGCCTGGATTTCCTGGAAGAGTGCCCATCGGTTAGAATTGCTCGGTATTGCTACACCCTCACCCTTGGCTATGCGGGAGAATCGCACTGGGCCTCTACGCAGAGAAGCGTATTTAGCAACAGAGAGTGCGGTAGGAGATAATTTACATGCTTGGTTGTTGAAGCAAAGTGACTCTCAGGTGCCAGCATGGCTGGGTCATGAGGTAAGTCGGTTATTTGATATTTTGTGGTGCAGCAAGGTCAGTCATGGCGACATGAAAGCGACCAATTTGATCGTGACAGGCGAGCAGCTCCAGGTGATTGATTTAGATGCGGTGCGGTGGCACCGTTTTGAACAGACGTTTGTGCGTGCCTACAGGCGAGATTTACAGCGATTTATGGACAACTGGCAAGGTAAGACTTGGCAGCATTTCGAACAACTACTAACCCCGTTTGCCCAGCGAGTTGGTGTTACATTTATCAATAAAAAGGTTTAACTGTGTCTACAATTGTTCTCGGTATTTCCGGTGCGCTGAATCATGATTCTTCTGCTGCGCTTTATATTGATCAAAAGTTGGTGGCTGCGGCAGAAGAAGAGCGCTTCATTCGAGATAAGCATGCCAAGGGAAAAATGCCCTTTGAAGCGGCAAAGTTTTGCCTGGAATATGCGGGTATTAAGCCTGAAGCTGTTGATGTGGTGGCCGTTCCCTTTGCGCCCATTTCTATTTTTTCCAAGGCCCGATGGCACTTTGCTAAACGCTACTGGTATGCCCCTGATAGAGCCCTCGATGCCCTGCTGAACGGTAATCGTCGTTACCGTCGATATCGCGACAGAGTATTTGCTCTGTTACGTGAACTTGGTATCGACCCAAATAAAGTGGAGTTTGAGCCGGTTGAGCACCACCTGGCGCATGCTTCGAGCGCCTATCACCTTAGCGGCTTTAAAGAGAAAACTGCCATCATGGGTGTAGATGGCAAGGGTGAATACGCCACTACATTTTTTGGCTATGGTGAAAACGGTAAAATTCACAAAATTAAGGAATTTTACGATCCTGATTCTCTGGGCGGCCTCTATGGCGCGATTACAGAATATCTCGGTTTTGAGATGCTCGATGGTGAATACAAAGTCATGGGTATGGCCCCCTATGGGGATCCCACCAAGTACGACTTTTCACGCTTAATTGACTTTGACGGTAAAGACTTTCAAGTCAATACCAAGTTGGTAAACACCGTCGGCCTAAGGCGTCACAAGCAGGATGGCGCTGCATTCTATTTCAGTCCCAAGTTAGTTGAGTGGCTTGGCCCCAAGCGTGAGGGTGATATTGCAGACGAGCCTTATATTGATTACGCGGCAACCATTCAGGCACTTTTTGAAGAGGTGGTTCTTAAGTTGATGGATCACTACTTGGGTGACATCTTGCGGGAAACCGGCAAGTTGGCATTTTCAGGGGGTGGAGCGCTTAACGTTAAATTGAACCAAAAAATTATTGCTCGTGATGATGTAAAAGAGCTTTATGTTCAGCCGGCTTCAGGAGATGCTGGGACCGCCGTTGGGGCTGCTTCTTATGCGCTGGTGAAGAGGGGTATCCAGCCCGAGAAAATGGAGCATGTCTACCTTGGGCCAAAATACACCAATGAAGAGTGTATTCGAGCCTGTGAAGAGCACCCTGAAACGCCAGCTTATGAAGTGATTGACCAGGTGCCACAACGTATAGCCAAGATTTTAGCTGAAGGTAATCCTGTTGCCTGGTTTCAGGGGCGAATGGAATTTGGGCCAAGGGCGCTGGGTGGGCGCTCAATTGTTGGTTGCCCTAGTTCAGCGGGCGTAGCAGCGAGGATTAATGAGCAAATCAAATTCCGTGAACGCTGGCGGCCCTTTTGTCCGAGCATGCTTGATCGGGTGGCCCCTGAAATGTTCAAGAGCGATCATCCTGCACCCTTTATGACATTCACCTTTGAGGTGAACGAAGAGTGGAAAACTCGCGTGCCCGAAGTGGTCCATGAAGATGGCACTGCGCGTGCTCAAGCGCTCAAGAAAGAGTTTAATCCTCGCTATTATGAGCTAATGGAAGAAATGGAAAAGCTTACCGGCAATGGTGTAGTGCTGAATACGTCTTTAAATCGTCGTGGTGAACCGATGATTTGCTCACCTACAGACGCACTTAACATGTTCTTTGGCTCGGACTTGGAATATTTGATTATGGAAGATGTGTTGGTGCTTAAGGCGTAGGGCAATATACTCAGCTGGAGCAGCAATAAGGAAAAGGAAATGCTTTATAGCGCTGAATTTTAAGAATATATAGAGAGAAGTGAGTCACATGCCGATAGTAGATGAAGAGCTGATTAAAAATTATCAAGAAATACACGCATTTAAAGATTATGGTTTTACTTCGTTTCTTTACAAAGAGCATATCTAGGCCTGTATTAATGATCTAAAACCTAAAAGTAATTTAGAGTTTGGCTGCGGACAAAGTATTTTGAACGACAACCTTATTTATGATGCCGAATATTATCGGTATGATCCTGCTATACCTCAGTTTTCCACCATACCTGTTGATAAGGCTGACATTATGAAAAAATTTAATGTTGACTTAATCGATATTAATCGTAGTTTTTAGCGTTATATGAAAAAAAACATTCTACAAATTTGTCACGGGTCTTCGGCTCCTTTTGGGGATGTCGCTAGGCAGTGGGCGCGGCTATTTGACGGCAGTGACTATGAATTGACCACCATCTTTCTGACAGGAAATAAAGACGAGGCTCTAGCTAGAGAGGTAGGCGGCAAGGTATTATTTTTTGAATACACCTCAAGAGACCTGAGTGGTTTAAAGAGGGGCCTGGTGAAGCGTTTAAAGGCTCTTCATTTACAAGAACGCTATGAATTTTGTGTGGCCCACCGGTACAAATCAATATATTCGGCTTTGTCCGTCAAAGGATTGAAGGTGATTGGCGTCAATCATGCCTACGGCGTCTATGATAAATGGCTGCGTAGAGCATTTGTAATGCACAAAAAAAATCAATTGCTATTGGTAGGTGTATCCGATGCGATAAGAAATGATATCCGAAAATCGTTGCCATGCTTTCCGACTGAAAAAATTCAAACAGTCTATAACCGTATAAATGTCGAGTCGGTCAAAGAACAGCAAGTTGACAGGCCGTCTGCGAGAGAGTTTCTAGGGATTTCTGGTGATGGCTATTTTTTTGGGGCGGTGGGGCGGCTCCACCCAGATAAAGACTATAAGACATTACTGGCTGGGTTTTCATTGGCTTTAGAAAAGATGCCTGGTGCGCAACTGATAATAGTCGGTGAGGGCCGTCTTAAGTCGGATCTTAAGTCTCAGGCGGAGGCTCTCAAGATAGATGAGAACGTACATTTTCTAGGGTTTGTTAAAGATGCGTATCGTTACTTTAAGGGCTTTGACAGCTTTGTTTTAAGTTCTGACCATGAACCGTTCGGAATGGTTTTACTCGAGGCGATGGTGGCAGGAATACCCATTGCGTATAGTAATTGTGGTGGAAGTCCTGAAGTGGTGGATTCACTGGGTATTTGTTTCGAAGTGGGCAATCCGGTGGAGCTATCTGAAGTGCTCTTTCGGCTTTATAGCCATGAGCACGGTATAGAAGGTGATCAGTTGGATCAGCGTGTCAGAAGATACTTTTCGGATGAGGTCGTTCGTGAAGAATTTTGGAGTATGCCTGCGCTAAAGAATTTATTAGCTGGGGCGTGAATACACCTTAATATGGTCATTTAATGGATTATGTAAAAACACGAAAATTATTGACCTATTGTAAGAAAAGATATGCCAAGAATCGAATTGTTTTTTGGTATTTCTGGTGTTTGAAGAGCTATTT
>Ga0115553_1001794_pt1 | contig 13346 bp, 10 predicted proteins | sample COGITO_mtgs_1103_2_FD_87284 | JGI IMG/M metagenome (GOLD analysis project Ga0115553, IMG submission 87284) | Pelagic marine microbial communities from North Sea - COGITO_mtgs_110331 | ecosystem: Environmental > Aquatic > Marine > Epipelagic | place: Germany:Helgoland, sampling site Kabeltonne... | reverse complement strand
TTCTTTTTCTTCGTTCGAGCGACGAGATACCCGCCGGCGATTTCCCCGTTTTCATTCTCCTCGTCCGAATCCGGAAAGTAGTTCATCTGGGTGAGCAAGTGCATCGCTCGCGCCATGATATGATGATGCTCTCTCTCTCTCTCTCTCTCTCTCTCTCTCTCTCTCTCTCTGTGTGTGTGTGTGTGTTTTCCGACCGATCGACTCGCGCTTCCGATAGCAAGCGAGCAAGCGACGGAGAAGAAAAAGTGTGACTCGATGAGATATATAAAAACCTCGTTAAAGCGATTTGGATAGACCAAAAAGCGTTCGGCTTTTTTTTTTCATACTTTTCGTGTGAAAAGTGAAAAATGAAAAAGAACAGACGGAGGGAAACAACTCTGCTCTTTCTGCGAAAAGGAGAGTTTTTTAAACGCGAGAGAATTTTCGTACGCTTTGCGCCTTTTGTTTGCTCTTCAGAGAGAGAGAGAGAGAAAAAAAGAGAAACGAAGAAGACGCGCTTCACCCCGGCGAAAAGCGTTCTTTGTTTCGTCGTTCTCCCTCGTTTTCTTCCTCTTGACTCCTTCGAGTATTTATTTTTAAAGAGAGAAGAAGAAGAACAGAGTTTGGGAGAAGAGAGAAATTCATCGACATGATCGAAGAAGCGCGAAAAGAACAACAAGAGGAAGAGGAGAAGAAGAATGCGACTGACAGTGCTGAGGACCAAGACCCCGCGACGACGAAGACTTTGAGCAAAGAAGAAGATGAAGATGAAGAAGACTACTCGACGTTAGAGGAAGTCACCAAAGAACTGTCCGACTTAAACAGTCGACCGGCGTGGTTCGACCCGCACGTTTTCGAGAAGGATGATTTCAACCCAGACGTCTACATCGACGAGATGTCTCCGTTTGTGACTCCGGAAGATTTAGCCGTGGAAGTGGAGAAATACGCGGACGACTTGCAGAACAAGTTAGTGGAAATGGTCAATCGAGATTATAAAGATTTTGTGGCGCTGACGACGGATTTAGTGGACGTGGACGCGTACGTGAAGGACATAAAAGAACCTTTGGAAGTTTTAAAAGGAGAAGTGGAAGAAGCGCGGGACGTGGTGAAGAAAGAGTTGGAGAAGTTGCAAAACGCGTTAGATAGGAGAGACGAGTTGGCGAGAGAGAGGGAATCGCTGGAGTTGATCATGGAAGCGACGACGGTGTGTAGTAAAGTGGAACGGTTGTTGGAGGAGTTTGGGACGTCCGGGGACGGAGACGACGGAAAGAGAAAGAAGAGTAGTAATTTAAATAATAGTAAGGCGGAGTTTGTAGGAGGAGATGGAGGAGGAGGAGGAGGAAGAGAAGAAGGATTCGAGGACGACGGGGACGAGATCGTTCTCGTGGCAACCAACGTGGACATCGATATGGACGTGGATGGGGAAGGATTAGAATTCTTGCGCCCTTCGAAGACGTTTTTAGCCTCGGCTGAGAGAGCAGAAAGAAACGCGTCTTCCTCGGATAATAATACTTTGGCGGACGAAAATAGCGCGTTATCACCGAGAAAAGGTGGTTCATCTTCGGATGCGACGACGAGTAGTAGTAATAATGATAGAAGTGACGGACATAATTCTGCGGAAGAGAGGGCGCGAATTTTGTCGCGCGTCGCCGGCGAAGTGAACAGATTGAAGTTCTTCCTTTCTCAAGGTAAAGATTCGCAACAAATCAGAGCACTCAGCGACCGCGTGAAAAGTTGCGACGAGACGCTGCTGAAAGAACTCAACGGCGCATTCGCGGCTGCGTTGTTAGGCGCGAGCGAAGAGAGCAAAAAAGGTGGCATTCCCGGGACGAAACTAAAATCGGCTGCGTCTGTGAAGTTTCTATTGGAAGCGTACCAAGCCGTCGGACGCGCGAGCGATGCAGAGAAAACAGTCAGGAATGCTTTGGTAAAACCACTTGTATCAGAAGTCACCGACAGCGCTCCAGCACCGGCTGGTATCGGTGCTCGCGAGGACGTTTCGGAAATCTTGAAGAATTGCTCGGGAAAAGCGGTCGACGCGGTGTCTTTTCTTCTCGATATCGCCAAGGATGTTTCGTCGTCGGAATCGTCGTGCGATTTCTTAGGCGGCTCTGTTTTAGCTGAAATTGACGCGCAACTGCATGAAAAGCGACCGAGCTCTTTCTCTCCGGGCGTACCCGAGGCGTTCATCTCGAACTACGCCGCTTCGATGGCATTTATCGATGCTTTGCAGGCGAAAGCGAAGACGATATCGCAAGTTGCCGCGGATAAGTTCTTCGATTCAGATGCTTTGCGTACGTTTCATAAGCGATGGAATTTGAGCGTGTACTTTACGCTGCGCTTTCAAGAGATTGCCGGTGACGTAGACGCGACACTCACAAGACCGGGACTGGAAAGAGTGGGAAAAGGAGATGCGACGACGCCAACGGCAAAGTCACCGAAGAAAGACGGACCCCCGCAGTCCCCGAAATCGCCCAAAAAGCAACAAGAAATTAACGACGTACCTGGAGTATTCTCTCTTGCCGCTTCTGACGCGGCGTTCCGAAATGCCATGCGGTGCTTTGCCGACGACGTGTACGTACCGGCGCAGGCGGACAAGTTTGTTCGTCTGGCAGCGCAAATCGTGTCGCGCTATCGCGCGTGGGTTTCGGTTGGAACTGAATACCTGGAAGAAACTGCGCTTATTAACGCTGCCGCGGAGAAGAGTGAGAATACTTCGGATGATGCGGGTGGTTCCTCCTCAGCAGCAACGGCGGCGAGACGGACGACGAGCTCGAACACGTGGGGCGCCACGGCTGGTTGCGAAGAACTCGCCACGGTTCGTTCGGAGGTTGAATTGTTCTCTAAAAAAGTAAAGGAAGATCTCGTTAAAGTTGCGGCAAAGAAAGTTGGTGGTGGTATTAAGGACCCTGAAGATCGCAATGCGGCTACAAACGCAACGAGCCAGTGCCTAGAACTTGGCGCGGTCACGCTCGATGAATTCCTGCCCAAAATTACGTCCGCCATTGCTCTCATCGTGACCGAAAGATGCACCGAAGCGTTGAAGCAACTGAAAGGCATCACGGCCACGTTTCGAATGACAAACAAACCAACCCCGAGCAAGCATTCGCACTTTGTGCCAATGTTGCTCCAGCCTCTTTCAAAATTCTGTGAAGAATCGCAACGAACGAGACGTCTGTCTCCCATAGCCGCGAAGGAGTTGACGAGAGAAGTCTGCGAAGGCGTGACGAAGAAATATGCGGAAATGGCGAGCGATTTAGTCGCTACTGTCCTGAAAACCGAAGCGAGTTTGAATCGCTTAAAAGACAGACAAGGCAAAGGTACGGCTGCTTCGGCTGATGCGACAAAGACGGGTGGTAAATTGAGCGACACGGATAAAATCTTAAAGCAGTTGCATCTCGATGTTGCTGAGTATGCGTCGCGATTAATTTCTGTGAACGTGCAACCGAGCTCGCTGGAGGCGTTTCCAGCGCTTTGGAAAGCGTTGGCTCCCGAGGACGAACCGTTGCCGGCATGATGCACCAAAGCAACTGCAACTATGTACGTTTATTAGAACTATTGCAATCTATAAGTTATTTCTATACAATCTATTATTGAAGACTATTTAGGACATACCAATCAAATCGCTCGGCTTTTCTTCGCGTACGTTCGACTCATAACTTCGATTGGGTATCTCCACTCGACTTTATCACTACCGACGTTAAACTCAAATCGAAGCACCCAAGCCAACTCCATTTTCGTCGTTCGAAACGATCCTGGAGCTTCTAACGGGACTGACGCCGAAAAGAACGTTCGACGAATGCGTTCTACGCACCGTTCAGAGCCTTCCGCCCATATCTTCCGCAAGACTGGCAACTTCGAAGAATCAGCACCTCCATTACTATTGCTACTGCTATTACTGCTACCACCACCTTCAATACTACTCAACGCAATCTCCTCCGTTTCCAAAGTCCAAGAATACGATTGAACTGGCATCGCTTCCATACTTTCTGGCTTTGTGTTTTCAAAATCAAATACGCACGAGACCAACTCCCCGCAGGCAACCACCGGTAATGGGTTCGCCGGCGTTATCTTACAAATAAACTTATTCCCTGTTGTAATCGCGTACGTTCTCTGTTGCGATTTCTGCATTTTCGACATCTCTAGAATTTCCCTCAAGCTTTCGTCTGCGTCGCCGCCTTGCAACGTCGCCTGGCGCAACTCTACGTCGTCGCCCCAAGTATCGGATGACCTGTCCGACCAAGACGGCAAAACACCTCTAGGCGTCACCGGTCCACTCCTGGCAGCTGGATTACTACTGCTATTATTATTATTATTGTTATTGTTATTATTATTAGATCCACTAACACTGTGATTGCCGCTGCTATTAAAACTCTCGCTTATTCTCAAATCCTCGAATCGAGGCGTCCCGCTCAAGCTTTTCGGCGGCTTTGGCCCGGCGTGCACTTTCAAAGGCATTTCAATCACAACCGGTTCCATCTCTCCTCTTAACTTGCACGAAAAGATCACGCAGTAATAGTACCGACAAATCTGACCTCTGTACGTCGGCGGTAACCCAGGCGGTATTTGAATCGTAAACTTTAAAACGTGTCGTTCGTTCGGCCTCAAGAGCACGTTCTCTAAAACGCTCCCAGGTGGCGAACGCGCGATGAACCGTTCGCCCGATTTCAACGAGTTATGCATCGCGTTACTACTGGTACTGGTACCACGCGGTGGTTGCACCCAAACCGGGTTCAGGCGTTCAATCCCTCGCCATTCGACCTCGATGGTTTCCACGAACGGGAGGAAGGAAACGTCGTCGTTGGTCTCGTTCGTTCTTTGAGTAGGTGATTGATGATGCGGCCCCCCGGAACGACTTCGCGCACCAGCAGTGGCGCCGTCGCCGCGGTGGTGAGTAGCATCGTACCCGTCCCCGAGAGAGACGACCAACTTCACGACGGATTCTTTTCCCGGAGTCACTCGCGCGCGATCGCCGAGGTCTGCGAACAGTTTTACTTTCGACGAAGAGGGGAACATTTTTGAGGAGGATGTTCTGCCAGTCTGCAGTTTTTAGACGATGTTTTTTCTTCTTTACGACTAAAAACAATCTATTACTAACTGTATAAGCTATTATTATTACCCGCTTTACACCAGATCCGCCCACCCGTTAGACGGAACGTCGCTCTCTTCTTCTTGTCCCACTTCTTGTTCTTCGTGGTCTTGTTCATCTACTTCTTCTTTACTGTCTTCGGTCGCGGCGTCCCCCTCTTCTTCCGCGTCGGCGTCTTTGTCGTTGTTGTCTTCTTCTCCTCCTTCTCCTCTTTCAGACGAAGCAGACGATGTCGATTTCGGAAAAGCGTCGTTACGAAAGTGCAAGTTACCACAGTTCATGGTCGTTTCCTCTCCGTCGTCGCAGTAGACCACTTTTTTTTCTCTGGCTAACGCTCGGAAAATAGCCACTTCTACGTCCATGCCGGTACTCACGATTTCCCTCGTCGGCGGGTACCGACCTTTCCCAGAATCAAAGTATCTGTACTTTTCCAGCTTTGAACCATCGGAGTGCGTTCGACCGAATCCATACAACGATACTCGATCGCACACTTGCATTAACGCGAACGCGGCGACAAATCCAACCGACGGCTGCGTGCCTTTCGTTTTCAAAGTAAAACCCATCTTCTCGAGCTTCCATCTGTACAATTGGAAAAAATCTCTCGCCGCCGCTTCCATTCTCGGCGTGACCACGATTAATTGCACGTCCGTTCGCCGCCATTTCTCCCTCAACGCTTGCGCCAGTCCGACTGATTGTAACGTGATACCTTTTGTCGCGCCGGTTAAAATTAAATTCGCCCCCCACTCCAACGGCAAATCCGCCGGCGATAACCCGCCTTTTTCTGGAAGCGAATACTTGTGGATCCACGGCTTCGATAAGGCTCTGAAATTAGACCGCTCTCCGACATCCTTCGTCTGAGTATGTTTATCCCCATTACCTTTCAACGGTGAATCCGCCCGCGCTTGGTTCAATCGCACGACCGAATCGTGCGACTCAATCGCGCTCGCAAAATTTCTCCCCACCACGTTTCCGCTCGACCCGACTAAAGCACAACTCGAATCCGATAACTTTGAATCCACATCTTTAAACCTTAACTTGATCGCATCAAAATCAATCGCTAAATACCTCTTTGGCAACGTTTCGAACCGAAATTTCTTCGCGTTCGATTGCGTGATAAACGCGTCGCGTTTGTGTAATCCAGTAGGTAAAATTTTCGGATCGATATCTATTCGCGGGAGCGCGTCCAAGGTAACTTTCACGTCGAGAATAGTACCTTTGATGGTTTCGTCTACATCTGGTTCGGTGAGGTTATACATTCGTCTGTATATCCCTCCATCCGAGGCTCTTTGCTCGCTATTGTTCGAACTACTACTACTGCTGCTACTGCTTCCACTGCTACTACTACTAGATTTTTTACCGCTGCCGCTCGAAGAAGACGCTCGTCGAGGGGTCGTCGTCGTCGTAGGCCTCGTCCTCCCTTCGCTATCTCTTTCGTGCTGCGGCGCCAAACTCTTTTGTTGCTCCTGCTGCTCTGATAATACGTTCTCGTTTCCGTTCCTACTCCTAAAAGAGAGGTCGTCCTCGGTTGTTCTCAACAAGACGTTCGGCAACGCGAACAGGATGAGACTGAACAAGAACAAACCGAGCGTGATTAAAGTGTCCCTCGATAGTCCTCCAAGTAATGCAGCTTTTCGTCGTCCACGCGGTTGGTGTTGGTGTTGTTTCGGGGAGAAGAGTCTGCCTCTCATCGTCGTCATCTCTTTCTTCTCTTTGCGCAGAAGAGTGTCGATGCTTGTTTGTGTGTGTGTGTTCTGATACTCTTATATGAAGCCGTTTTGAAATAAGAATGTGTGATGAACTCACATCCCCTAAAGCTAATAACAAGAATAGACTGCAGACTTCACACGGACAAAATGAGTATGCGCGCTGCTTTTAATGTGGGCATTATTCCCACCGATACTAAAACGTCTTCCTCTTCTTCGAGCTTCGCTCGTGGTGGTGCTGCTGCTGCTTCTCTCGCGAGACACAAAGAACAACACCATCCCATCACCGTCGTCAAACATCACCGTCGTCATCATCATCATCTTCTTCGCGCGACGAAGAAGGGGGGCCCACAGAAGACAGAAGACACCAACAAAAGTAGCGGCAAAAGTACTAATTTCATCAAATACCAATCGAAACCGTACACGGATAAAGACGGCGACAATCCTCGTCCGTGGTACATCGACGAAGCTTCGGGAAAAGCGAACGGAATCGTCGTTATCGTCGTCTTTTTAGCCTCGCAAGTGTTCATAGGAACGGTGTTGCAACCGTTGGCGGTGTTTATCAATCAGCTGTGGGAACCCATCGTCGGTGGGAATTTGTATTTAGACAACATATATTGATATATTGATATATAAGTCCGATGTCCCTCCATATCGCGCGCTGATGCGTTGATGAAACACATGAGTATTCCCCAGAACACATCCTCACAAATAACAAACACCTACAGACTCTCTCTTCCGCTTGCTTTATATGTTCTGAAAAGAGTGAATGACCACCACCAAAACCAAAAGATACGTTCGCGAAGACGGTCGCTTACTCGACACGCTCCGCGAACAAACGTCGGTGTTAAACACCATCACTCGATCGACGTCTTCGTGCGAGTGGCACTCCGACGAGACGAAAGTTGTCTGCTCGATTCAAGGCCCGAGAGAACTCCAATTCTCCTCGCTCTCTCAGAGCAAAGAAGACGGAGAACGGCTGGTCGTGGAAAGTTACTGCAAGTTACTTCCTTCGAAAAATGACGACGAGGACGACGGGTCGTCCTTCGACGACCCTTTGAAGGAGGAAAAAGAGAAGGAAAGAACGACGGAACAGTTTGTGAAATCCTGCGCAAAGGCGGCGATTGAGTTGGAGAAAAACGCCTCGTTTGGTCTCATTGTGAGCGTGCAAGAGCTGAAAAACGACGGGAGTTTTCTCTCCTGCGCGTTAAATGCGGTCGGGTTAGCGTTGATTTTATCTGGAGTCGAAACGAAAGGATGGATGTGCAGCTCGACCGCGTGTTTGATGGAAATTAGCAGTGGGAAAGGGGAGGGGGAGACACCCACATTCGCGCTCGCGCTCGACCCGACGAGAGAGGAAGAGATGAAAGCGAAAGCGACGATGACGTGCGCGTTTTTAATCAATGAAGAGACAGAGGATAAAACGATACTGCTAGGCACGAAGATGCGTGGAAAAATGACCGAGACGGAAGTGTTTGAATGCGTGGCGTTGTGTAGAGATGCGGCGACGAGCGTGTGTACGTATTTCGATCGAGTGTTGACGCTTCGCGAGAGAGAGTTCGAAGAGAGATATCGAATCACCGACGAGAAGGTGGAAAAGTGGAAGAAGATGATGGAGAGCATCGCGGAGGAGACAAAAACCAAGGCGGTATGATAGAGATATTTAGGTAGATGATAGATTTAGTGATAGTTTCAGGATATTTAGTTAATAGTATGGTATGACACAATATGAATGAATTTTGTTTGTAATGTTCCATGAATGAAATCGTCTCTTCCTCTCTCTCTCTCTTTCTCTCTCTCTTTTATATTGTAATTAAAGCGTTCCTTCTTTACGCGTGGTAGCCCAAATCGCCGTGCGCTTGTATATTTTGCGCCGCCTCGGCTTGCGCCTTCGCAATATCGTCTTGCCGCGATCGCCCACTTTTCTGGTCTCTGAACGCCGCTGCTTTTTTCTTCTTCTCTTCCACTTGAGCTTTTACTTCTCGCACGCGTTGCAACAACTCTGCGTTCATGTAACTCACTCGAAATGTGAACCCAGGAGGTCGGCTCGCGGCCAACGTCAAGTTACGCCACTTATCCTTCAAATCTACTCCTGTTCTTTCCGATTGCCCGAACGATTGCGTTAAAATTTCCGACCACTTTCCTAAGCCGTACGCGGCGACGCCATCGATCAACGCTTTCACCTCTTCTTCGGTAAATCTTTCGCGATCTTTCGCTTTACCGTCGGCGTTGCGGTACGGTTTCTTTTGTTGCGATTTCACTTTATCCTCTGGGTCGATGTCGTCTACGACGTCGACTGCAACGCCTACCATTTGTAAGGCAGCGCGGACCTCCTCTTGCGTCATGTCTCGCTCGTCTGAAAGAGACACCTTAAATTTAGCTAAATCCTCTTTCAACGTCAATATGATTTGAACGTTGTTTTTAATTCCGGCTTGCCTTACGGTCATGGATCTCTTACACACGTTTGCACCCAGGGTTAAAATCATATCGTTCAAAGCCAACTTCCCGCCTGTCCTATCCGATAACTTCTTCTTCAACGCGGTTATCGCCGCATCCTTCTCAATATCTAATTGCAACGGAATGTTAATATCTTTACCCATCATACACATAACGGAGAATTGGTACTTTTTGTTCGCGTCTGCCTCATCGTCCGGCGAGAACGCGTACGGGTCCAACGGTATGTTGTTGCGAGCAGCGATGGGTTGTTGCGGGCGAGGGACGAGTTGTTGTTGCTGTTGGTGGATTTGGATGTGCGGCTTTTTCTCTTCTTCGTTGGCATCGTCGTCGGAGGAATCCGCCTGGGGTCGTTGTTTCTTCACCGGCGCTTTCTTTGCCGGCGCTTTCTTTGCCACGGCAGCCTGTTTTGTCGTATTTTTTATTGTTCGAACGAGAATAACACATTGTTGTCAGTTTTCTCTCACTTGTCTCTTGAATATCTCGTCGAATTGGGAACGAAAGTGCCAATTCAAAAAAATTGCCTCGAAACACATTAGAGGAGTACTCTTCTTACCTTTTTCTTCGCCGGTACGGCCTTTAAAGTACCTTTACTGACGACACCTGATTTCGAGGAAAGAGAGAGCGTAATATTTTGTCAGTCTTTGTTCAAACGTATTCTTGTTGTTCGACGAGAGAGAGAAATGGAAATATCCGACACGACGAAAGAGAATTCAAATCGGGAGAGACCGCCGGGAGGGGAAGCAGAGCGCTTCGTGTGTGTGTCGAGTGCGCAGAGCGTCACTGCCCCGCTTTAAGATTCTCTCTCTCTTTCTCTTTTCACATCCTCACCTTTTTTCTTCTTCGGCGCAGCCATCTCTCTTGTATCGTAACCGAGGGGGGGGGGAGTTCGTTAGTATATAATAAACTTTGCGTGAGAGTGGATGAATGCAATGGGGTTTAGCGCTAAACCCCAATCAAAAGCGGATCAAAATTCTCCTTTTTTTTTGTTTTTTTTCCTTTCTTTGAAAGAAAAGTTCCTTTTTTTTGGTCCTCCGCAAAAAAAAAGAGGCCACACAAAGTCGTCAATAACAACCTCTTCTTCTTCGTATACGCGAACAGAATATTATACATATATAATCTTTATTAAAGCAGATATACTACTTTCCATTTCATTTCCGGCGAGTGCTACTACGACGACTACGACGACGACTTGTGGTGGTGTCACGAAACGTAAGAGCAACAACACGCGAGGAGAAGAGAGAGACAAAAAAGCGTTCGATCATCAGTCTGAGTCTGAGAAGAAACAATCAAATCTCAAATAAGAGCGAAGACTTTTGCACGCGCGTAGTTTTATTTTGTGGAGAAAGAAAGAAGAAAGATGAACATTCAAATCGAGGATATTCTCGGGCAAACCTCGAACGCGTCTTCCATCCACCCGGCCTCGAGTTCCAACAACAACAACGATAACTTGTTGAGATGTAAAACCAAAATTGTTTGCACGTTAGGACCAAAATCGAGAGAGTTGCACGTGTTGGAGGAACTTTTGCGAAGCGGCATGTCTGTCGCGCGATTTAATTTTTCGCACGGGTCGCACGAGTACCATCAAGAGACGTTGGACGTTTTGAGACAGGCGTGCGCGAACACTCGGTTAATGTGTGCGGTTTTATTAGACACGAAAGGACCGGAAATTAGAACTGGGATGTTGGAAGACTCGAAGCCGGTGTTGTTAACCGCCGGGAGACAAGTGACGTTGACGACGGATTATAGCGCGTTCGGGAACGAAAATATGATCGCGTTGTCGTATAAGAAATTAGCCGAAGACGTTGTTCCTGGGGCACAAATATTGATCGGCGACGGGTCGATTGTTTTGGAGGTGATTTCCTGCGACATCGCAAACGGGACGGTGCAAGCGATGTGCACAAACACGGCGACGCTCGGGGAGAGAAAGAATGTGAATTTACCCGGGGTGGTTGTCGATTTACCGACGATCACGGAGAAAGATCGCATAGATATCGTAGAGTGGGGGATGAAAAATAAAGTGGACTTTATTGCGGCAAGTTTTGTCAGGAAAGGCTCGGACGTGAGAAACATTCGAGAGGTGTTGGGCGAGGAAGGGAGAGAGATTCAAATCATCTCTAAAGTTGAAAACCAGGAAGGTTTAGTAAATTTTGACGATATTTTAGCCGCCTCAGACGCGATTATGGTCGCCAGAGGTGATTTAGGCATGGAGATTCCGACCGAGAAGATTTTCTTGGCGCAGAAATTGATGATTGAAAAGTGCAACGCAGCTGGGAAACCAGTCGTCACCGCGACACAAATGTTAGAATCGATGGTGCAAAACCCACGACCGACGAGAGCGGAAGCTACCGATGTCGCGAATGCGGTTTTAGACGGCACAGATTGCGTGATGTTGTCCGGTGAAACTGCCGCGGGGTCTTACCCAGTAGATGCGGTGAAAGTCATGTCGAAGATTTGTAACGAAGCGGAGGCGTCCATCGACCATTACATCTTGTTCAAAGCTATTTTAGCGCAAGTGGAGAAACCGATGATGCCGTTAGAATCTTTGGCTTCATCCGCGGTTCGCACAGCGCAGAAAGTTCGAGCGGCTTTGATTGTAGTCTTGACGCACGGAGGGAGCACGGCGAGGCTCGTGGCAAAGTACAGACCGAAAGTGCCGGTGTTGACGGTTTTTGTGCCAACGTTGACGACAGATTCTTTGACGTGGACGTGTTCCGGCGAGACGCCGGCAAAGCAAGCGCAGTTGACGAGGGGTTTGATTCCACTCTTGGCAGAAGGTTCCGCACGAGCGACGGATACTGACACGACGGATGAGATATTGTCTGCGGCGGTATCTTACGCGAAAGTCGCTGGATACTGCGAAAAAGGAGACGCCATCGTCGCGTTGCATAGAATCGGGAACGCGTCTGTGATTAAAATCCTGAACGTTGGTGAATGAAAAAGAAGAAGAAGAAAAAGAAGAAACATATACAATTATACATGATACTCTCTTGTTGTAAAAAGAATATTTTCACTAATACACATATACATGATAACTTTTTACCATGGTACAATCGAAGAATCTATACACACAAACAAACTAATCTACTTTCTTTAAGGACGGGGTATTTAACAAACCGACGACATCTTTCATCGGAAACGCGAAATTTTCCAGCTCCACCCTCTCTCTCGAAATCGTCAACGGGTTCGCACACATCGATGAGTCTCTCATGTTCAGCGTCTCCCTCAGTAACTTTCCAAATCTTCGTCTTTTCTTCCCCCGAACCCTGGCGCTGTTACTCGCGTGATCGTCGTCCTCTTTCACCAACTCAGAAAACTGCTTCGCGAACACTCTCGTCGTGACGAGAAACCACATCGAACCAAACATCAACCCAATCGCGGCACCCGCGACGACTTGCTCGATCGTGTGGTACCCTAACTCGACTCTAGAATACCCCACGATTACTGCTATTGGAACAGTCATCAACGAAAGCACAGAAGATGACACATCCACTCCCGCTTTTTCTCCCTCTCCTCGATATTTCTTCGCGTGTTTCCACCTCCTCAACAACACCAAAACCGACATCGCGCTGTTAAAAAACGCCAACTGCGCGTGCGAACTCGGCATCCCGTGCGTGTCGCAAAAATCCACTCTCTGACACGATTTCGGTCTCTCCTGTTGCAAGTAGTGTTTTAACAGCTGCGCTAAGCATTCGTTTAAGAATATTCCAACCACTAAGGTGAAATCGAACAGTTCTCGTTGGGAACAGAAACAGGCGATGGTGTGCGCGACCGTGAAGATTGGAGATAAAGAAGCGATGGCTAAGAATTTGCCTTTGAAATAATAGGAGTCGTCAATTATTGGGTATCTCACGTACGTCAATGAGAACGGTTTCGTCGTCGTTTTCATCGTCAAGTCAAGTCTCTCGCAGACTAAACTTGAGAGAAGTAATTTTGGGGAAGAAAAGCGAAGCGTCGTCGTTACTTTTTTTGTTCGTTAAAACAGAACAAATAACAACAACAATCGACTCTCACGCGCCGGCTTCGAATACGGGGCGGCCGCCACGCGCCGACAAAGAGAAGGAGGAGGAGAAAAGAGTTTTTGAGAGGAACGTGTCGTCTTCCTCGCTTTCCTCTCTGAC
>Ga0115553_1001757_pt1 | contig 13499 bp, 7 predicted proteins | sample COGITO_mtgs_1103_2_FD_87284 | JGI IMG/M metagenome (GOLD analysis project Ga0115553, IMG submission 87284) | Pelagic marine microbial communities from North Sea - COGITO_mtgs_110331 | ecosystem: Environmental > Aquatic > Marine > Epipelagic | place: Germany:Helgoland, sampling site Kabeltonne... | reverse complement strand
TTTTTGATGTGCTGGTCCAAGGCCAGCCTATCTTTCAGCAGCTCGATGTGCGCGCAAATCGAGATGGACATCATCAGGCAGCATTATCTCGAACTGTTGATCAAATTGCGGTCAGTGACGGTCGGCTTGAGGTTGCGCTTAAAGCGGTGCAGGGCGCGCCGATTCTCAGCGCGATTGAAGCCTTCCAACGGGTTTCCGGGCCCGATACGGCAGCCCGGCTAATTTGGTCGGATGAGTTTGACGATGCATCCAAAGATGGCCGCCAGGCACCGCGTTCAGACCGCTGGGCCATCGATATTTGGCCTGCTCGGAAAGTCAATGATGAAGACCAGGCCTACACTGCCCGGCACCAAAATGTCCGAGTCGAATCGGGTGTTTTGATTCTTGAGGCGCATCAGGAGGCTTACCAGGACGCGCAGTACACCTCCGCACGGGTTCATACCAAAGGCTTATTGGATCTGCAGTACGGGCAGATTGAGGTGCGGGCTAAGTTGCCCCGAGGTCAGGGCACGTGGCCCGCGATTTGGATGTTGCCGTCTAATCCGTTTAAGTTTGCCACCACCTGTGATGCCTCGGTGCCCGAATGGCAGGGCAATGCTGACTGCGATGCTTGGCCCAATAGCGGCGAAATCGACATCATGGAACATGTCGGGTTTGATCCGGGTGTCGTTCACGGCACAGTCCATACCAAGGCCTACTATTGGGCAAATTGGAATCAGCACAAAGGTAGTATTGTTTTGCCTGATTTTGATCAATTTCACCGCTATCAGTTGATTTGGACGGCGGATCAAATCACCTGGTTGGTTGATGATATCCCCTACTTTAGCTATGTCCGTGAATCGCAGGATTGGGCGGCGTGGCCTTTTTCAGAGCCTTTTCATTTGATTTTAAATCTGGCTATGGGTGGAAACTGGGGGCGCGCCGGTGGGCCAATCGACAATCGCGCGTTGCCTGCTCGAATGGAAGTGGATTATGTGCGGGTTTATGCGTCCGAGCCGGATGGTTCGAAGTCTTTGGCGCCCGAATGAGCCCGGTCTGACTGGGCGCAAATTGCCCGGCCTAACCTGGCCCGCTGTGCAGCAGATTAGCGCTGGCTTAGATTAAGGAATTCCGCCCTAAAACGGCGCGCCCGAGGCCAAGGATGATCAGGGTTTTTCGATACAGGCCCGCTGTTTTCGGGGTCTTGGCGGCGAATTTTGTATTTCCGAGCTAGCCATTCCGTCTCACCGCATATATCTCCCTATTCACCGTTTTAGGCTGGAGGTGGTGCGTTCTGCCAAAGAGAATGAAATTGTAAAAAATTTTAACGGGCAAGGTGTGCCCGCCGCAAACGTTAAGGTAGGGGAACTCATGTATCAGCAACAAAGACAAAATTTGTGGGGAGGTCTTTCTCACCTTTGGGAAAACAATGGCCTGATTGCTGCGCTATCTTTAGCAGGTTTGTTGACGCTATCGGCTTGTGGCGGTAGCAGTAACACGATCACAGAGAACGATCTTGCTGATTCTGGAGCAGATGGTGTCGCGCCAACGTTAACCGAGGTGGCGATTTACAACGGCGCTGATTTATCTGACTCGGTGGCCCTTGGAGAGGAGGTTCTGGTTGCCTTCACCGCGAGCGAAGCGTTAATGAAGCCTAGTGTGACCATTAATGGCGTGGCCGCAGACGTGGAAGACTTTACCGATACCGGGACAAATAACCTTAAATTTAAAGCCACACGAGCGATGACAGCAGATGATCCGGAAGGGGTCGTCACGTTTTCAATTACCTTCACGGATCGAAGCGGCGAAGCAGGTGCTCCGGTTTCATCCACAACAGACGACACATCCGTGACATATTGTGTCGAAGGATGTGCCGCAAGCTGCGAAGCACCAGAGGCGACAATATTCGATTTTGAAGACATGGATACGCCTAGAGTTTTTGCAGATTTTGGCCCTGATGGAACAGCCCGAACAGCGGCACTGTCGGCAGTCGTGCCTGATCCAACTGATGGATCAAACAGCGTTGTTGCCTCAGAAAAAGATGCTGCTGCCGAGGTATGGGGTGGTTCATGGGTGGTAGAAGGAACTGAAGCAGAGCCCTTGAAGGCCTTGATGCTGACCGAGGGTGACCCCCTTGTCAGTATTCGATTTTGGAGTCCGGCTGCTGGTAAGACCGTGAAAATGAAGCTTGAAGTCGCGGACAACGGTAGTGTTTTCGTTGAAGCGGATGCCACAACCACGGTCGTTGGTGATTGGGAAACGCTGACCTTTGATTTCGCGAATCCAGCAGCAGGTAGTATTGATCCCTTCGCCGAGTACGGCAAAATTGTCATTTTTTACGATTTTGGTACGGCTGGTGTTGGTGAGGCAGTCGCTTTCTATTGGGATGATGTGACTCAGGGCGGCGTCGGTTTTGACCCAGACAGTTGCGGGAACGAAGTAGAGCAGTCGGTTTTAGATTTCGATGACGCAACGGCAACCTTCGTTTTTGCAGACTTTGGTCCTGACGCCGGTGGTGGTCGAGGCGCGGCGGAATCAATGGTGGTGGCAGATCCAGAAGATGCAACCAATTCAGTTGTTGCGTCTCAAAAGGATGCGGCAGCTGAGGTTTGGGGTGGTTCCTGGGTCGTGGCGGGCAGCGAAGCAGCGCCAGAATTTACATTAAGCCTGACGCCAGCAGACCCGATCGTTTCTTTGCGTTTTTGGAGTCCTGCGGCGGGTAAGACCGTGAAACTCAAGCTCGAAGTTGCCAATGACGGCTCTGTATTTGTTGAAGCGGATGCAACGACAACAGAGGCCGGGGCATGGCAAACGCTTTACTTCGATTTCAGTGCGCCAGCCGCAGGCGCAATCGACCCGTTTGCTGCTTATGGGAAGTTCGTTGTGTTTTATGACTTCGGCACGGCAGGAAGTGGTGCTGCGGTTAGTTTCTACTGGGATGACATAACCCATGGTGGCGTAACCGCCGCCGGTCCGACGGCTCCTACGACCGTTGCTGATGCGCCGACCGTTGCTGCGGGGTCTGTATTGTCTATTTTTAGTGATAGTTACACTAATGCTGCAGGAACAAACGTTAATCCAGATTGGGGGCAGCAAACCGTTGTATCGGCGGAAACGGTAGCGGGTGAGAGTGTTCTTAAATATGCTGGTTTGAACTATCAAGGCACGATTCTAAGTCCTGCATTAGACGTTTCTGGCTACGACACCCTCCACATAGACTTTTGGACAACAGATGCAGAAAACCTAAGATTCTTCTTGATTAACAGTGGCGATGTAACTGGCGGCGACGCGGTTGAGGTTGCTTACACCTTCGACACCAGTATGAAAGGGCAGTGGGTAAGCGTTGACATTCCTTTGACAGCATTTGATGGCGTTGATTTGACGCAGGTTGATCAGTTTAAAGTCGACGGTAGCGGTACGATCTTTTTTGATAATTGGTATTTTTGTAGTAATTGCAATGCGCCTGCATCAGCGCCGACGACCGTTGCGAGTGCGCCAAGTGCTGACGCAGGATCAGTAGTTTCGATCTTCAGTGATAGTTACACCGACGTATCCGGCACAGATGTTAATCCGGATTGGGGCCAAGCAACTTTGGTATCGGTAGAATCGATCGCGGGTGAGAGTGTCCTTAAATATGCTGACCTTAATTATCAGGGCACGATTCTGACCCCAGCTTTGGATGTTTCAGGTTATGACACGCTACATATCGATTTTTGGACAGCGGACTCAGAATCGCTAAGGTTCTTCTTGATTAATAGTGGCGGTATCACTGGCGGCGATCCGGTTGAAGTGGCGTACACTTTCGACACGAGTATGAAAGGGGAGTGGGTGAGTGTCGATATTCCTCTGGCAACGTTCGATGGGGTTGACCTAACGCAGGTTGATCAGTTCAAGGTCGATGGTAGCGGTACGATCTTTTTTGATAACTGGTATTTTACGTGCGACGGTGGATGTGGCAGTAGTCCTGCCTCAATTGCAAGTGCGCCGACAGTTCCTGCTGAAAATGTAATCTCAGTCTTTAGCGACGCCTACGAGAATGTCGCTGGCACGGATACTAATCCGAACTGGGGTCAGGCGACTGTGGTATCCGCAGAAACCATTGCAGGCGAAAGCGTTCTGAAGTACTCAGATCTGAATTATCAAGGAACAATATTGAGTCCGCCACTTGATGTTTCTGGGTACGAAACGCTACACATCGATTTTTGGACAGCCGATGCAGAATCCTTGAGATTTTTCCTGATTAACAGTGGCGATATCACCGGCGGTGATGCGGTTGAGGTGGCTTATACTTTCGACACCAGCATGAAAGGGCAGTGGGTCAGCGTGGATATTCCTTTGACAGCGTTCGATGGGGTTGATTTAACGCAAGTTGATCAGTTTAAAGTCGACGGTACTGGGACGATATTCTTTGATAATTGGTATTTTTGCAAAGAGTGCGCAACCGCGCCGAGTGCAGTCGCCAGTGCGCCAACTGCCGAGGCTGGAAGCGTTTTGTCAATCTTCAGTGATAAGTTCGAAGATGTGGCAGGAACAAACGTGAATCCTAATTGGGGGCAGGCGACGTTGGTTTCCGTTGAGACGATAGCTGGTGAGAGCGTTTTGAAATACGGCAATCTGAACTATCAGGGAACGATCCTGTCACCCGCACTCGATGTTTCTGGGTACACAAGTCTGCATATCGACTTTTGGACAGCTGATTCGGATGCACTACGGTTCTTCTTGATTAACAGTGGTGATATCACTGGCGGCGATGCGGTTGAGGTTGCCTATACCTTTGATACGTCTATGAAAAGACAGTGGGTGAGCGTGGATATTCCTTTGACAACGTTCGATGGGGTTGATTTGACGCAGGTAGATCAGTTTAAAGTGGATGGCAGCGGTACGATCTATTTTGATAACTGGTATTTTGAATAAGGTCTCGGGAATAAAAAAAACGGCTTCGGCCGTTTTTTTTTGTTCGCTGGTTGGCCAGCGCAGAGACAATCAACCCTGCGCCAATGAGCTTGAACTCGAGGGTTGATTGATCCGGGGCGGTTGGGCCGGATATTAGCTAGGATGTTCTTGGTTCAGAAGGTCTTTGGTTTCAGCGACTTGAACAGTATTGACGCAAAAATGTCTCGTGAGCGGGAAGGCTAGAAACAATTTGATCAACTCGCTGTTGATGATGACGGAGAAAGTTGGCCAACTCCGTATCATCCATCATGTCGACGATCGGGTGATACGCCGCGGGCATGATTCCTTGGCCGAGCATAACCTGGCTCCAGCTGTTCTCGCCAAAGACATCGGCAACATTTTGAAAGATATTACCGGTTTGTCTAAACAAATTAATTTTTTGCTTGAGGGTTTCAGGTATGGCCATGCTCGAAACGTGCTGCCAGAACCGACTGTCGTCTCTTTCCGTTGCATGGTAGTGCAGGATGATAAAGTCTCTTACAAGCTCGAACTCCTCGCGCATTTGTCGGTTAAATTCATCTCGCTCTGATTCCTGGTTGCCGTCATGCGGAAACAATTGCATCAGTCGAATGATCGCCCGTTGGATGAGATGTATGCTGGTCGATTCTAGCGGCTCTAAGAAACCTGCTGAGAGCCCGATGGCAACACAGTTTTTTCGCCAGTGTTGGCACCTTTGTCCTGTTTTAAACCGAATGAGCCGCGGCTCAATTAGGGTTTCTCCAGACAGGTTGCTCATCAGCGTTGCCTGGGCTTCGTCATCGCTGACATGCTCGCTGCTAAAAACGAGCCCATTGCCAACTCTTTCTTGCAACGGAATTCGCCATTGCCACCCGAATCCGTGGGCGATTGATCGGGTATAGGGTATCGGCGTTTCAGTGGCTGCTGTTTGTACGGCGATGGCTCGATCGCATGGGAGCCAGTGCTGCCAAGTCTCAAATTCTGTTTTAAGGGTTTTCTCGATCAGTAAACCAGCAAACCCTGTGCAGTCGACAAAAAAATCGCCTTCGATAACCTGACCAGATTCAAGCACGATGTCTTTGATCGCGCCATCCTCGCGCTGGCCTACCTCCTGCACAATCCCCTCAATCCGGGTGACACCTTCGCGTTCAGCAAGATGCCGTAAAAAAGTTGCATAGCGACCGGCATCGATATGATAGGCGTAGTGCAACGGCGCTTCTTTCAAGAAGCCAAATTTGTTTTCCTTGGCAGCCTTAAGTTCGGGCGTGTAGTCGCCGTAATCTTCGCTCACGCCCAATTGCTTGCCCTTAAGCCAAAAGTGCTGGAAGCCCGCAGCCCAACAACCTTGGCCAGTGAAGCCAAATGAATGAATGTATTGATGTCCGATCTTCCGCCAATTTTCGAAAGAAATACCCAGTTTGATGGTGCCTTGAACTTTAGATAAAAAATCGGCCTCATCGATCTTCAAAAGTCGATGAAGCGTTAAAAACGTGGGCACAGTTGCTTCACCAACGCCGATGGTACCAATTTGTTCGGACTCAACGAGTGTGATGTTCAGTCGATTGCCAATAAGTTTGGACAATGCTGCAGCGCACATCCAGCCAGCTGTGCCGCCGCCGACGATGATTACATTCTGTTTTTTCATAAGGCTTCTTTTGCTTGCCGATAGGGTTATTTTAAATGCTCTCGTAAGGTTTTGCGGAGCGCGGTGGCCGTGGTTTCGGTTAAAGGTTTTAAAACACCTTGGCTGTTATCAGGAATATGTGAGTATGGGGCGTCATCTTCATTAAAAACGTAATACTCGATTAAATTACGCCATGCAGCTCTTTGGTGCTGAGGAAGGTCTCTAAAACCAAGTAATGCATGCTGCAGCGCGCTGAGTGGAGATCCGTGAAAGGCCGGACTATCCCGCCACCAATAGTTGACTAAGACATTAAGCGCGGCTGTTGCCTCGACCTGATGCCACCACATTGACGGTATTACGATGGCATCGCCAGGTTGTAATGTTGTGGTGAATGCGGCCTCTTCTGCAAGTTTAAACCGGGGGAATCGCTCGTAATCAGGCGCTAGGCTGTCAACAAGACTAATTGGCTGTCCCGCAGGGGTGAAATCCAAGGGGCCGATGTAAAGGTTTTCAAGCTGTTCTGGTGGGTAGAGGGTGATGCGCCGCTCACCCTGAATATTACAGGCGAGATTTGCGGGAAAATCAAAGTGCGGGGCTATGCGGGTTTGATTGCCAATCCATATGCTCTTGAGTTCGTCTCGGTGAATCGACAGATCATTGCTTTTGTCAAAACCCGGAAACCAGCGTTCCAGGTTGATGGAGCCTGCATACCAAGTGTCCCCACTCACCGTAGTTTGTTCAAGTTTTGACCGGAAGGTGTCGAAATTGATTCGCTCGTAGCTGAAATTAAAGGCGGTCAGGTCCTCGTTATAAAAAATTCTTCCTTTTTGGGCCTGATCGAGCTTCATTGCGGTAAAGGCTAGGCCTGAATCAAAATCAGATAGATAGCCGAAAAAGGCGGCGTCAGACTCTAAACCTGCTTGGACTGCAGGCCAAGTTTCAACGAGCCCTTTAATGACCACGGGCGTTTGCGAATCTAAAGCGATGGATCCGAAGGCCGTTTTGTCGATTTGCGGTATCTGCCTGACGTCCATTTAACGAGGTGCTGCCATCTCGTTAATTTGCCTGTTCTTGGCCTCAATAATGGTTCGCAGTCTAGACATAGAAGCGATTGCCATATATGCGGGTTGAAGAAAGCCATTTTGGTTTAGTTGCTCGAGCACTTTGCCGCTAAGTTTAAAAAGTTGTTCTTCGGCGATCCCGTAAAACTGATTAAGATTGCAGTCTGTGCCATCGTCAAGGGTGAACGATATCGTTATGGGTTCCAGCAGATCGTGTTCCAATAGGGCGGTCATAAATTCTTTGCTATGGCTTAAGCCAAAATGAATCTGATTGAGAAGCGCTGCCGCATCTTTCAAAAATGGGGTTTGCGCACCGGCTTCGTCAAACAATACTTGCCCCGCCTCGGCGTTCACTTTTGGGTGCGCCGTATCGATAAGAATAACAAGATCCGTAGAAGCTCGGTCGTCCTCTGGCGATGATATTAAAAATGGGTGTCTTCTAACTGTGGCGGGAATATAGGGTGCATTCCAGGTGCTATTATCTAAAAACAAATTTTCATCAGGCCGCGTGCCTAGCAGCGCGACAGGGAAAAATGCGCCAGTATTTGAGTCCTTGCTGAATAAAATAGGATAACAAGCTTGAATGTCACGAAACTCTATAGGGTAGGTGATCGCATAACCAATGCCATCCCCAAGTTGGTGCCCGTAATCGGTTACGACTCTTAAAGGCATGTGGTCTGTTGCGTTGAGCGTTTGAATGCTTGAATTCGCCATCAATATATCCAATTTGTATTTGTTAAAATTTCGGCAACCCTTGCTTCACAATCGCTGCGATCAAATCGCGATGATCAGGCAAAGCGCGATATAGTTTTGTCGTATATTCCTGGCGCTTACTAAGCGTTGCTTCGGCAGAGGCTTTATTGTCCTGCCGATAATGATCATTCTGCATTGTTTTGAACTGCATTCCATAAAGAATGTATTGATAGCTAGCGGTCGGAAACAGCTCATCGACATGCGCTTGGTCGCGGTGCCAAGGTGTTTGGTATTGCCAGATCGATAGGAGTTCTAATAAATCGTCCGGGACGGTGCTAGATGCGCGTTGATCTACCCAATATCGGTGATTCGTTCTCTCGCTGAGCAGGTAATGCAGCTTCAGGAAATTGATAATCGAGCGCCAGCGATACAGAAATTTTTTATTAAACCGCCTTGCGATGGGATCCATCGCAGCCCTTGTGGGCGGCATCTGCTCCGCGATCATAGCGGCAGAAAGTTCTACCATGACCAACGCGGAGGCTTCCAGAGGTTCTATGAAGCCCGCAGCCATGCCAATCGCGACACAGTTCCTGTGCCAAAAGACGGTGCGATGACCGGGGTCAAATTTGATTAATCGAGGTTCTATTTGCTCAGAGTAAGCGGGTGTAAGGTTATGCTTGGCATATTGATCAAGTCGATCAATCGCTTGATCATCATGACAATACTCGCTTGCATAAACATGCCCGATGCCGCGCCGCTCAGGGAGCCCGATATCCCATATCCAGCCGACGTCTTGTGCGGTTGAGAGTGTTGCCGATTCCAAAGGTAAGTTAGCTTCTGAGGTGTCAATGCGCGCGGCCACTGCACGATCATTGAACAGAATATGTTTCTTTGATTCGAAAGGGATTTGATAATGCTGGCCAATCAAAAGTGCTCGACTGCCGGTGCAATCGATGAACAGATCGCCTTTAATTTGATCGGCTCGGTCCGTAATAACCGCATCGATATCGCCATTATCTTTCGAGACAACCGAAACTAAATTTGCAACTTTATGGGTAACCTTGAGCTTATTGATGCAGTGACTTTGCAAAAAGGCCGCGAACTTGCCGGCATCGAGATGGTAGCCGTAATTAAGAACGCCAGCATATTCCGGCGTAGAGATTTGCTTCGGTGCTAGCTGGGCCTTTAGCGTCGTTGCCTGCGAGGATGAGAATTCATCAAAGTTAAGGTCTGAGGAAGGCGCCCAATATTCTGACAAATTGATGCGCTCGTATCCTTCAGGCGGTGAAAAAGGATGGGTGTATTGATCACCGTCATCCGTCCGCCAGTTTTGAAACCAGGTGCCTTACTTGAAACTTGCGGTACACTCTCGGAAAAAATCTGTTTCCGATACGCCGATTTTCTGCAGTGTGCTACGCATTGATGGCCAAGTTCCCTCACCGACCCCGATGGTCGGAATGTCAGGGGACTCAAGTAGCGTAACGGATAGTGGTGATATCGGGTTAGGTTCTTTAGCCTGTCTAGCGGCTGCAATAACTGCTGCAGTCAGCCATCCAGCGGTGCCACCGCCAACGACAACAACACGATTGATGGGCTGCTCTGACATAGTTTAACAACATTCCTTTAATATTTGTTGTACGGCTTCCGGTCGCTAAGTGCGCTACTAAAAGGTGAAAAAGTGCACCACGAGACATCTAGTCTATTTGAGCGGCAGGTAAAAAAAAGCCGCTGTTCAGCGGCTTTTTTTCCTTGAACCCCAAGCATTCTATTGGAAAGTATAGCGAATCCCAATGTCGTATCGTGGTCCACCTTGTACAGCTTGTAACACCTGACGTTTAGTTAAGCCGTAAACATGCACCGTTTCATTGGTAATGTTCTGGCCAGAGAAATAAACGGTAAGGTTTTCACTAGCTTCATAAGTGATACCCAAGTCGAGCTGACCATAGGCTTCGACGTTGGTCGGATTCGTATTGGTCCCTTGACCTTGTCCCGCACCGGCTAGGAAATCATCTCGCCAATTGTAAGCAAGGCGAACCTGAATACCATTCTTGTCGTAGTAGCCAATCAGGTTTGCTGAGTCACTTAAGCCGTTAAGGACAAATTGGCCAGCGCCAATTTTACTCGTGTCGTACCCAATATCCGCATTTGCAAAAGTGGCGTTAGCGACAAAGCCGAATCCGGTGTCTCCAAGGGTATGTTGCAAATTAACTTCAATGCCATCTACCGACGCCGTTTTTTGATTAACCGGTTTGGTTAGCGTCCACATAAGGGTGGGGTCGCCTGCCTGGCTGTAAATCACGCCGTCCACAACAGCGGGGTTATCGCTGTAGTTGGCTATGATGTAAGCACCAATCTCCGAATACTGATTTGCAGTGAAGCCACCTTCCTCGATCGCTTGGCTCCACAATTGCCCACCAATAACGTTCTTAACCTCGGGGAACAGTTCGACGTCTTGCGGGAGCGTACCAATAAAGTTGTCTACTTCTTTTTCAAAGTAGCCAACAGAGAAGTAGCTATCTGACCCGTAGTACCATTCTATAGAGAGGTCAATATTTTCGGACTGAATCGGGACTAGGGTTGGGTCGCCGGCGCTGAGCGCTGGAGGCGTGTTTGTTCGATATTGAATGGGTCCGCCGGCAGCAATGCCGCCCTTGATGTCGCCATAGGAGGGACGTGTAACCGTCTCACTGAACGATGCCCGTGCAATGACATTTTCGGCGAACTCGATATCGAAATCGATGCTGGGAAGGAGAAAGCTATAATCGCCTTCGAAGCTCCGATATTCTGGAACATTGTCACCAGATGCATCGACTGCGGGTTGTACAAAAACCTCTTCACCACTAGCGCGCCAGCTGGTGCCGTCAAATTGAAGGCTCTTCTGAGCAGAGACGATATCGGTTTCTTCATAACGCACACCGGTGTGCAGGTTAGCCGGCATGCCGCTGATTTCACCTGACCAATTAAGTCGGACAAAAGCCGCAAAGGACTCTTCGGTAGTCCTGAGATCCTGATTCCAGTCCGTTGAGGCGCAATAACCGGTGCCACAGTCTCCTGTTGCTGCATAATCTCGCCCTGATGCTGCATAGCCTGCTTCGCTTACGGCCTGCAGGTCTGCCAGAGATGCTGTAAAAAACTCAGTCTGCGCACCAGGATGGCTTAATCCAGAAAGCTCATCGAACTGATCTTCAATAGAGGACCTGACCAAAATGCTGTTCAGATCGCCGAGTGCAGTAGGGGCTAAGTCCGCGTTCCAGTTATCGAGCTGTACCACCGATGATACGGAACGGTTACTAATTTCTGTTGCCTCAACGCCGAAATCGATGCTGGAGGACTCTGTGAGGTTCCATTTACCCGACAACTTGGTTTGTTGAATATCCATTTTTGATGCATCGTTGCCAAAGGCGCTTCCGGTGATCAACATATCGCTCTTGTAAAGGGGTCTGTCGCCCTGATTGCCTGAAGAGTCCAAGTCAAGGATCAAGACTGGCATGTCATAGCCCGTCACCAGTGTCTGTCCTACTTTTTCATAACTCGCCATCGTGATGAGCGAGCTTGTACCGTTGGGACCAGTTGCACCTTGTTCGGCCGAGGAGTCATGATGGTCCAAAGATAGTACGAGATCATCGTTAACGACCCATTCCACGTTGAGACCGACGGATTCATTGAGGTTCTCTCTGCCGTCTCGGCCTGTTCCCATCGCAAAATCACGGTAGGCAAGCGTTTCTGTGTAATAAATTGGCGTTGCATGGATCCCGTCCATGGCCCACTCACTGCTCTGAGTCAGCGCATTGGTATTGGAGAACCAAGCTGAAAAGTCGCTGTATTTTCGTTCTACGGTGTACTCAGAGCGAATGTAGTCGAGCGTGGTTGTAATCGCGTCCGTTGCTGCCCACTGCAGAACGACTTGGCTATTAACGCGATCATTTTCGAATTCGGCGATGTTGTAAGCCATGGATTGCGGGATAGAATAAAATTCTCCAGATGCGGTCGGACGGTTAATCTGATTCGCGTCATTGGGGACTATGCTGCCACTGGTTCCCTCTTGCGTGAACCATCCGCCTGTACTCGCCGCATTAACGCCGTTATCACGGCGTTGCTTGCTTGCAATAATCGCGATTCCGAATTTATCATCGTTGAAGCGCTTCATGTAGATGCCTGAGAATTCTGGCGTAATGGAGTCTCCCTCTCTGGTGGAGGTATCGTTGACAGCCTTTACAGCCAGATTGAAGACCTCACTGCCCTCAAGCGGTTTGGGTGTGGAAATATTAATGGTGGAACCGACGCCGCCTGAAGGCACATCAGCGCGGCCAGTCTTATAAACCTGCACGCCCGCTACGCCTTCAGAGGCAAGGTCGCCAAAATCAAATGAGCGGCTTAATCCGTAATGTGTAGGCATTTGCCGACCGTTAAGCGTAACCAAATTGTATTCAGGGCCAAAACCCCGAACGGTAACCTGACTACCTTCCCCTCGAGATCGAGAGATCGAGACGCCCGTGATTCTTTGCAATGATTCCGCGAGGTTGGCGTCAGGAAACTTGCCCATTTCCTCAGCGGAAATGGCATCGACAACACCCATTGAATCGCGTTTGATATCCATCGAACGCTGCAGACTGCCTCGGATGCCCTTAACCACAACCTCTTCCATCTGGGCGTCATTCATGGCCGAACCTTCTTCTGCCATAAGTGGGGCAGCGTGACCGGCAATTGCTAAAGCGATGCTGCTCGAAAGTAGTTTCCGTTTGAATACCATTGTTATAACCCCCTAGGTCGATCTGTATTCTTGAGAACACAGTTGTATTCTGATGGCCCTCAGTTGGGCATCTCTCCATTGAAAATGCTAACGGTTGACTTGTTGAAACTCATTGTTTTTGAGACTAACAGGGCATTTATGCGATAACAGGGACGTTCAGCTTTTGAAATAGATCAGATGCGGCAGTTTAAAATATTCGAAGCATTTTTTGGCATAGAAACTGGGCCGTATTGAGTCGGTTCTCTGCACTTTATATTAACCGGGTATCAATCAACGATCATGTGCTCAGGTAATCGCGACGAGTAACGATAAGTCGGGGCTGGGTTAGAAACTACCCAACGTTTTAAACGTTAAAGGGTCGTTTTCAACTGGGCAACCACCCGTTGATCGACTGGCCATTTAAAATCAGTCGGATTCAAGTCGCAAAGCGCGACCCAGCGCGGGACTTCGCATTGCAAGCCGGCGTCATCAGGGAAGTCAA
>Ga0115553_1001749_pt1 | contig 13535 bp, 7 predicted proteins | sample COGITO_mtgs_1103_2_FD_87284 | JGI IMG/M metagenome (GOLD analysis project Ga0115553, IMG submission 87284) | Pelagic marine microbial communities from North Sea - COGITO_mtgs_110331 | ecosystem: Environmental > Aquatic > Marine > Epipelagic | place: Germany:Helgoland, sampling site Kabeltonne... | reverse complement strand
CTCTCTCTCTCTCTCTCTCTGCGCGCGTGTTTAAGTGTGTGTGTAGTCTCACAACAAACACGTGGTGTGTGTGTTTTTGTGTAAAAAAATCGTCTCTCGCCTTAAATTTTTTTTTTTGTTTGAACCAACACTTAAAATTCCTTTTTGGTCTCGTTTCTGGACTGTGCTGGATCAACACCAAAAATATCTCTTTCACACATCGCACGAAGGAAATCCACGACAAATTCAGCCGCACGCGAGATCCAAACGCAACACACAACGACGCGCAAAAAAAACGCAAACGACGCGCAAAATAATCTCTCTGGTTTGAAAATCCGCGCGCGCTGCTCCCGTTTTGTCGTTATTTATCGAAGAAACATTTAAAATAATGGGGAAAAATAAAAAGAACCGATCGAAATCGCGGTCGAAATCCGCAGTCGGAGGAAGGACCACCACGGGGAGGACTGAAAATGATGATCTGGGAAAGGACGCGAATTTAACAACGAAAAAGGAAGACGACGTGAGCGCGTTTGAAGGCGTGATGCCGTCGATATCGACAGAGACTGACGGTACTAATGCTGCTGCTGGAATGATGACATCGAGTCGATCGCACTCCATGCTGTCCTCGCAACACACCGACAAATCGGATGGTATTGCCGAGCAGCAAATGATTAAAGCGTTGAGGAAAGTCCAGGCGGTGGTTCGCGGGTGGAAGACGAGGGCGAAACTCTCCGCGGAACTCGCGAAAGCGTCCGTGGAACTCGGAGGCGCGTGGGAACTCTTTGAACTCGCACCGTCGGAGAAAGTGACGAAAGGACCGATCAAGTGTAAAGCGTTGTTACCGAAAGCGAGCGGGAACGGGGAGATGTACGTGACCACTTCGTACGTGTGTTTCGACGCCGAAGAAGGGAAGGAAGAGGAAGGTTTGTTCAACGCGTTGTTACCGGCTGTCTCGAGCGGGGCACAAACGCAACCGTTGCGATTGAAGATTCCTTTGTTTGATTTAGAGTCCGTGGCTCCGAAAGTGACGAGCGTTGGATTCATGCAAAGCCGGACGTCGTTGATTATGTTGTTCAAAGATAAAGCGTTTAAACCGAAGGAGTTTGTGGACGTGGAGGATATCGAATCAGTCGTTGAAACGATTAACTTGCAACTGAGGCAACGTGCGAACGACATCTCGAACGCACGATTAATGGCGAGCATGGCAGAAGTCGCTTTGAGAGATCGAAATATTCGAAATGGGAAAGCGGCGAAAGATTTGAGCTCGTCCAAGTTTTACCAAATCGCGAATTCGGCCAACGAAAAAATGCGGGACGACATCGATATGTTGATGGAGGCGAGAACGAGATACGCGAATGAAAATGCCAACGCAAACGTCGTCGTGGTAAAGAACAACGACGGCGAAGACGTGGCGTTGAACGAGGACGAGATCAAATTGTTGCCGAACGCGATTTCTCAAATGAAAGTGAAGCACGCGAACGAGGTCGCGGAGATACGAAGAGAACACTCGGAACGCACTCTCGAGTTGAGCGATCGGTACGCGAAGAAGATTAAAGAGTTGGAGGCAAGAATTCACGCTTCAGAGGAAGCCGCTCACAACGAAAGGGACGATAGAAATAAAATTGTTAAAGGTTTGAACGAACAAGTGAACAAGTTGAAAGATTTCATTAAAAACGCAGATTCGGAGGCGTCGTTGAACGTGAAAAAGCTGGACGATCGATTGGCAACGACTGTTGCGGAGAATGAAAAGCTGAAATGGTTCCTCGAAAAAGCCGAACAATCAAAACTTGCCGCCGAGAAAAGTTTAGAAGTCGAACGCGAAAACTTTTCCAAGCACAAGGGCGAGTTTACGACTGGCGAGAAGAAGCTGGCGATGTCTTTGGAGGAGAAATCAAAGGCGTTGGAGGAGATGAAAAAAATGCACGAGCAAATCAAAGACCATTTACACTCAGAAGGTTTAGAAAAGGCGACCCAACTAGCCGAGGCGAAACATGCGATCGTTTTGTTGCAAAAAGAAACCGCGAAGTACGAAAAAGAAACGGAAGAGTTGACGAAAGAGAACTCGACGAACAAGAAGTTGTTGGAAAGCTCTCGAGAGGTTCAAAAAGACGCCATGATGAACATCGAAAAACTGACGAAAGATTTAGCGGAAGCGAATGAGAAAAGTGGGAAGAAGATTGCGTCGTTGAGCAAGACGATCGAAGAGATGCACGCGGATACGAAGGTTGTCGTGCAAGATCACATCGATCTCGTCGAAGAGGACATTTTCCGAAACGTCAACTTTGTCGTCATGGAGGAAAAATTGAAGCTCGCGAACGAGGATGTCCAACGATTAACTTTCGAATTACTTCGCGCTCGACAATCGGAAGGCAACGATCGCGTGGGCATTGCCGCGCAAGCGTTGCAGCAACGCTTGGAAATGGCGGAGGAAAGAGCGCAGGTTGCGGCGGAAAACGCCAGTCGTCTCGAATCGAAACGCGTAGTTGCTGAGCAAATGCTCGCCTCCATGAAACGCGCAATGAAAGACGCTCAAAAGAAGCAAGAAGAAGAAGAAAAGGAAGCGTTCGGTGAGAACTTCCAATCGTCGAAATCGTCTGCTTTGGCTGTGCTTTCTGGTATCCATTCGCGTGAGTACTCTCCGAAACACGCATCGATTCGATTCGATCCAAATCAACACGAAATGGTCAAAGGCGGCGGTGCGGGGGCGACCACGCCAATCTCAAAAATGTCGAAACTCGATCAATCCACGCCGGCTCCCGCTATGTCTTCTACCTCAAACTTCACTACTCCTGCGAGCAAATCAGCGAAGTACGCGGCCCCGATGGTGGACGCGCCGATGTCATCTATTATGAAATCCAAATCTGGAAACGCCAGTGCGCAAATGAACGAAAGATCGGGTACTCTTTCCCCGGCAGCGAGTGGCACCATGAGTCCGCCAGTCATTGTTGAGCGTATTGTTGAAAAGATTGTTGAAGTTCCGGTGTATAAAGATGTGCCAACAGTAGTCGAAAAAGTTGTTGAGAAGATTGTCGAGAAGAAAGTCCCGACTGGTATTACCGAATCCGATTTGAAGCGCGCGAAAGAACTCGGTAAAGCGGAGTTGAAGTCGGAAATTGAAAAACTCGAAAAGTTGAAGCAAGACACGGCACCGAAAGAGGTGGAAGTGGAGAAACTCGTCGAGGTGTATTTGACCAAAGACGAAGTGAAGAAGAAGAACGAAGAGTTGAAGTTGAAAATCAAAGACTTGGAGAAATCCATCGAAAACGAACGCAAACAAAAGAACGAGAACACGAAAGCCGTGAAAGAGCTCGAGAAGGCGTTGAAATCTGCGCGTAAAGCGCTTGAATCGAAGAAACCTATCGAGAAAATCGTCGAGTTAGAGTACTTCGTCGAAGTTCCGACCGGGATATCGAAGGAGACACTCGAGAAGCACGAGAAGAAAATCTTGGACAAGGCGGAAAAAGACGTCGAAAGTCGCAAGAAGGCGCTGGAGAAAGAAACGTCGCAACTTCGAAAAGAGTTGAAAGCATCGACGGAGACAGCTCTCAGAGAAGCGAAGAAAAAAGTCGAGGATGCAGAAAAGAAGGTGTCAGAGGCAGAGAAGGAAGCGGCGGCGGCTTTCGAGATGGAGCGCAAGGCGCTCGCCGAGAAGGAGAAAACACTCGCGGACGAATCCAAGAACATCAAAAAGCGCATCGATGAAGGCACGGCGGAAGCGAGAAAACTTTTGCGAGCGGAAGCCGAAGAAAATAAAAAACTTGCAAAACAAGAACTCGAAGAGGCAAAGGCGGAATACAAAGCGAAAATCAAAGAAGCGCGAGCGGAATCAAAAGAGGCTCAAGAACTGATGCGAAAGGAAATTCAATCGATGAAAAACATCAACGCTGATTCCATGAAAGCGTTCGAGGAAGGTCAAAAAGAAGCTCGCTCGTTACTTGCGGAAGAGATTAAACGGTATAACAACAAAGAATCTGAACTCACGAAGAAAACGGAATCCATGGCCAAGGATATCGAATCTGCGAAAACAGTCGGGTTTAAAGAAGCGGAAAAAACGTACAAACACGAAATCGACCGGTTAAAGAAAATCGAATCGAGTTTGGACGACGAGATCAAACGGACGAGAGCAGAACTCAACAAAGAACTCGTTGCCAAGCTCTCCGAGCTTGAGCGCCAAAAGAAACAGTCCGAGACGAAGTATATCGCCGAAATCGCGCAGCTTCGCGCTGCGGCGGTTGCGCCGACCATCGTCGCGGCTGCGACGAAGGAAGAAGAGAAGACCGTATCTTCGCCGCCAGCGTCTGACGTATCGTCATCACCGAAGAGTAGTAGTATCAATAGCAACAACAACAACAACGTTCCAACGATTACGAAAGCGGAAGAGGTGATTAAATACGTAGAAATTCCGGACAAGCAAAGCGAGAAGCGATACGAAGCTGAACTGGCGCGAATCACCAAGGCGCATGAGGCGAAACTCAAAGACGCGGACGACAAGATCGAAGCGCTCAAGAAATCGCATCAAGTGGAGATTCAGAAAGTCGAAGGTGATTTTGCAAACGAAATCAAAGCGCTCAAGAGTTTGGATCACGAAGCTTCGAAAGCACGCGAGCAAGGCCAAAAGGACGCGACAAAGACGTTCGAGCGCGACATGCGGGATTTACGTAAATCCGCGGAGAACGAGAAGAAGCAACTCGAAAAGACGATATCTCGACTCGAATCCGATGTTGCGAGCGTCACACGCAAAGCGAAGAACGAACTCGAAGACGTGCGTCGAGCTTTGGAGAGGGAGAAGGACAAAATCTCGGACGAACTTGCGCGAGCGAAAAATGCGAGCGAACGCGACATGTCCAACGCCAAGTTCAAACTAGAGGTCGCGGAGCAAAAAACGCAAGAATTGGAGAAGAAAATTCGATCGATGCAAGAGAAAATCGCTTCACCAGACGAGCAAGTGAAGACGATCGAACTACAAGAGACGGAACGTATGAAACTACTCACGGAGAAGGTTAAGTTGGAAGCGAAGGTGAAATCTTTGGAAGAAAAAATTTCGTTGCACAAGGTCGAACTTAACGAAACAATCGCGAATTCACCGGCAAAAGTCTCGACGAGAGAAATGCAGAAGCTCAAAGACGAAGCCGTCGCTGCGCGTGCGGATCATAAAGCCGCGAAAGAGGAGCTTGGACGCATGCAAAGCGAAAATACGCGATTATCGCGCGAGATTGCCACTCTCGAAGTCGAAAAGGCGAAAACATCAAAACCAACCGTCGATCCGAAAATTGCCGAAGAATTGTCCAAGACGAAAGACCAGTACGCGAAATCCATGGAAGAGAAGGCGGTGCTTGAGACGAAACTGTCCTTCCTCGAACGCGATGCGCCGGCGGCGAAGAAAGAATTGCTTTCACTCGAAAACGAAAAGAAAAAGATGGAGGCGCGAATCACGGCGCTCGAAGCTGTCGAGCGTGAATTATCCGCACGCGCCTCCAACGCCGAAGATACCAAGTCTAAACTCGAAAAGGCGTTTGGTGAGATGGAAAAGCGCGAGAAGGCGAACGACGCTACGCGTGTAAAGCTCGAGAAGGAAAATTCGTTGTTGGCTCAGACTCGTGACCAACTTCAAAAGGAGGTTTCCACCTCTGAATCGAAGCTTTCGAAGCTCACGGAAACGAACGGTGAAAACGAGAGAAATCTGTACGCACAAACCGCTCGATTATCTGAAATTGAAAAGCAACGCGCCTTGTTGGATCAGCGCGTTGAGCAACTCGAGAAGGAGAAGGCGGCGTTTGAGAACGAACTCGAGGAATCAAAAGAGCTTGGGTATGCGTTACAAAACGCACAAACCAGATTACAAACCGTCGAGGAAACGTTAAGAGAAACTGTAAACACGTGGAAAGACCTCGAGGAGAAGTACGAGTTTGCAAAAGACGAGTTAGCAAAAGTAGAACGATCCGAATCGACGTTGAAGCAAGCGTTGACGACGTTGGAGAAGGAACGCGCCGAGCTCGAATCGAAATCCAAGCACATGTCCGAAGAACTCTCGCGCAACGAAGAAAAGTTGAAGCGATTGCACGAAGCCGAGACAAAAATTGCCGTCGAAGCGGAAAAGCATAAACTCAACGAGGAAAAGTTCAAGCAGCTGGAGGAGCGTACGGCTCAAATGGAAAAGAGAGCGGAGATTTTGGCGGAGAAAGAGCGCGAGCTCGTTGGCGTCAAGGAAAAGCTCGTCGCGCACGAGGCGCAAAGGAAAATGTTCGAGAAGGAAGTTAAGCAAGCGCAAGAAAAACAATCCATGCTAGAGTCGACGATTGAAACGCGCCGAGGAGAGTACCAAGCGGTGATTTCAAAAATGTCCGAAGCCGAGCGTGAAGTCGCCAACGCCAAGGTTGCGGCGGCGATGGCGAAAGAATACGCCTCGAACTCTCGCGATACGTTGGAAAAAGTCCAAGAACGCGAAATGCAAATGCGCGAAGAGCTCACACAAATTCGCATCGCGTACGAAGCGTTGACCGTGGAGTACAGAGAGAAGGCATTCGAATACGCCACGAACGCGGCGAGGTTGGAGAAAATCATCGCCGATTTGCAAAGGCAAGTCGCCTTGCTCGAGCAAAAAGCCGAATCGCTGGTGGAGAAAAACCATCAACAAGATCTCGAGAAGCAAAAGTTGCTCAATCACATCAAGAACCAAGAGTACGACATGGAGCAGCTTCGAAAAGAATCGTTGGGGTATTACAACGCGTACGTCCAAGTGAACGAACAGTTGAAGCGCACGAAGGAGATGTTGGAGAAGGAAGTTCGAGATTCGCAAAATCTGCACAACGCCATCGCCATGGGCAAACAAAATGCGACCAACAGTTTCGGTCAAATTGGCTACGGCGGCTACGGGCAGCATCAACAACAACAAAGCAATCGATTAAACTTGGCACCGCCACCCGCCGCACTTTCCTCGTTCAGCCCGGACAAGCCGCAACAAGGGGGTCGATTCTCTTTGCTCCCGCCTCCGGATGACATCAAAGACATGATCGGAGGAGGAGGAGGAGGAGAGGGTGACAACTATTAACCTCCCTCGCGCGTATATATATATTATTATTATTACTGCTACTACTGTATATTTCATTATAACTCCTGTAATGAGTCATCACGCTCACTGTTATATAAACGTCCAAACTCTTCGCGAGTACTCTCATAACAACGAGGTTTTTCTAAATTTCTTCTTTTTCCTTCCGCACTTTTTTTTTAATCTTCCTTTTATTCAATATGCCACGATCGATCGGTCGCGATCCATTCACCGCGATGACGACCACGATGCAACTTTTGAATATCAAAAGGAAGGAGAATCGCGCGCCTTCGCCTTCTGATACTCTTTGCGATGATACTAAGAAGAAGAAGAAGAAGAAGAGTTTTGGCCCCTTGGTCTCACCGCATGTGATTTCACAGCCGGGAAAACCTAAGAGGAAGAAGCACACCCCGTCGCGCCGACGACGCAATACTAATAACAACAACAATAACACTCTGACCGACGACATCGCCGTGACCTCGCTGTTGCTCTTGAGAACATCATCGACGACGACGACGACGACGTTCTCCGGTGGTGGTTTTGGTGGTGAGGAGGGTTGTGGGCTCGTCTTTTCTTCCCTTCCCTCTCTTTCCGAAGGAAAGTTGGGAGGAGATGGAGGAGGAGGAGGAGGAGGAGCAAAAGACGTCAAAGTCGACAAAACGGTCGCATCGCCCGCGAGGGTAATGCTTTCGACACCACCGCAACAACCTAAAACTCGAATGAAGATACGCGTCGTCCTTCCGCTCCTCGCCTTGAGCGCGAAACGCCGCGCGGATCTGGGAAAGCTGTACGACGCTTGCGAGCTGTTGAAACGAGTAAAAGCGGTGGAGAGAATGTTTTAAGCCGCGGTGGTGGAGCTTCCGGAGCGTGTTTCGGGAGGGAGTTGTTATTTATTCTCTTTTTTCAGATGTATTTAACGACGGACGAATTGGGGAAGAGGCGAGAAGACGAAGAAGAAGAAATCGATACTTATTTAAAAGTCATCTATTTAAAAACGGTATTGTATGCGCTGGAAGACGTGCAATGTATATATTAGAAGTCATGAGAATATTATTAGAAGTCAGAGACAAAAAAAACTTTGAGATGGGAGTCGATGTATTATTATACGCGCCGCTTTGTTGAATCGGCAAACAGAGTTGTACATGTAATATGAGTTGCTGCAATTCCATTAAATACGCATAAAAGAAATCTAATCGCTTACTTTCGGCGGCTTTCCTTTCACCGCTTTATACACCTGCCCGACTTGCTTCGCCACTCCAGCCGCTTCGATCACTTTCCTCGCTCTTCCAACTCCTTTCTTTGTCGTCGCCGCGACTCCGCTGACAATCTCGCCGGCGTACGGGTCCATCGCCGCTCTTTCCCGGGCGATGCTTTCAATCTCATTCGCCGTTCTCCTCACCATCGGTTTCACCGTATTCTTCACCTGCCTCTTCGCACTCGGTACCATCGTTTTCGACCCTTCATAAACCATCCCTCCAAATCTTTGCGCAGTCGTTAAGCTCATATCAATCGCCCGCGTCGTCCGTTTCGTCACCCCGGTAACTTCGCTCGTCAACTCGCCGACTTCTTCCAGCGCGTCCGTAAGTTCCAACCCGGAAACGCGAACCGCGGCTAAAGTGTCCGGAATTTCCTCTTTCAACGCCTCTGCGAGTAAAGCGACTTCGTTCATCGCGTTCGCTGCCGCTCGTAGTGTTGGTACGAGCGCGAGTAAAAAAGCGCTCAAAGACGAACCCAGCGCGCAGAAAATCGCAATCACCAGTCCTTCCGTCAATTGAGGTGAAAGAAATTTTAAACTACTTTGTTGTTGGTTATAATTCGATGACGATGACGGCACGGAAATCACCCCTTGTTTTCTTAAAGTCTTCTTCGTCTCTCTCGTTTTCATCATTTTCTCCTCCTTCTTTGGTCCTCGCAAAAGATTCAACGCGCTGCTCGTCTGCATCGTTTCGTTGTGAGAAAAGACGAACGTTTTTCTTCTTAACTGCTTTCCCCGTCGTTTAAAGTAATAACACGTGTTTGAGAAGTGTCTTCGAAAGGAACGACAACTTTGAAAAGAAGAAGAGGAAGACAAAGGAGGAGGAGACAAAGAAGCCGCCGTCGACGCCATGATGATGACTCCTTGATGTTCTTGCGCGAGAAAGAAGAGAGCAGCGATGTGTTTTAATGAGGATTTGTTTTGACTGCTTTAATAATACAAATATGAACTAAAAATGTTCGCTCACATGTCCGGACCCATGTCGTCGACTTCGCTCAACTTTTCAAACGCCTTATCCATATCCGCCAACGCGTCGAAATCGCCAGATTCTAACGCGCGTTGTCGAGATAAATAATCGCCGGCGTTGATGAAGACTTCACCGTCTTCGTCCGTGGACATCAAATCGAAGGATTCGCCCGGGAGCGCTCGGTTGAGTTTTTTGTCTTCTTCGGTTTCTGCCGCTTCGGGTGATGAAGTTCCTTCGTTTTCGTCGTCGTCCGTGGATGCCGCGGCGGCGCCGACGAACGCGAACGCGTTCGTCGTCGTCGTTTCTTGTTTTTCTTCTTCTTCTTCTTTATTACCGAAACCAAAACTGTCCGCGTCTACGCCTTCCTCGTCCAGAATGTCCGTGAACAACTGCGTCGCGTACGTGGAAACTAAAATCGAAACGCCTAAAAGCGCGCACGTTTCAAATATAACCGCATTTTTCGCTTGTTCTTTCACCGCTCCACTCACGCCGTCGACTTCGGGGGACAAAATCGTGCGCAAAATGATGCTTCCTAAATACGCGTCGATAAACGCCGTCTTGGAGCTCCCGATGAAGTGTGCCGCGAAAAACTCCCAGTACTTCAACTTTGTCACGCCACACACGTACCAGTTACCGCTGATTGGAATGGGTAAAATCGGACACAACCTCAACAACAGCGCCGATTTGAATCCTTCCGGGACGACTTGATCCGGGTAATTCTCCGAATTGAATCGTCTATCCAACGCTTGGTACCATTTTCTCTCTCTCGTCGGCTCTCCGTCCTTGGAAAACCATTTGAAGTTGAGCGCTTTCTCTCGCAATACCGTTCTTCCCAACCAAAAGTTTGCGCTCGCCGCAATCGTCGATGCCAACGACGTCAACACCGTTCCGTTCAACACGTTCCCAAACACCATCGGCGACAACACCGGCAACACAAATCCAATCGGTAAGAACTCATCCGTCATCGTCACTTTTTCCGCGAAGAAGAGTAAAACGTAAATACCAAAAATAGCAATCATCGGCTGACCGTTAATCTGATCCAAGTATCCAATCAAATCGTCTCTCGGTGGTATCCCGAAGAACTCCGCCAACTCGTCGAACCCTCCAACCGCGTTCAACGCCGCCAACCGCGGTAAAAATATCCTTAAAACTAACCCGGTCACCGCCACGTTCACCGCGCTCCCCATCAACGGCGCCGCGTCTTTCACCGCCTCGGACTCTCCAAACTCCTTAAACTTCGCCTTCCAATACTTCGCGACAGTCGTGCCGACTTTCATTTTTGCTTCCGCCCGAATGCGTTCTCGGACGCCGCTAACGTCACCATTATCGCCTTCGTCGCTTGGACGACTTCGAGCGAGTTCCAGAATAGCTTTCAGCTCCTGCGCGGCTTCGCTGTCGTCGTCTCGCAAACGCACCGGTTTCAACGCCGTGAATAAATTCGATGCGATTTCCTTTAAAGGTTTCTTTTCTCTCTTTGTCTTCTTCGTCGTCTTCTTTTCTGGTCTCCTCGACGCGTCGACATCGACATCGACATCATCACCGTTCGCAGAGATGGCAACGAAAGAAGACGATCCGTTTCGTCCTCCTCCTCGTGTGCGTCGTTTACGTCTTCCCAACGCGCAGTCGTCAGACTTTAATTTTAACGTTACGTTTTGACGATAACGATTTTTGGATGAAAAACTCTTTCGTCCTCTGTTCTCGGGTTTTATGGTCTTCGTCGCGAACGAGTTTGAGAAAGATGCGAGAGAAGGCATCGTCATCTGTTTTTGTGACGTCTCTCTACGTGTTTTCCATTTTATCCAAAACGAGAAGGAAAATTTTTTAACGAGACGAAGGACAAAAAACAGCCACGTGGTGCAGAGGAGCAAAAAAATCTATTATTCTATTTCACGCGTATATGTGCGGTTTTGATCAAACAATAAAACTACTCTTCTTTGTTCTCTCTCTCTCTCTCTCTCGTTTTGCGATGAGTGTACTGCGTTTAGAAGGAGGAGGAGGAGGAGGACACGTCAAATTCGTCAAATTCGTCGTCGTCGAACGAAGAGTTTCGTCCTCGTCCTCCTCGTCTTTCTCGTCCTCCTTTAAAACTTTCGTCGCGGCGCTTAGAAGAAAATGTCTTCCCCCTTTTATCAGGAGCATTCTTTAACATATTCTTTTCTTTTTTACCGCTGGAAAAGAACTTGACGTTTGGTTGTTTCGCGGCGACGACGCCGTGCGCGTGTTGGTCGATTTCGACCGATTCGAAACCAACGAGTTTCATGCGTTTGACGATGCCTCGAACGCCGCCACCGCCGGCGACGTTACTGGAGGGGTCCCCGGTGTAATGGTAGACTCGTCCGGACGGCTTGAGAACGCGGAAAAGTTCGGAGTAGAACTTTTCGCCGTACAGCTCACCGGCTAAGGCGAACGTTGGCGGATCGTGGATGATTCGGTCAAAGGCGCGGTCGGGTAAGGTTTGGATGACGTCGAAGGCGTTGCCGTAAAGTTGCGAGATGATGTTGTGTTTCTCGTAATCATCTTCGCCGCCATCTTCGCTCCTTTTTTTTGTCGTATTTTTCGCACGACCAAAAAGACCTTTCGAGTGAGGGTTCATGGCACATATTTGCGTCATCGTCGGGTCGAGCTCGATGGTCGTCACGCTCGAAACGTTTTCCAGCTCCGAGGCCATAATCGCCGTGTACGCCAATCCCGTGCACACGTCCAACACCACTAAATTCTTGCCTTTGTACGGCTTTAAAGAGGCAATTTTGCGTCGCGTATCTTCCTTCGGGTCCACGCCTAAGCCGAATCGATGCATACTAAACCCCGCGATTAACGCAGTTGGCGCTAACTCCGGATTAACGCTATCCGAAGGACACAGCGCGCACACTCTGTCGATGGTGTTCGAGTATATCCGACACGGCTCCAATTTTGCCAAAGCCCTGCTGTCGCCCGCATCTTCGCTCGTCTGAACGACAGTATACACCGTCAAATCGTCCGGCTCGATTGCGAACACATCCTCTCGGTTTAAAACTATCATCGCGTCGTCGTCGTCGTCGTCGTCATCGTCGTCGTCAACACTTTGTTGTCTTTTACTAATTTCCACGCGTGTCTCGTCTATTCGTATTTCACTCCTCGACAAACCGAAATCTACCGTGTGTTCGAACACAGCTCTCTTATTCGCGTTTTGATGATATTCCTTTCTACATCGCTCGGCGAAACACGCCGTCAGGAGGCAATACAATCTGGTCGTTTTGGTTTTGGTTAATTCATCCGCGTCTTCGTCGTCCTCGTTCGCAACATCATCGGGAACAACAAAAGACGAGGACGACGACGACGCTTCTGCGCGCCTTCGTCTTCTCCTTCGCTCGTTTTCTCTTTTCCTCCTCCTACAAAAGCTTTGCCTCTCATCGTAAGAAGAATACGAATCAAGAACAGGCGTTCTCGTAACGACCTTTGTCTTCGTCGCATGTGAATGCGCACACTCGGTGACACGAGTAAACGTCCTCACGTAACTCATCTCCTCCTCTCAACGACGACTTCTCAAACTTCGAAAAACTTTCGAAAAGGAAAAGTCGCTTCTTCTTCTTCAGAGCAAAGGACAAAGGAGAGCTCAAAAGTATTCACAGAGAGAGCGAGTGACGAGCGCGTTTCCTCCTCTTTAATTGTTGTTTTTTATGGCAAAATTTTGGAAACCACTTATTTAGGGTTTTCATGTGTAGAGTTTAGGGTATCATTTTTTGGATTTTTTACGTCGGCCTTCTTCTTGATGATTCCTTCGTCTCCACACACAAAATATCATTCTCTCTCGTCAAACGCCTTGTGTTTTGCGCTTCTCAAGTTGTCTCTGTCTTGGGAGAGAAGATACACGAGAGAACGCATTAAACGTTGTGCTCTCTGTCTTTCTCTTTTCGTTGTTTTTTTACTCTCTCATCATATAGAATCTCTCCCTCCGTACAAATTCGACACCATCGTCTCAGAGAGAGAGAGAGACCAATTCAAAGAGAGCGACGAGAGTGAACGCTCTTGCGGCGAGGAGAAGAAGAACACGAAGAAGAAGAAAATGGGCAAACGAGAACTGGCGCAAATCATCGCCGCGCAAGAGTGGCACGACCCCTCGAAGTGGGTCAGCAAGAAGAACAAACGAGAGGAAAAAGTACAAGCGGACGAGAAGAAGAAGAGAAAGACGAACGTGTCTTCGGGTTCCGTAAAAAAGGTCAGGAAAAGTACGGAAACAACGAGAAAGACGAACGCATCATCGTCGTCGGCGAACGAGAAGACGAGAGATAAAAAAGAAGAATCGCAACATT
>Ga0115553_1001740_pt1 | contig 13571 bp, 10 predicted proteins | sample COGITO_mtgs_1103_2_FD_87284 | JGI IMG/M metagenome (GOLD analysis project Ga0115553, IMG submission 87284) | Pelagic marine microbial communities from North Sea - COGITO_mtgs_110331 | ecosystem: Environmental > Aquatic > Marine > Epipelagic | place: Germany:Helgoland, sampling site Kabeltonne... | reverse complement strand
TTCGTATTAATTAAATTTTCAGAAAAAAAAAGAAAGGCCTCTCGCTTCACAAATTTGGGAAGAGAGAGGAAGGAGAAGAAAGACAAGACCATACGATGGCGACTTCTTCTTCTTCCGCCCCTTCGGAAAGGGTCTACCGGAGCTGCGACGTGTCCACGAGCGTGACAATAGATGTTTCGGGCTTGCACGGAAGATTTGCCGCAAGTGAAGGAGAGAAGAAAGAAGTTCTCGTTGGAGTTCGAATTCTTTCTTCCTCCGCAACGAACTCAAACTCCAACAATCAAGAAAACTTTACGGAGCTGACAACGTCTACCTCCACGAGAACCTCTTTATACCAAAACGGCTGCGCTATTTTCCAAGAGACGATTGGATTCCCTATGAAAGTGAACGATTTGCCCTCGGATTCAGTCTTGGAATTATCTTTAGTTGACTGTAATCACCATAACCAGAAGAGCAGGACACAGCCTCGTATTGGTGAAAAACAACCAAACAGAGGAGCCGGAGGAGGAACGCGCACGAGGAACAAGAACAACGAACGAGATTTATCCGTAATAGGTTACGCGCGCATTAGATTATTCGACGAAGCAACAGGAAAGCTCGTCCAAGGGCAGAAACGGCTGCCTTTACAGCTCTCTTCTTCTTCTTCTTCTTCTCCTTCTTCTTCGAGCAGAACGAGCGAGCTGTTCAACGCTGGGGGCGAGACGAATACCAACATCTCCTCTTCACCTCAGGAGGAATCTACCACGGAAAAAGAACTCATCGTATTCACAGAAGAACTCGAGCGATTCGAGGAAATGCTTTCGAAGTACGAGCGAGGCGAAGTGCCGCACGTTTCTTGGCTCGACAAGATGACGTTTTCGAGAATACAGGAAATGCGCAAGGCGAGACTGGAAGAGTTGGAGGAGATGAGCGGTTACGTCGAACTTCACGTGGAATTCCCAACGTACGCGCTACCTATCATTTTTAGCGAAGAAGTAGTATCCGATAGTGTGAATAAATCCAGGAAGAAGAATTGGGAAAGCCTCGTGTGGCTCATCGACGAAGAGATAGCCATTGAGACCCAAAATCCCTCTGAGATCATGCACTACGAGTTGACGAGAAGTCACGGAAGAGAAGTTGTCGATAAAGATTTGAAACCAAACGCAGAAGAGAAGGCTCGATTAGCCATCGCAATGTCCTCTCCGATTACGAGGAAAATGGATATGGACACCCAAAACTTGCTCTGGAAGTTTCGATACTCGCTGAGCTCTGATCCGCGAGCGCTCACAAAGTTTCTCAAAAGCGTCGATTGGAACGATAAAGACGAAACGAAAGCAGCGATTGGTTTGATGCATCAGTGGACACCCATCGGTCCTGCAGCTGCTTTAGAATTGCTTACACCGCATTTCAAAAATATCGACGTCCGAAGCTATGCTGTGGGTGTTTTATCGCGAGCAGAGGACGATGAGATTCTAGTTTATTTGCTCCAGCTCGTCCAAGCGTTGCGGTATGAACCTTCGGATGATTCCGTCTTGTCTAGATTTCTCATCTCCCGAGCGCTTAAAAACGAAGTTTTGGCGAGTTTTTTGTACTGGTTCCTAGTCGTTGGTTTTGAAAACCCGAGCTTTGAGCGACGTGCCATGGCGACTCATCAGATGTTTGAGCAAGCCTGTCACGACCTGGGACCGAAAGGGACGCAACAGTGGATAGCGCTGAAACGACAGGGCGTGTTGATTGAACGCTTAACTTCAATCACCGTTGACATTTTGAACTTAAGAGGCGCGAGGAAGGTTGAAAGACTCCGGGCTATTCTGAACGGGCAAGGCATAGGAACGGAGTTGACATATTTCACGCACAACATACCGCACTTGTTGGATCCTTTAATCAGTTTAACTGGAATCAACTCCGAGGAAAGTTTCGTGTTTAAGAGTGCCTTGAGTCCATTGAAACTCGCGTTTCGAGACATCAACGATGAAACCCAAAACGTCATATTTAAAAGAGGCGACGATTGTAGACAAGATCAGCTGTGCGTGCAGTTGATTCAGCTCATTGACAAGTTATGGAAGCGAGAAAATTTGGATTTGCGACTGACCACGTATCGCGTCTTGGCCACTTCCACCGAAATTGGTTTGATTGAATTCGTGAAATCTTCTGCTATAGCTGACATTTTGAAGGAGCACGACAGTCTCCGCGCGTACATCGCTATTCACAATCCGGATCCGAAAGGACCGGGAGGGTGCACCATGCAGTCAATGCAAAATTTTGTTAAATCGTGCGCGGGATATTCAGTCATCACGTATTTACTCGGTGTTGGTGATAGACACTTGGATAATTTGATGCTCACGAAAGACGGAAAGCTCTTTCACATCGATTTTGGATACATGATGGGCAGAGATCCGAAGATTTCTCCCCCGAGTATAAAAATCAGTAAAGAAATGGTAGACTGTTTGGGAGAGTTCATGGACGATTACAAACGGTATTGCGTCGAGGCGTACAACTTGTTGAGAAAGCCGCACTGCGTGACGTTGATTTTGAACTTGTTCGAATTGATGGCCGATTCGGATTTACCGGATTTACGAGGCGATGCCGGCGCGAAGTTGGAGGCAAAGTTTGCGATTGACTTGGACGACGAAGCCGCCGGGACACACTTCATACAAGAGATTCAACGAAGTATGAATGCGTTATTTGATCCTTTGTTTGAGCGAATACACGCGGTAGCGCAGAGAATGCGCTAACAAGATTAAATAGTAGAGTATAAATAGTTTGCAGGAAGCATTTAGTAGCATAAGATATAATACACACAACAAAACAACAAAGCATATGGGCCACGACGACAAATTATTCATCCTGGTTGGTGTTATTCGGTTTACGCGTCAAACTCTCCGCGTTGAACGTCATTTCCGATTGCGCTCTTTCCACCCAGTTCATAGCCGCAATCGAACCTTCTCTCGACTGTAACAACGCCTCTAATTCGCGGTATGATGGTCTCTCCTCAAACGGCGGCAACGGTTCGACTTGCCCAGTTTGCTGATTTAGAACAAACACTTGCCACGGCCCGCCAAAGACTTTCTGCAGTCGAAACGTCTCGCCTTGAATTCTTTGTTCTTTCAAGAAATACGCAATCTCAAATTCTTTCACAAACTTTTCGTTCTTCTCTCTCCACGGGCCGAAACCGAAATCGTTCAATATGTTTCCGTTCAGCACCCACTGCGGGTTGATGATCATGTTCGCTCTCTTGGCATCTTTTGTTATTTGTTTCAAGTCTGAGAGAACCTCCGCGGTTGGAAAGGTCGTGCATACGTCGTCGCCACTGGTCACTTTCACCACCGCGTCGGCGTCGTCGATGACTTTTTTCGCCACCGTCTTCTCTCCGCTCACCGCTTTCATAAGCGCTTCGACCATAGGACTCATACTCTGATACTGTTGCCGAACGCCTCCCGGCCAATCATCTAAATCCGTCGCTCCAATCAAAGGAATATCAAAAGTCACCTCCACATTCTTCTTCCCGCTTTCCAAGGCTTTTTTCACCGATTTCGCGGCTAACTCAACCTGTTGCGACGTGCTCTTGGGAAGTTCTTCTAACTTTTGTTGTTGTTTTTCCGTCCCCGTCGTTTCCGTTTCCGTCGTCGAGGTGGATGACGATGACGACACCGTGAGATTTCTTCCTCTTCTCCCGTGTTGTCGTCTCGCGAAAGGAGAAGAAGAAGAAGAAGAAGAAACGAGTAATCGTTGTTGACTGCTGCTGGTACTCACGAGGCTCCTCGTTGAAAAATCACACGTCGTCTGAATCGTCGTCGTCGTCATCGTGCGCGTTTGGTTGTGAAGAATGATGATTACTCAATCGCTCGCTCTGTATGAAGTTTGGTCTCTTTGTGGTGCTCAAATTTGCTCTTCAAAATTTTTTCTCTCTTCTTCTTCAGTACACCACAATTCACAAAAACACAAAAAACGCATCGATGCACATTTGCAACGGATGCTGGGCGGAGATTGAGGACCACGCGTACATCACTCGATGTGGACATCAGTTCTGTGCGTCTTCCTTTCTCTTCTGTACTACTGTTTACGACGCTCGCTAAAGTTTTTTTGTTTCTCGTCTCTCGTTTTGTCGTCGTTTTGTCGTTCTCTCTCTCTCTCTTCTTCTTCTTCTTCTTACGCATATTTTATTATTAAACCGCGACGCTTTCTATTCGCGCAAACAAACAACAGGTGAAGAGGACATACAGAGAGTGTTGAGTTCAGGCGAGTGCCCAATCTGTCAAAAAGCAGTGCTCGAACGACACGTGAAGCAAACGCCGCTCGTCTTGGAAGAGGAGAAAGTTCAGGTACAAAACGTGTTTGTTTTTCTTCTTCTTTGTCTTCTTTGTCTTCTTTGTCTTCTTCTTCTTCAAAATACTCACACTAATAATAATAACAATAAATAGGTTGCGTTGAGAGGATTCAACACGGACAGTATCTTCACCGCGGCGTACCACGCGCAACAATTTGCAAACAATCAACTGGAAATGGCGTACGCAGCCATACAAGAACGAGGGCAAAGAGAATTCGAGAAGAAGTACGCAAAGGCGCGCACGAAGCTGGAAGACGTACACGCGGCGTATTCGAAAGAGAGGGCGAGGAGGCAGGAGATGATGAAAGCTTTGAACGCTTCAAAGACGAAACAGAAGGAAATCTATCGAAAGTACGAGCAAGTGTGTGGCCAGAAACGCAGGTTGGAACAGATGTACAGCGAATTGAGAAGAAGCCACGGCGTGGGCGGCGCGAACGTAATCCACAAGCGAAGCTTCTCGAACGAAGAGTTACGAGGAGCCGACGGTGGACCGCACTTGTTGGACGAAGACCCTTTCGGCGATACTCCGATGCGCGATTCTGGAGGAAGACGAGGAAGTATGGGCAATCCGGTTCGCCGCTCCTTACGGACGCACTCGCCGGTACCAATGCGATCGTTGGACTCGTTGAACGACTCACACGGAGAAGTCACGACGAAAGCTATGGAAGCACCAGCTCCACCGGTAATGAATACCAACAAAATACCATCTTTTGGGCAAAACAACAACAACAACAACATCAACAACAATAACAACAACAACAACGACAGAAGACGCTCGAGTTTTGGTATAAACGCGACGAACAAAGGCGGTGGTTTTGCTCCAGGTTTGGCGTTCGGGAGCAAACCGCAGTATAACAAAGTCGCCGCGAACCCGTTCGCTTCCAAACGATTTTAATCACCACATTATCCCGACGACAATTACTTAAGTATGTTAATGCTTAATACGATATATTCAACTAGACTTTAGCGAGAGAGAGAGAAACACAAACATATTTTCTAATATACACATACACATAATCGAAGATACACTCGATACTTTATTGGCGATTTATTATTTATTACTAAGATGCTAGGACATTTTTTCTTCTCAAAGGAACGATTGAATTGCTTGATTAAGTGCGGATAAAGCGCCACCACCTATTCCATAAACAGCCATCGCTCGAGGACCGTTCATGCTCTTATACAAGACACCAGCGCCGGCGCCAGCAAAAACGCTACACGCCGGATCAAATCTGTGTTCCGTGTAAATCATCGACGCCGATTCTAAACCGGCGTAAAACAATCCTACCGCACCCCAAGCGTTTCCGAACGTCCTCCCTCTGTACGACACTGCGTTCAGCACTCTGTTCACTTTTAACTTTGTCGTATCGATTCCAATTGATTCTCTAGGCGTTTGCAATCCTTTATACAAACCTATTCCTCCTCCGGCGACCGAGCCGCCGAGGTACCCCACACCTGTCAAATACGTCAAGTTTTCGCTCCATGATCTCGTTCGCATCTGCCTTTCTTCGTCGAATAAGTACTCTGGAGTCGTGCTTATGGAGTATAACTTTTGCGACATCCCCGGGTCGAACGGCCCGCCCAACCCAGTGTACGGATTATACGGCATCGAAGAACCGCCGCCGCCTGTATTTGCTAAGGAGGCGGACGACGTCGTTCCAAATCCGCCGCTCAAATCGGCCGGCGTCTGCGCCGTGGATGATGTGCTCGGCGCGGGAACAATTTCATCCAACTGTTCCGATGCTCGACCGCTCGAACTGCTCGCTTGTTCTTTCTTCCCTCGGATGCCTAATAAATCTCTCAATCCCATGTTGTCTGCCGCGTGTTTTCGTGTTTTGCTGATGATAATTTAATTCGATCGCCGTCAAACAAAATCCCTTCTTCTTCTTCTTCTTCTTCTTCTCAGATGACGAATCGTTTTGTAGTCGCGAGAGAGGAGGACTTTTATTCCTTTTCTTTCGTCGCGTTCGAAAAGTAGTATTCTCACGCTCTCTCTTTGTTGTTGTTAATAATAACAATACTACGTGTTGTGTATAGTACGGACAGACACTGTGTGTGTGTGCGTGTGTGTGTGCGCGATTATTTTATTATCCCAAGCAAAGTTGTGCAGAAGAGTGAAGGCGAAAAACGAGGGCTCTTTCTCTCTCTCTCTCTCTCTCTCTCGCTTTTCCACACAAACCACAACGAACGGGTTTTGTCTTTTGATGCTTTTTTTTCCCATCTTAATATATTAACGAGAAGAAGAAGAGAGATATAGTATACGACAGAGTAGAAGAATAGTAACACATAGATAGAAATATATTGAAACGCGACCGAAAAGATGATGGCGTCCACGACGACGAGTGCTCGGACGCAGCTCACTCTGACGACGCGGGGTTCAAGAAGGATGAGAAAGAACTTCACCACCACACGAGCAGGTGGTTTGAACTCGGAGAAACTCTCCAACAACGACTATCCAATCGGAGAAGTCGTGTTAGGCATCGAGCTGAGAGGTCACGGGGCGAAAGGGGCCATCATCGATACCGCGAACGCAGATTTCATGCGACCAGGAGTTGAAGTTGATTTAGAGGAGTTGAAGGAAGAAGCGGTGGAAGAGGCGCTGTCGAAAATTGCGACCCATTACAATTGGGGAGGTACAGTTGGCGTGAGCTACACGAGAGCGGTTATGCGAGCGTGCGGGAACCGGGATATTAACAAACACATAGTGAAGATGTTTCCAAAATCAAAAGGCAAAGTGGGGTCGATGATACACACCGAAGCCGCGGCGTACGCGCAAATGTATTACGGGCCAGGCCGAGACGTCGATGGTGTGGTATTAGTAGTCACGATTGGTAGAGGCTTCGGGACTGTGGTATACAATCACGGGCAGAAAGTGAGAAACATGAACATGACAAACTTCACGTGGACGTACGAAGGAGAATTAAAAAAGTTACAACAGAAGTTTAATTGGGAAGGTATCGCACCAGGATTTCAAGATGACAAAGACGAGGAGGAGAAGGAGAAAATAACGCAGTGCATCGATAACTTTGGCTTGCAAGGAAGTTGGGAGATGTCGTTCGATGACGTTGAAAAGTGTGATATCGGGCCGAAAACGAGGGAAAAGTTGGACGAATTTTTAGCGTGGGGCACATTAGTCGACGAGTATCTTCAAAAAGTTACCTCGCACGTGCAACCCGAGCGAGTGATTCTTTTGACGACTGGACACGCGAGCACACTACCAACAAAGTTACTCTTCAAGTTATTTGCGCCAGGCATAGCTTCCGCCGGTGTGAATCCCACGGAGGCTTTGCTCATCTCAGAATCTCCGTCTTCTATTGTCAAAGGTGCCGCGTTAGGCGCGATGCTGGAGCTTTCCAACAAAGCTACAGTTGAGATTCTTAGAGCTGCGATTTGCAAAGATATCACCGGTGCGCCTGAACCGAGAATTTTGACCGACGAAGACATGCAATATGTATTTAAAAAATTAGATAGAAACAAGGACAGCCAATTAGACGCAGAAGATATCCTTCGCGGTGCCGCTTTGTACGATGTAGTACTTTCGGAAGTAGAAGCAAACACGGTGTTGCGAAGTTTTGCGGGAACGTCAGCTGCTCGAAATCAAACAGCCTCGTTTGACGATTTCGAGCGTTGGTGGGTAAAAACAGTCAAAAAGTCCGTGGTCAAACACGTGCAGAGTCAAGAAGAACTCGAGACATATTTGCAGGAGAAAAGTTCAGCAAACGAGAATCCGGTCATTGTTTTGCAGTGTGGATACTCGTATTGCAGACCGTGCATAAAATTTGAACACTCGTACGAATCCGTGGCGAAAGACCCTCGGTTTAAGAATATCAAATTCTTAAAAGTTGTCGGCGACTCTTCGCCCGCGCTTTCGCATTTGACTCACGAGCTCGAAGTAGAAAACACGCCGGATTTCCGTATATTTCGAGGGGACAAAATGGTGCAAAAGTTTACCGGAGCTAACAGAAAGAAACTCGAAGACAACCTCATCGCTGTTCTAGAGAGCAAAGACGTCAACCAAATCCCAGGGATTATAATCAAATAGTTTGCGAATTAAGCCTATAAAAGTCAGATGCCTGCCGCATGTAAGTAATCTATATATTTTAACTACAGTACTTCTGCTGCTATTACATGCTACTATCAATCCTACATTCTATCATAAATACTGTGCGCGACTATTTCTTCATATCCCTGTTTTTTACGCTCGAAGAAGAATGGAACCAAGCATTGTCTTTGATTTCCTTCTCCCAATTCGCGCTTCCGTCCAACACAGCGTCAAGTTTGGTGCATACGCCATCTTCGACACAACTGATTCCTAATTTTTCATACTTAAGCTTGGAAGGATGCCAAACGCACACTGAATTTTCCCCAACATCATTTACGAACGATTTCCAAGAAACGTTTTGATCCAAGTCGACGTAAGCAAAACGCAACAGGCGTTCAGACTTAAATTTTTTAGCGAGCGCTTGTAAGCCCTGTATTTGCTCCACAACCGGTCCTTTGTCACGACTGTTTATGAATTGAAGCACGACGTAAACGCTCTTTGTGAGTGCCGTGGTCCTTTCAGAGAATTCGCTCAGGTTCATGACGATATCATTAGCGTCGAGTGCATTGGACGTCGAAGTATCCACAGTATCAGCAGATGGAACGTTTTGTGCGCTCCTTGCAAACTTTCTGTTACGCAAAAATCGAAATAGGGATATCTGAAGAACAAACATGAAAATAATCGGGAAGGGACCAATCTCTACCATCATGATAACAGATTCTTCCAAGACTCGAGCAACAGTTTGCAAAATGTCCATTCTGAACTGTTCAAGTTGCGTTTTCAAACCAAGGCGTTCCTGTATCAAAAGCGCTTTCGATACCTCGTCTTGGAGAGAACGACTTGTTTCATCGGCGTTGAACAGTTCCCCAATCCATTCGTAAACTTCTTCGATATCTACAGCATTACCCTTGAATAGAACATTACTCATCTTACCGGGTTTGTCGGAAATGAATCGCAGCGCTCTCAACTCCGCGTTCGAGGATCCCCTTTTGAAGGAATACGCTTGACACGCCTTCTTTTGTTTGACGCAATCTATCCGAGCGAAAACAATCTCATCGTTTTCTAAAGCAGCGGATAAACTTACTTTCATTGCATTAAGTCCTTCTTCGTTACTCTCATCTCTTTCTTTTTGTAAATCCTTCTTGATGCTACTCAAAGTGTGCTTAAGAGACTCAGTCGTTTCCCTTTCATCACCTAGGAGGAGCACACAAAGTCGAGTCAATCCGCCAGATTTGCAACGTATATCGTCCATACTACGTGACATAATCTCCGGAATGAGTTGGAAATGATGCTCGGTAAATAAGCGCTTCAAGCTCTCCTTGCCAGAAACGCCGTGTTTCACGATGACTTCGTTCGATTCGGATTTCAGAACGACCACTGCTGGAGCTGATTCAACCCCGTATATCTGTTTCCACTTTCCTTGATCTCTTTCCGTGTGATGAATTCTGACCACATGAACATCATTCGAATACTCCGTGGCGAGTTTACGCAAGGTTGGGCTCGGCGTCGTGGCGCGAGGTGAAAAAATGATAAACTTAACTTTGTCGTTCTTTGGCGTTTTCTTGTTCTCGTCCTTAATATTTCCCCTAATTGTCACAGGAGCAAAGTTCTGCTCCAGCTCTTCCGACGCAACACTTGGAACCTCTTTCAATCGCAACAGCTTATCCATCACGAACGATCCTAAATCGTCCGCTTTCATTTCGCCTCTATATCTTTGCGCGCACCAAAAGTTGTTGCATCCTTGCGCGAAACCAACAACTGCGGGTAACTTGGTAAACGCAATCGGTTCGTTGGACATGAAGTACTTCGGGGCAACTTTCACGGCGAGCCGTCGATAGAGCTTTTGGTTTACTCTTCCAAACTTTGCAAAACCATCGAGAGCTCTGGAAGCCTGTTCCCAACTCGATGACGCTCTTTGCGACGGTTCCGAAGCATCGTCATAGACTTCGATAAGCCAACTATTCCCGCCGACGGCGCCGGCGTTATTGTCCTTGCTGTTCCTCCTTCGGTTAAACACGATGGACTCGAACGCGCTCAAACTCGTAAAATCGAACGTTTCTGAATCAATCGAATCAATCGTCTGTTCTTCAGAATCCCACCCACCTCTTTTCATTCGCGAAGACGACGAGGAGGAGGACGAACCTTTCTTTTTCGTGAAGCGCTGGTATCCGCCTTTTTTCTCTCCTTCCTCCTTCTCTTTCCTTTTCTCATCTCGTTCCAAATCTTTCAAGTTTGCGTACCCGGTTACGTCGTAATTCCTCCTCTTCTCCGGATCAATCAACGTCTTATACGCCATTTGAATGCTCATAAACTTTCGCTCTATCTTTTCTTTTTCTTCATCATCGTTAATCGTGTGTTGTTTATCCGGGTGAAACCGTAAGGACAGTTTTCTGTAACTTCTTTTGATGGCGGAAGCGTCGGCGGTTTTGTCCACCCCTAAAATAGCGTACGGGTTCAAGTCTTTCTCTCCGGAGATAAAATAAGAGAAGAAGGAGAGAAAGAAGAAGAGAAAGAAGAAGCGAGAGGATGCTACCGCTCTCATCATCATCATCGCGTTAGGTCTGCGCGGCGCGAGGAGTACGAGTTGGTAAGTGTACACACAGTCGTGCTCTCTTTTTTTTCTTCTTCCCGGGGTCTCTTTTGTGGACTTTTTGGCGATTTCGAATTTTTAGGGTACAGAGAGGGTCCTTCTTTTCCCCCATTCTTTCATCACGCTCTTCTTGTTTGTTCGATACACCTCTCTCTCTCATATATCTGATTACAAGAGAACAACGAGAACAAGAAGAACGAAAACATCGCGCAACACACACAAAAGATGGGGATTCGTCGCCCGATGAGCCAATCCTCGCTGACATCACCGTCCATAACGTTCATATTAGTCTTCTGTTCTGGACTCTATTTAGGAGCTTTACTCCCGAACGAAAACTGGCGACCGAAACCATTTATAAGTAAAGATAGTCCGAGATATGGAGGGCAAATGTTACGCGCGAGCTTTATGACGTCGAGCAGCGAAAGCCAGGCGATTATACCGGGAGCGGCAACCGATTGGGTAGAGAGTAGAAGTGGGAATAGTGATAAGAGGAATAGGAATGGGAATAGGAATAGCAATGGAGGAGGAGGGGGAGGTGGTGGTGAAGAAGATAACGAGAGCGATAGTTGTGACTGTTCCAAGAAGAAAAGCGCGTCGGAACTTCTCAGTTCTTTCGGTGAGAGTGGATTAGGACAACTCGCCTCGCCATCGATTAGCAAAGAAGACGCGTTGGCGAAAATCGACGCGTTGCAGCGAGCGCGAACGCACCTGGCGAAAGAAAAGGCAAACTTAGAAGGTGAGCGGAACGCGCTGAATAAAGTTGTGAAAGAAGCACAAAGAAGCGCAGACCAGTGTTTGAAAGACTTGAAGAAGAAGAAAGGAGGACACTGATGAATTCAGTGTTTGATGATACGTATCCCGTCTCCCTCGTTCTAATATTCTATATTACTACATCTCTAGCGCTGCGTTTCAACTCTAAATATACTCCTAAAATTCAAACTATTTATTCGTCTTCGTCCATTTCGCCGACGTACTCGGCGATTTCATCGAGATCGATATCGTCATGTACGGTAAAATCGTCACTCAATTGGACTCGAGCAGTATCGTTACTCTTATTCTTTTGCACCAACTTACCCCGGCGGCCTCGCAACTTCCCGGCGAGAACGACCACACGACCACCCGGTTTCTTCGGGATGCACGTTTCTAAATAAGATTGACGAACGTTCGATACCAGCGGCGAAGTTCTACCGTTATCTCCATCGATTTGCACAGTGCACTCCTTGGGCGTTGGAATATCTACAATTGTTCCTTTCTTCAGATAGTATATCCCGCCAGAGAAAGATTTGGAGACGATTCGAACGCGAACGGATGGATAGAGCCACGGATCATCATCATCATCATCATCATCATCATCCTCTTCTTCCGATTCTTCTTCCTCCCGCGCCTTCTTACTCTTCTTACTACCCGCATCGTCGCTGCTCTTTCGTTTCTTATCTCTTTGAGAATCGGGAGCGTTTACCATCTCGTCTAATTCGGAGCATCGCAACGTAATGACTTCGCCCGAGGAATCAAGTTCAAACTGCGCTTTCCCGTCTGCTTTCTGAATTTTCAACACTCGACCAGTTAACCCTTCGTGCTTCCCTTTTGCCACGTACATGCGCTTCCCTTCTTTCACCCCTAACTCTTCCTTCTTCACGAGCTTTTCGTCGATAGATTTTACGTTCCTCATCCCAGGCGCTCGAGACGCGTTTGGATCTCTCACTAATATCTCCGTCTTTTCCTCTCTCGTTTCGCCCGGTTTCCGTATCTTCTTATCGTTGTTGTTGTTATTCTTCCTCAGAGTTGCACCTGGTACATCCATAGTATCCGCTCCTAATCCTAACCTCCCCATCCTCGGCACAAATTCTACAGGATCTGCTCTTCCGCTCTTCGCGTTCCTTCCAACCCCTTCGCCTTCTTTCCAACCCATCCCGCGCAACATTGCCGCACCAAAATCCTCAATCGGCATCGACTCGTACGCCTCAATTGACGCTTGCTCAGGTAAATCCTCAACGTCCTCTTTAAAAGCATCCAATTCTTTTTCCGCTAAACTCTTTCCGATGAACGACTCGTTCTTATTCTTGTCTTGCTCTTTCTTCTTGTTCTCGTACCGCACTTTCGCTTCGTCGTCTTTCGGTGCCATCCTCGTTAACCCATACGTGGTTTTGTTGCCCTGCGCGGTTTCGCCTCCGATCGTTTCTGATACCTCGAATCGTTTGTCGTCGTCTATTTTCTCGCTTTCCGTTGGAAGAAAACTTGGTGCCTGTGATATTATTATTATTATTATCACGAAGAGTGGGGAGGTGAGCATACGAACTGATTAAAATACATTCCCCTATTCGAGAATAGAAACATACGAATCGAGAAGACAGACGATACAGATGCATCTGAAAATACACAGCACGCGCTTACCTTTCTTTGCCTCCCGGTCCCAACTTCAAAAGTATTCCTCATCGCCGGAATACTCTTCTTCTCTTCTCCTTTTTTCTTCTCTTCTTTCAAATGCACCCGGTCTTTCCCGACCGCTAAAACCGCCTCTCTTTTTTCACCGTCTTTTTCTTCCTCCTCTTCTTGGACGTTGATTTTCTTCTTCTTTTTGGTCCCTTTAATCCCTCCGGAGAAGCCTGCGAAAGATGATGATGCCATCTTTCCGT
>Ga0115553_1001739_pt1 | contig 13573 bp, 15 predicted proteins | sample COGITO_mtgs_1103_2_FD_87284 | JGI IMG/M metagenome (GOLD analysis project Ga0115553, IMG submission 87284) | Pelagic marine microbial communities from North Sea - COGITO_mtgs_110331 | ecosystem: Environmental > Aquatic > Marine > Epipelagic | place: Germany:Helgoland, sampling site Kabeltonne... | reverse complement strand
TTGAAAAGGAGTTCATTGATTTGATGATAGATCAAAAAGATCATTTCATCAGGTAAATTTGTTCGCTGTGTCTGAAGACCTAATAATGCATCAACTTGAATGAAATCCCAATACTTCATAGGTTCCGCATGAAGAAGGCCTGATAAATGAACATTTGGATCTTGTCCCAATGCCGTATACTTTTCATCTATCGCTTTAAGAAGTTCTTCTCTGTTCATATGTCTGTGAAGTTTAGAATTCAAAAATAATCAATTCTTATTTAGGAGGATATGATTTTTATCAGTTCAAGTTAAAAAAGTAAAACTACAACCCAAGATTTTTTTTTTCAATTCGGAATAAGAAGTCCTACTTATTGGCACGAAATTACGATTCGTTAAGGTTGCTCGATAACTGTTTTTCTCAAATGTCTCAATTTTAGTGAGGTAATTTGTATTGATAATAAAAGATCGATGAATTCGAACAAAGTCGCTTGAAGAAAGCGTTTTCTCAAAATAGTTCATGGTCTTGTTTTTTTATTCTTGATTGCCCATAATAAATAATTTTTAGTTGTTCTTAATTGTTACAACAAATAGAGGGGTAGAAATAAGTGAATGAAATCTATTCTTCGGTGAGCTCAAGAAAATAGCGTTAAAACAAAAAAAGGTCGTTCAATTGAACGACCTTTTTATAATGTTTACAAGAGCAATTAGAGTGTCCCTCTTTTTGCTTGTTCGCGTTCTATTGATTCAAACAAGGCTTTAAAGTTTCCTGCTCCAAATCCTTTCGCTCCCATTCTTTGAATGATTTCAAAGAAAACTGTAGGTCTATCTTGTATTGGTTTTGTGAAGATCTGAAGTAAATAACCTTCTTCATCGGCATCAACAAGAATTGACAATTTCTGCAATTCTTTAATGTCCTCGTGCATCATTTCCATGTGAGATCCTAGTCTAGCTGGAATATCATCGTAGTAGGCTTGAGGTGGAGCAGGTAGAAATTCTACTCCTTTTTCCTTTAAATAAGAAATTGTGCTGATAATATCATCTGTCGCCATGGCAATGTGCTGCACTCCTTCACCTTCGTAAAAATCTAAATATTCTTCAATTTGAGATTTCTTCGCTGCCTTAGCCGGTTCATTGATTGGAAATTTAATTCTACCATTCCCATTACTCATAACCTTACTCATCAGTGCAGAGTACTCCGTATGAATTTGCTTGTCATCAAATGATAAAAAGTTCACGAAGCCCATTACCTCTTCGTACCACTTTACCATAACATCCATTCTTCCCCAATCTACATTACCAACCATATGATCAATATATTTCAATCCTGCAGGTGCTGGATTGTAATCCGTTTTCCATTCTTTGAAGCCTGGTAAAAAAGTTCCCTTGTAATTTTTTCGCTCAACAAACATATGAATAGTTTCTCCATAGGTATATATTCCAGCTTTAACAATTTCACCATGTTCATCTTTTTCTACCGTAGGCTCCAAGAAAATTTTTGCGCCTCTTTTAGTCGTTTCTTCAAATGATTTTCTTGCATCGTCAACCCAAAGAGCTATAATTTTGACTCCATCTCCATGTTTTGTAACATGTTGGTTAATTGGAGAATTGCTGTTAAGTGCCGATGTCAATACAATTCTAATTTTATCCTGCTTCAAAACATAGCTGACAGAGTCTTTAGAACCCGTCTCTAATCCTTTATATGCACAAGATTGAAATCCAAATGCTGTTTTGTAGTAATGCGCCGATTGTTTTGCATTCCCCACATAAAACTCAACATAATCTGTTCCTAACAAAGGTAAAAAATCTTGTGCTCCTTCGAATATTTTCTCTAATCCATAATTAACAGATGCTATCACTTTCTTACTCATTTCTCTTATTTATATGCTCATTGAAATCTATTTCAATGAGCGATTCATAACTTAATTAATCGGTAATCCAACTTTTATAATAATCGTCGACTTCTAGATTCAATGCTTCTTCAGTAATCATAACGGGACTGAATGGGTCAATCATCACAGCCAATTCTCCTGTCTCTTTCTTCCCTACACTTCTTTCATAAGCCCCTGGATGCGGTCCGTGTGGAATTCCTCCTGGATGTAAGGTTATTTGTCCTTTTTCAATATTATTTCTACTCATAAAGTTACCATCCACATAGTATAACAATTCTTCTGAATCAATATTAGAATGATGGTATGGGGAAGGTATTGAATCTGGGTGGTAATCATACAATCGAGGAACAAATGAACAAACAACAAACCCAGCTGCTTCCCATGTTTGATGAATCGGTGGTGGTTGATGAATTCTTCCTGTTATTGGTTCAAAATCATGAATTGAAAATGCATACGGATAATGAAAACCATCCCATCCAACAACATCGAAAGGATGATTAGCGTGCGTATATTCCCACATTACTCCTTGTTTTTTTGAAATGATTTTAAATTCCCCTTGTTCATCATATGCTTTTAAGTCCTTTGGCAAGCGGAAATCTCGTTCGCAAAAAGGCGAATGCTCTAACAATTGTCCAAAATTATTTCGATAACGTTTCGGTGTCACTATTGGGCTGAATGATTCAACATAAAGAATTCTATTTTCTTCTGAATCAAAATCCATTTGATATGTTGTCCCTCGCGGAATAATTAAATAATCACCATATTTAAAGTCAATATCGCCATACATCGTTCTTAATTTTCCAGAACCAATATGAATGAAAAGCATTTCATCTGCATCCGAATTTCTATAAAAATAATCTTTAGAAAACTCTTTCGGTGCAGCTAAACCAATGTGTAAATCATTATTTACAAATAATGTTTTTCTACTGTCTAAATAATCTTGCTCCGGCTTTAACGAAAAACCCTTAAAGCTTAGAGCTTTCATGTTTTTATCAATAGCGATTTTCGGCGACACATCTTTCAATCTTTTTACCTCCGTAACTACCGTTGGTGGATGAATATGATAAATTAAAGACGACATTCCAATAAAGCCGGCCGTTCCAAAAAGTTCTTCTTGGTAAAGACTGCCATCTGCTTTCTTAAACGTTGTATGTCTTTTTGCTGGAATTTTCCCTAAAGTATGATATCTCGGCATTGTAATTTATTTCTTTTATTTAAATTGCTATTAAACTCTTCATTTAAATTCGTCAACGACAGAAAGTAAATATAAAGAATATTGCAATATTAATGGAACTTCGCAGCTTAAAAAATGACAATGCTCAGCTTTTCTGAAAATTGAAGTTGGAATATTCTTAAATAATAGCTCTATTTGTAGTAGAATAATGAAACCATGGATAAAGTAATTGTAATTGGTGCCGGTGGACAAATTGGAACTGAACTCGTTCTCGCCTTAAGAAAATTAAAAGGCGACAATGCGGTAATCGCTGCAGATATAAAAGAAGACTGCCCAGAAAAAATAAGTAATGGTCTCTACGTAAAGATGGACGTGATCAATCGAGAGGCAGTTCGAAACTATATTATAGAAGAAAGCATCAAGGAGGTCTATCTTCTTGCTGCATTATTGAGTGCCACGGCAGAAAAGAATCCTGCATTCGCATGGCAATTAAATATGGAAGGCTTGTTTACAATTCTTGATTTAGCAAAAGAAGGGCATTTAACAAAAGTATTTTGGCCAAGTTCAATTGCCGTTTTTGGGCCAACAACACCGGTTGAAAATACACCGCAACTGACGATCATGGAGCCCACAACTGTATATGGAATTTCAAAGCTAGCTGGAGAACGTTGGTGTGAATACTATGCAGCACAATATGGTGTTGATGTTCGTAGCATTCGCTATCCAGGTCTTATTTCTTACACAAGCATCCCTGGAGGAGGAACAACAGATTATGCAGTAGATATTTTCTACAAAGCGAAATTAGGCGAGAAATTCACATGTTTTCTTAAAGAAGACACCATATTACCAATGATGTATATGGAAGATGCGATCAGAGCAACGATAGAATTAATGGAGACTAATGAAGGAAATGTAAAGATTCGTTCTTCATATAATTTATCAGGATGTAGTTTTTCCCCTAAGCAGATAAGTGATGCAATTAAAAAACTACATCCTGAATTTTCTATTGACTATTCACCCGATTTTAGGCAGGCGATTGCAGACACATGGCCTAATTCGATTAATGATGTATCAGCACAAAAAGATTGGGGATGGAAAGTTAAATACGACTTGAACGAAATGGTAGAAAAAATGCTTTCTAACCTTGACCCTAGCTTACTGAAACAGATTTAGACTTTGTCTATCAAACACTTACAATACGAAGCCTGCTTTATCGAAGAAAAATCATAATTTGCCGAAAAGTCTACTTTTAGTTTTGTCAATTAAACTTCTCTTTGTACATTGTGCAAACTAGAACTGCAAACTATCATAACAAATACGGTTACGAATGACGTTAAAAAAACTTATGCTACTACTGATCATTGGGGTTTTCTCAATGCCAGTTATGAGCTCAGAAAAAGATCAGGACGAAGATTTAAACATCACTGATAGAAAAGGTAATAAGCAGGGAAGATGGATTTATCTTGGAAAAGATCAACCAGCACTTGGCTATCCAGAAGAAGGAAAAATTGAAGAAGGAAATTATAAAGATAACCGAAAAGAAGGCCTTTGGTTAAAATATTATAAGGACGGCATTACAAAACGTATTGAAGGGAACTATTCTGACAATAGACCCAATGGTTTCTTTGTTAAGTACCATGCAAATGGAGAAGTCAAAGAAATTGGTAACTGGGTTCGTAATAAGTTCAGCGATAGTTTACAACGTTTTCATGAAAACGGAGAGCTTGAATATAAAGCTGTCTATAACGAGGAAGGTAAAGAAGACGGTCCAGTTGAATATCGCTATCCAAATGGACAAGTAGAATTTGAGTATGTTGCCATAAATGGTGTTCAGTCAGGTAAAGCAGTTCGTTATTATGAGAATGGTGATGTTAAAGAATTGATAAGTTATGGTGCAGATGGATCTGTAGTACAATCTGAAACTATAGAGCCTGTTAATCCAACAATTATTATAGTAGACCCCGGAGAATCTAAAGAAAAAGCACCTCTCGTTAATGTCATTAGAACTAAAGGAGTTACTTTCAAAATAAATGGATACAACAAGTTATTTAATGCTGATGATGAAATTTGGCAAGATGGTGAATTTAAAAACTCACGTCTATGGGATGGTAAAGTGTATGAATATGATTCAGATGGCATCCTTCTTAAGGTTAAAGTATTTAAAGCCGGTATTTATAATTCGGACGGACAGCTATAACTGCTTAGTATTTAAAAGATTAAGAAAGACTCTGTAAAGGGTCTTTTTTCATGTTAGAACCTTTATATTTGTTACGAATTTACAATCAACCACATGAGTACCCAAAAAGATAGATTATCTCTAATCATTCCTAATTTTAAAGAATCACCTTGTGTTGATAAAGTTGGTGTTGAAGAAAGAGTTGCACGATTTCAAACAAGAAGCATAAAAGCCGAGGCAAAAGCTCAAGGCTTAAGAATGGCTTTAAACATGATTGACTTGACAACATTAGAAGGGAAAGATACTCCAAGGAAAGTGAAGCAAATGTGCTACAAAGCTCAACACTTGCATTCTGTGTGCCCAGGCCTTCCAAATGTCGCTGCAGTTTGCGTATACCCTTCCATGGTTGGAGTGGCAAAAAAAGCAGTCGGTGATTCAGGAGTAAAAGTTGCGTCAGTTTCTACAGCATTCCCAAGTGGGCAGGCTCCACTGTCAGTAAAAATAATGGACACTAAATTCGCAGTCGCTGAAGGAGCTGATGAAATAGATATGGTTATATCGAGAGGAAAATTTCTTTCAGGAGAATACAATTTTGTGTTTGATGAAATCGCTGCTATAAAAGACGCTTGTGGTAAAACACGGTTAAAAGTAATTCTTGAAACTGGTGAACTCGTTACCCTTGATAATGTTCGACGTGCCAGTGATATAGCAATGTATGGCGGCGCAGATTTCATTAAGACATCAACAGGGAAAATTCAGCCTGCTGCAACAATGCAAGTAACATATACGATGTTACAAGCCATTCGTGATTTTAAGCTTAAAACAGGAATTCAAATAGGAATGAAACCTGCAGGTGGAATTTCTAATTCAAAATTAGCGCTGCACAATCTGGTTATGGTCAAAGAAACGCTCGGGGAAGATTGGTTAACTAATGAATGGTTTCGCTTTGGAGCAAGTAGTCTTGCAAATGATGTTCTCATGCAAATCATGAAAGCAGAAACAGGCGTATACCAATCAACTAATTATTTTTCAAAAGATTAGAAAATGGCAAAGAAAAAAGAAAATCAAAGCAAAGCGGTAAAATGGGATTATTCTCCCGCTCCCGAAAGCTCTTCTCATATCAATATGAAAGATCAATATGAGCTATTTATCGGTGGTAAATGGGTTAAACCAAGTTCTGGTAAATATTTTGATACGATCAATCCTGCGAATAAGAGAAAGCTTGCAAAAATTGCCTATGCGAATGAAAAGGACATAGACAAAGCTGTGAAAGCTGCTCGGAAAGCATATAAAACAGTATGGTCAAAAACTGCGCCGGCTGAAAGAGCAAAGTATATCTACCGTATTGCACGATTGATGCAAGAACGTGCTAGAGAATTCGCTGTTATCGAATCTTTAGATTCAGGTAAGGTAATAAGAGAATCAAGAGACGTTGATGTTCCATTGGCGTGTAATCACTTTTTCTATTATGCTGGATGGGCAGACAAATTGGAGTATGCATTTCCAAATAGAAAGGTTGAATCTTTAGGAGTGGCTGGACAGATTACTCCATGGAATTTCCCGCTATTGATGGCCGCATGGAAAATTGCACCAGCTTTAGCTACAGGTAACTGTGTGGTCCTTAAACCAGCTGAAACGACACCATTAACAGCATTGAAATTAGCAGAAATTATAGAAGAATCCGGATTGCCACCTGGTGTTGTAAACATTGTTACAGGTTATGGAGATACTGGTGCAGCAATTGTAAATCACGATGATGTAGATAAAATCGCATTCACGGGATCAACTGGAGTTGGTAAAATAATTCAAAAAGCGATTGCTAGTACAGATAAAAAAGCGACGTTAGAACTTGGAGGAAAATCAGCAAATATAATACTTGAGGATGCACCCATTGATCAAGCTGTTGAGGGTATTGTAAATGGTATCTTCTTTAACCAAGGTCATGTATGTTGCGCAGGTTCTCGTCTATTCGTTCAAGAATCTGTTGCAGAAGAAGTAATTGAAAAATTAAAACATCGCATAAGTTCACTGATTGTCGGAGATCCAATGGATAAAAACACAGATATTGGCGCAATAAATTCGAAAGAACAATTAGACATAATAAATCGTTATATAAAAATTGGTCTTGATGAAGGCGCAACGATGTATCAACCAGATTGTAGCTTGCCAAAATCTGGTTACTACTGTCGACCAACCTTATTTATGAATGTCGCACAATCAAGCACAATCGTACAAGAAGAAATTTTCGGACCTGTACTAACCATTCAGACGTTTCGAACTGTTGATGAGGCAATTGAAAAAGCGAATAATACACCCTATGGGCTTGCGGCTGGTATCTGGACTGATAAAGGTTCACGTATTTTCAACTTAGCGAATAAATTAAATGCTGGAGTTATTTGGGCAAATACATACAATAAATTTGATCCTACTTCTCCATTTGGAGGTTACAAAGAAAGTGGTTTCGGACGTGAAGGTGGCCTTCAAGGCTTAAGTGCTTATGTTAAATTGAAATAATAATGGAAAGATTGAAAGTTTTAAAAACATACAAAGTATATATCGGAGGAAAGTTCCCTCGAACAGAGTCAGGTCGCTACTATTCACCAAAAAATGCCAAAGGCGAAGTTTTAGGAAATATTTGTTTCTGCTCAAGAAAGGATATTCGGAATTCTGTCGTTGCTGCACGAAAAGCATTCGGAGGTTGGTCCGAAAGAGCAGCAAACAATAGAGGACAGATTCTTTACCGAATCGCGGAAATGCTTGAAGGTCGAAAAGCACAATTTATTGAAGAGCTAATACTTCAAGGCTCAACTAAAGTTCAAGCGGAGAAAGAAGTTGTTTTGTCTATTGACCGATTAATATACTACGCAGGCTGGTGTGATAAATACACACAAGTATTGGGAAGCGTTAATCCTGTGGCTTCTTCACATTTCAATTTCTCAATGCATGTACCAACAGGTGTTGTTGGTATATTGGCTGACCAGAAAACATCATTGATTGGGCTGATTTCTTTGATCGCCCCTGTCATTGCAGGAGGAAACACTTGTGTCGTTTTGGCATCTGAAAAATTACCGTTGTGCGCAATCACATTTTCAGAAGTATTGAATTCTTCAGATTTACCTGGTGGGGTTCTTAATGTCTTAACTGGTAGTTGCAGTGAAATGATGAAACCCCTCACAACTCACATGGATGTAAATGCGATGATTTATAGCGGCAGTGATAAAAGTATCGTTAAAGAATTAAAAGAATCTTCCGCGCTTAACCTCAAACGAATTCTTCATTACGATTTGGATTGGATGAAAGCAGATTCACAAGATTTGTATAAGTTATCAGATTTTCAAGAAGTAAAAACAACATGGCACCCAATTGAGAATATTGGTGGTGCATCAAGTTCATATTAATAACGCTCAAGTGAGTAGTTATAGACTAAGAAATCTCATAAACAAAAAAGCATCCGTAGTTGGATGCTTTTATAATATAACTTAAGAGGGTTGTTTATTTTAATTCAATTGGAAGTTAATCGGTAATCGACAACGTGTTCTTGCCTTTCTACCTCTCGCCTCACCAGCTGTCCATTTTGGCATTTTACGAAGTAATCTCTTTGCTTCTCTGTCCAAATCAGAACTCACACCACGTTCGATTGAAATATTCGTTATTGATCCATTTGGTTCAACCACGAAAGAAAGATAAACTCTTCCTTGTTCGTTCATTTCAATGGCCGTTTGTGGGTATTTTACATTATCCGCAATCCAACGTTGCATGGCAGCAGCTCCTCCTGGAAATGTTGCCTCTACATCAGGAAAATCAATGATTTCTTCTTCAACTTCAACTACTTCTACTGGTGCCACAACAACAGGTGGTGGAGTTGTAACAACTGGTATAGGTTCTTCCTCTGTATTTTCTTCTTCAATGATTTCTTCTGTAATAGGTGGTGGCGCATCAACTGCTGGTGGAGGTGTTTCTGTTTCTGGCTCCTCAGCGTCCATTACCGTTACAATATCTGCTGTATTGTCTCCAGCATCTCCTAACTGCTGATCTTCTTGCAAAGTCCCGTATGAAAAAGATGCCAGAACAATACTACCGATAAATAAAAGCCCAATTAGCGTAATTGGCACTCTCAATTTCTCTATGTTAGCGTCTTCGCTTTTCTTTAATTCCATTTTGAATCGTATTTGAACGTAAATATATAAAATAATACTAACAAAACGTGTACCAATAAATCAATAGCATGATGAATACAGTATACGAAATGACACTATTCCGGCTATCGATCCAAAAATTCCAGTTGGAATATTCCACAATTGTGAAATATCATTTGAATTCGATAGAAAAAGGATAATTGACGAAAACACACTCAATGTAATCGCACTTATAAAAACGATTACAAACGCATGTTTTCTTAATTTTCTGTATTTCAATTGTTTTTTACAGGCAACAATCCAAATATGAACCAATCCCCAAGATAGAAAGCAATTGACAATCGCTCTGGATGTTAAAAAATTGAAGTAGATGTCTTCAGTGATCACCAAAGGTATGGTATAAGACAGAAGCATCATGCTCAACCAAACAATTCCAATTATAGAAACACGTAGGCTCAAGAATATAATTTTTATCCTATCAATGCTTTGTATGCAGAAGCATCCAATAGATCAGCAACCTGGCTTGTGTCAGACATTTTAATCTTAATCATCCACCCTTTACCATAGGCATCTGAATTCACCGTTTCTGGTTCTGATTCAAGTTCCTCATTAAATTCAATAATTTCACCACTTAAAGGCATAAACAAATCAGATACGGTTTTTACAGCTTCAACAGAACCGAAAATTTCTTCTTGATCGATTGATTCACCTTCTGTTTCAATTTCAACGTAAACAATATCACCTAATTCTCCTTGTGCAAAATCAGTAATTCCTACAGTTGCTGTATCACCATCAATACTGATCCACTCGTGATCTTTTGTGTATTTTAAATTCTCTGGAACGTTCATCTATTCTCTTTTAATTATTGTTTAACAAAAATAAAGTTTTTATTGTCTTATGAAAGGGACAAAGGGTTTTTATTCTTCGACCGTGTATCATCTTTTTAATTAAATTTGCTCACCATGATAAATCAAGACCAACTTAAAGATTCTCGCAAAAGAATTGATGCCATTTCTGTCTATTTAAAGATCGATGAAAAACGGATTCAATTGCAGGAGGCTGAATTGAAAACGCAGGATCCTGATTTTTGGAACGACTCGAAAGCTGCAGAAGTTCAAATGAAAGCGATTAGGGGGCTTAAATTTTGGATTGATTCTTATGAAACTCTCAATACAATGTTTGGTGACGTCGAAATTCTTTATGAATTTGCTAAAGAAGGTGAAGGCGAAGAAGATGAAGTTGATACCCTTTTCGCTCAATTGAAAGGGAATCTTGAAGAATTAGAGTTGAAAAACATGCTTTCAGGAGAAGAGGACATATTGGATGGTGTACTTCAAATTACTGCAGGCGCTGGTGGTACAGAAAGTTGTGATTGGGCCTCAATGTTGATGAGGATGTACAGCATGTGGGGACAAAAAAACGGTTTTAAAATTAAAGAACTCAATTACCAAGGAGGCGATGTCGCTGGAATAAAAACAGTAACTATTCAATTTTCTGGGGACTTTGCTTTTGGATATTTGAAAGGGGAAAATGGTGTTCACCGTTTGGTTAGAATATCACCTTTTGATTCAAATGCTAAGCGTCATACATCGTTTGCTTCTGTCTATGTTTATCCGTTAGTTGATGAGACGATAGAAATAGAAGTTAATCCTGCCGATATTTCATGGGAAACTTATCGTTCTGGTGGTGCCGGTGGTCAGAATGTAAATAAAGTTGAAACCGCAGTCCGTCTAAGACATGCTCCGACAGGTATTATTGTAGAGAATTCTGAAGGCCGTTCTCAACTTGGCAATAAGGAAAAGGCGATGCAATTATTGAAGTCTCAACTTTATGAATTAGAATATCGTGCTCGTATGGAAGCAAGAGATGAAATAGAATCGAACAAGAAAAAAATAGAATGGGGCTCGCAAATAAGAAATTATGTAATGCACCCGTATAAGTTAGTGAAGGACGTACGAACTGGACATGAAACAGGCAACGTTGATGCTGTTATGGATGGTGATCTAAATTCCTTTCTGAAATCTTATTTAATGACTTATGGCGATTAGTTTCATAAAATTCAATTATTGAGCTAAAAAATGAAGAATGAAATTACTATTTATCACAACCCTCGGTGTTCAAAAAGCAGAAATGCAGTTTGTTTTCTTGATGAAATGGAACTTCCGTATGCGATTGAAAATGTTCACGTGGTTGAATACCTAAAAAACACTCTTAACAAGTCAGAATTAAGCGATTTATTAAAAAAAATTGGAATCAAAGCTGAAGAATTAGTCCGAAAAGGAGAACCTGATTATAAAGAAAATTATAAAGGAAAAACGTTATCGGAAAGTGATTGGATTAATGCAATGGTAAAATATCCTAAATTAATTGAACGACCAATTGTTGTTTTTAGAGATAAAGCAGTTGTGGCAAGGCCTAAAGAGACAATTAATAAATTATTCATTTAATCATTAAAATAAAACTTAGTCTCAAAAAGTTACTTATATTTGCCCTCGCTAAAATAAAGAGCACACAGATGCAATTGAAAAACATTTATCTCAGACCCAACTCGACTTTTTCCAAACATATCAATGCTTGGGCGAGTAAATTAAACATTGAGGTGACTGAGCATGAGTTCAAAATGGGAGATCAAGTTGCTGATGGTCTGTTGGTTATCAACCAAAATCAAGACATCAATAAAGAGACGTATGCTATTCATTCTTTCTTTGATGAAAAACATCTTCCTATTCAAAAAATTGATGTTAATGGTACTCTTCAAGTAGCCATTACTAGCTTTGAGATTTGGTTGAAAAGTTTCAAATGTAAAGACATTTACATTATTGGTAACGATGAATTGGTTAAGAACTCAAATCTTGATCGTTTTCTGAATCGTGTTGAGAAAAAAATAGTTGGTTAATTTTCAAGTTTAGCAGCTTATCATCTTCTTTATATTAAAAAAGGGGTTGCGTCAATAATTGAACGCTTTCTTCTATCTCATTTTACACGTTCAATTGCTATTTCTTTTAAAAATTGTACCTTCAAATGCAGAAGCACATAATCACCTAATCTGCAAACATACAAGTCTACAGAATCGCTCATGAATTAATTGTCTGATTTTCGTTTTATGATACAATTTTCTTGATACTTTTGCGTTATTGATGTGCAACTATGAAAAATGTATTTTTTCTTCTTTTAATTGTTATTTCTCCGAGTGTTTTTGGGCAATATCATAATACGCTTTCGAAATCCGAAATTGGTATTGTTGCTGGTGGTAGCTCATATATCGGAGAATTAAATCCATTTGCACCCTACAAGGGTGTTCATTTAGCTGGTGGAATTGTCTACCGGTATAATATTAATTCTCGATTAAGTTTCCGTATGAATGCTATTTATGGCACCTTAAGTGGGGATGATGCCAATGCAAAGGAACTTGTTTACCAACAAAGAAATTTAAACTTTAAAACCAGTTTATTTGAAGCAGGATTGGGATTAGAATTTAATTACTTTCCTTTCCAACTTGGACATGACCGCTATAAAGGATCGATGTATTTACTTTTCGAGTTGGCTTATTTTCGCATCAATCCAAAAACTATTTATGACGGCGCCGAAGTTGAATTAAGATCAATAGGAACAGAAGGGCAGGGAACATCGCAAAACTCTAAAGGAATCTATTCACGTGATCAAATTTCCATTCCTATTGGGGTGGGCGCAAAACTCTCTTTAGGGAAAAAAGTAGGAATGAGTTTTGAAATTGGTGTACGAAAGACCTTTACCGACTATATTGATGATATTAGTTCTAGCGTTTATGTTGATCCCGTTCTATTAGCGCAAGAAAATGGAGCAACTGCTGCCGCGCTTTCCAATCGATCAAATAGTGTTTTTGGTCAACGTGGAGATGCTTCAAATAAAGACTGGTATATTTTTGGAGGAATTATGCTTACTATAAGCATGGGAGATCCAAGCTCGTGTTACAGCCATTAATTATTGTCGCAAGAATAATCTATACACTCCTTTATACCAGTATTAGTTATTCTCATGGTCCAATTAATCCTTTTTTACGTATTCTTCAAAAGTTTTCAAATTAGGTGCTGTAATTTCATTCTTCTTAAGTGCATTAACATACTTGCTTAGGCTTCCAGATTGAATTGAAGAAAAATTCTTTCTAGCTGAATTCATCTCTCCTTCTATTAGCGCAATATTCTGCATTTGAGTTTTTGTTGGTGCACCATAATACCCTG